>Ga0233422_10001195_pt1 | contig 11776 bp, 12 predicted proteins | sample Watercolumn_Mata_2_FD_182724 | JGI IMG/M metagenome (GOLD analysis project Ga0233422, IMG submission 182724) | Freshwater microbial communities from Lake Matano, South Sulawesi, Indonesia - Watercolumn_Matano_2014_110_MG | ecosystem: Environmental > Aquatic > Freshwater > Lake | place...
ACGGGCTCGCGGCATCTTGCCAGAGCCCGTTTTTCATGCCAACACGTCACCATTTATTGCGGACTTCCACCACCAATCAATTCGGCTCGTAACACCTACGACCGAATGGATAGCCTGCGCTTGATTTCATCGAAGTGATCCACGATGTGCTTCTGCGCTAGCTGAACATTCTTTGACTCGATGGCTGTTAGAATCGCCTCGTGATTTCTGGCTTGCACATCCGGGTCATGGACAACTTGCAGCGATTGATCTCGCAGGTTCCGATAAACGTCCCAGAATATATCCAGGAGTTTGAGCAGAAGGCGATTGCCGATGACTCGGTAAATCGCGCGGTGAAACGCCAGATCATCAGGCACAAAACTTTCACCTGCACGTGCCTTGACCTGGATCTTCCGGATTAACTGACGTAACTCCTCCAGGGTCGCTTCGTCCATGGAAGCAATCGCATCGCCGATGAAGCTTACCTCGAGACGCTCGCGGACCAACAACAGTTCCTTGACATCCTCCACATCGCACAACATGCTGTACGCCAGATTCTGGATGACAGGCTCCATACTGAAAGCACTGACATAGCGTCCTCCACCCTGACGGGAGTAAATGACGCCGACTGACTCGAGGGAGCGTAATGCCTCACGCACGGCAGTTCGACTGACCCCAAGCTGTTCTGACAGCTGCGCCTCGGTTGGAAGCAAATCGCCAGGTCTAAGTCTGTTGACCACGATATGTTCCCTTATTTGCTCTTGAACATCCTCATGAATTGAACGCGGTTTTATGATTCTCAGCTGTTGCACATTCCACCCCACTTGTAGTATTGTATGATAACACTACAATAATACTACCATATAAATTGCTGTCTGTCAATAGTATTTACGTAAAGGGAGTCACGATTTTGGATGATGATTCGACGCAGGTCGAATTTGCCATGCGTTGGCGCGACACTTGCACCTGCGGCGATGGCACGTCCTTGACTCGATGCAAAGCACGCCAGCACTTGCGTAACCGCAGGTGCAAGTGTCGAATTATTGACGTGCCATCGGCACACTTGCCCTGGCGGTAACGCAAGTGCCAGGGAGTGATTCAATCGCCCGCAGCAAGCCACCCAGAACTTTGACGGACACCCGGAAACGCGCCGGGCGCTTGACACATCCGATGTTTCTGGATATACTGGGTGTCGTAATTGATAATAGTTCTCAATTAAAAGACTATGCCGGTTTCAACCGTTCCTGCATTCAAGACGGGTTTGCGCGAGAACAAGCGCAAACTGACTCGCCCGCGCCAAGCCGTTCTAGATACCCTCAACCAAGCGCAGCGCCATCTGATGCCTGCCGAGATTTATGGCAAGGCAAGGACGCGATACCCACATCTTGGGTTAGCGACGATTTATCGTACGCTCAATCTGCTCGTCGAACTAGGGTTGGTTCAACGCTTGCATTTCGCCGAAGGGTGTCACAGTTATGCACTAACCGTGCAGCCGCACGGACACCATTTGGTCTGCTCGGTGTGTGGGCGCGCAGAAGAATTTAGCGATTGTGATCTCGCGCCATTGATGAAATCACTGCAAGCCAAGACAGGGTTCGAGATCAACGTGCACGTGCTAGAGTTGATGGGGCGCTGTCCGGAGTGTCGCACCAGGACGCGCCCAACAAACCGGAAGAGTCAAAGGAAACCCACCCAGTAGCTCGACCGCGGTTTCTCGCTGGCACGCTCACATGAGGCGCGAGGCGTATCGCGTCCCTCGTTCAGGCAAATCCCAACACGGATTCTCAGATGTCAACTGGGTCAAAGCCTTTTCCCGCCTATCTCCAGATCGAGAAGGTCAGTCTCGCGTACAACGGGCAACCGGTTCTGCGCGAGATCTCGTTCACCATTCCGCACGGCGCGCGTGTCGCAGTCGTCGGACCGAATGGCGCGGGCAAGTCCACGTTGTTCAAAGCGCTGGTAGGCTTGCTGCCGGTGCGCGCGGGACAAATTTTCCTGCACGGTCAACCGCTGGGGCGGCACAAACAATGTGTCGCCTACATTCCGCAACGCGAGCAAGTGGATTGGAATTTCCCCGTGACGGTGTACGACGTGGTGATGATGGGGCGCTATGGGCATCTGGGCTGGTTGCGTCGTCCGCGCCCAATAGATCGCGCGATGGTGGCGCGGTGTCTGGGGCAGATGCAGATCGCAGATCTAGCCCGCGCGCCGATTGGCGAACTGTCGGGGGGACAGCAGCAGCGGGTTTTCTTGGCGCGCGCCCTCGCGCAAGAACCGCACATCTTATTGATGGATGAGCCGTTTACCGGTGTGGATGTTGCCACGCAACAAACGGCGTTGGAGTTGCTCACCCATCTGCAGAGTCAAGAGGTGACGGTGCTTGTCTCGACGCACGACTTGAATCTTGCCGCCACGCGTTTCGAGCGCGTGCTTTTGCTCAATCGCCGCGTGATCGCGTTTGGCGATGCGGCGCACGTGTTCACGCCGGAACACATCACGCAGGCATTCGGCACGCGCACGTTGATGCTGGACGGCAAAGCCGGTATCGTCGTGGACGAATGTTGTCCGCCGGAATAAAGGATGAAGGCAGAAGGATGAAGGATGAAGAATTCATCCTTCATCCTTCATCCTTTGGAAAAAAGACCCAATGGATTGGATCCTCACTCCCCTCACCTACGAATTTATGCAGCGCGGTTTGCTCGCGTCGCTGATGGTTGGCGTCATCTGCGCGGTCGTCGGGTGTTACGTCGTTCTGCGTTCGATGGCATTCATGGGCGACGCGCTGGCGCACGCGATTCTGCCCGGCGTCGCGATCGCGTACTTGCTCAAAGGTGACATGCTGATCGGCGCGCTGGTCGCGGCGATTCTCGTCGCGCTGGGGATCGGCTTTCTCTCGCGGCAGGGGACGATCAAAGAGGACACCGCGATTGGCATTCTGTTCGCGGGCGCGCTCGCGCTCGGCGTCGCGCTGATCAGCACGATCAAAACGTACGCGCTCGATCTGACGCACATTTTGTTCGGCAATGTGCTGGGCGTCAGCGTCAGCGATCTCTGGCTGACGGCGATCCTGGGGTTGATCGTCCTGACGACGATTGTTTTGCTCTACAAAGAGTTCCTCGTCATCTCGTTCGATCCGGTACTGGCGGCGACGCTGCGCCTGCCAACCGAATTGCTGCGCAACATCTTGCTGATTCTACTCGCGCTGACGATTGTGGTGTCGCTGCAAACCGTCGGCATCGGTTTGGTCGCGGCGATGCTGGTCACGCCGGGCGCGACCGCGTTTTTGCTGACGCGTCGTTTACCGACGATGATGGTTATCGCCGCGCTAATCGGCGCGTTCTCCAGCATCGCCGGATTGTACGCGAGTTTCTACATCAACGTCGCGTCCGGCGCGGTCGTCGTGCTGATCGCGACTGCGATTTTTCTGCTCGCGTTTTTGTTCGCGCCGACGCGTGGAATCGTGTGGCGCGCGCGCCGCGAACACAAGGAGGTGATTGACCTCGCGCAAACATAAAAGCGAGCGCAGAGATTACGGCTCTGCGCTCGCGCAAGAGAATAAAGCCATCGGTTCAGATGCTTGCGTCCCTTGCCGCTTGATTATAGCACAGTGCGGGGTGCAAGCAAATTTACATTCTCGATTTTCAGGAGGAGCTTTGATGTTCCGCTCAATTTCCATTCTGCGTCTGCTCGCGCTCGCGCTGCTGATCATGTCAATCGCCGCGTGCGCGTCTCCCGCTACGCCAATTCCAGTCCCACCCACTGCGGTACCCGCGCAACCGGCATTCGCGCCAACACCCACCATCGCCGCCTCCACGCTCAAAGTGCTGGCGGCAGAAACATTTCTTGCCGACATCGCCCAGAACGTCGCGGGTAGTCGGCTCAAGGTTGACGCGCTTGTTCCCATTGGCGTTGATCCACATGGTTTCGAACCAACTCCTGCGGATGTTCGCCGCGTTGCCGACAGTCAACTGCTGATCGTCAATGGCGCGGGATTTGAAGCATTTCTCGCGAAACTATTGGAGAATGCGGGCGGCAAGCGCGCTGTCATCGAAGCGTCCAACGGACTCAAGAGCCGCGAGGCGAAGGAGGGTGAGACACTCAGAGCCGAAATGAGTGACGCCGATCTCGTCAAGTCAATCTGTGGCGCGGCGGGCGGCGAATCGCCCAAGAGTACGCCCGCAGGCAAAACGGCAACGGCAGCAACCACGTTGCCCGGTGAGGAAGGTCTGTTCGCGATCACGTTGACCAAGCAAGCCGATGGAACGTTTGCGGGCTATCTCACACTCGAAACAGATCACTCCGGCGACTTTCAGATCGCGATCGGCGAGGGCAAGGTGGCGCTGACGGCAGAAGGCAAAGCGGTGAAAAGCGAAAAGCAAGTCGCGCTCAAGTGCGCGGGCTTGACGCAAGGACATCTCCTCGAATTGCGCAAGGGTCAAGTTGCAGTCGCGTTGACCGGATTCAAGACTGACAAAGCCATCCTGCTCGTCGCGCCCGCCGGCGGACACGCGCATCAGCATCACGCAGGCGATCCGCACTTTTGGCTGGATCCGAACAACGTGATCAAATACGTCGAAAATATCCGCGATGGATTGAGCCAAGCCGATCCGTCCGGTGCGGCAATGTATCAGGCGAACGCGAGCGCGTACATCGCGCAGTTAAAACAACTCGACCAATGGATCGCCGAGCAGGTCAAAGCGATTCCGCAAGAGCGCCGCTTGCTCGTCACGAACCACGAGAGTTTCGGTTACCTCGCGGATCGCTACGGGTTCAAAATTGTAGGGACGATCATCCCGGGTGTCAGTACTGGCGCGGCGCCATCGGCGCAACAACTTGCCGCGCTGGTGAACCAGATCAAAGCGGCGAAAGTCAAAGCGATCTTCCTCGAAACGGGAACGAATCCGCAACTCGCCAAGCAGATCGCGCAGGAAACCGGCATCAAGGTCGTCGTCGAACTGCACACGCACTCGCTCACCGATGCCAAAGGCAGTGCGCCGACGTACATCGAGATGATCAAATCGAATGTTAAAATGATCGTGGACGCGCTCAAGTAGCGTTCCGATCCCAATCCCAGGAGTTGAAAAGCTGGTGCAAGCGCGCGAGCCCATGGGGGCGACTGTTCGAAGCGTATCCGAAAGAAGGATATGGAGAATCCAGACCTCTTTCAACTCGACCACATCTTGGTGTCCTACCAAAATTTGCTCGTGCGGGAGGGTACAGGCGAGAAAAACGAGATCGTTAAATCGCCACGTACGCGTTTATGATTACTGATGCTGATCGGGTTGGCGGTTAGTTTCGTCGTGCTGCTCGGTTTTGTCCTGCCGCAAATTCTGGCAGGGCGTAATCTAGTGTCGGTCAGTGTCATTGGCTCGTTGGGGTTGCTGGCAGTCACACTCTACCTGACTCAGGGCTGGGCACTCAAAACCAACGCCGAGCTGGGACGATCATTGGGAATTGATACTGTCCCGTTGAAAACGTGCAACTGGAATTGTGTCTATTGCCAGTTGGGGCACACCGTTCCGTTGACGGATGAAGGGCGCGACTTTTCTCCGCACGCGGAGATTCTCCCAGAAGTGAAACAGGCACACGAGGATCCCATTCTGGCGATTGCCGGGGGACGCTACGAGTGGATCGCGCGCATGGTGCGCGTTGCAGTCAACCGCCCCAAGGCAGGTCAAGTCACTCTGACAGAGCGGATTGATCAAATCGCCGTTCATTCCGTTTGGGGGATGGCGCTGCTGTTGGGGATACCAGGTTATGATGGCTTTTTTTTATGCACCTGAAGAGGTTAACCGGTTCACCTGTCCAATGCGCGCACCGTCTGCCTCACGGTTTAGCGGCGAATAATGGATTTCCTGAAAAAGTCGGCAGCGTTATCGTGGTGGTATCCGTGCTGTTGTGGTGTCTCTCTACACTTCCAAGAGGCACCCTCGAAACCAGTGACGCTTTCTGTAACGCTGCATTGCCAACCGATGCACCCGAGTCAGTGCGCCAATTATGGATCATAGTTCGCCCCACTTATTTGTATCCCATGGGCAACGATTTCGCCCAAGGCCGCGGGGTACCGGCCACCAATTCTCGCCGCGATGTATGGTGACCGCGTTTGCTGTTCGCAGGCAGGGATAGCCACGTTTGTAAGAATGTGCTTGGAGTCTAGGGAATCGAGACTATCGCATAGTGAATTGGCATTTGCTCAATTTGCGCAAGGTAGAAACCCTTTCTTCCAAGCCAAGCCCATACGCCGCGCGCAGCACTTCGCAATCGTCCGACTCGGTGAACGTATCAGGTATGCCAATGCGTTTCACGGGTTTCTGCAGGTGCTCAGCGAATATTTCTGCGATCGCACTACCGAGTCCGCCGAAAACGTTATGATCTTCGAGCGTGAGCGCCGCACGCGTCTTGCGCCCGTGTCGGACGATTTCCTCGGGCGGCAGCGGTTTCAGCGTTGGCACGTTGACGACTTGCACGCCGATTCCTTCCGCCGCGAGTTTGTCGTGGAGTGCAAGCGCAAGCATCACGAGATCCCCCGTGACGAATACCGAGATGTCGTTGCCATCGCGCAGCAACTCGGTCTTGCCAACTTGAAAACGATAGTCGGGCGAATGGATTGCAGGCACGACTGCGCGCGACAGACGCAAGTACACGGGACCATCGTACTCTGCCATCCACCAAACCATCTGCCGCGCCTCGCTCGCGTCGGACGGAGATAAAATCGTGATGGTGGGTAGTGCGCGTAACACGGAAATATCTTCGAGAGTGTGATGACTCGGCCCCGCGTAGCCGAGCGATTGCCCCGCTGCATGTCCGACGATTTTCACGTTCGCGCGATTGTACGCGACTGATTGGCGAAGCATATCCAAACCGCGATGCACGGCAAAGACCGCGAACGTATTGTAGAACGGAATCTTGCCGACGAGCGCGAGTCCCGCGGCGAAGGTCGGCAGACTCTGCTCCGCAACACCCAGATCGAATGCGCGACCAGGGAATGCTTGGTAGAATGGCTCGGTCAGACACGAATCGGGAATATCCGCGTCCAGCACGACGACGTTGGGAAACGCGCGACCGATCTCGACGAGCGCGTCGCTGTACGCAGTGGTGATGTCTTTCGGTTTATCCATTCCGCAACTCCTGTTCCACCGCGTCGAGATGCGCAAGACACTCGGCATACTTGTCATCGGTCAGCAGAATGTTTGGCTTGGTCGGATAGTTTTCGATGTACGGGATGCCTTTGCCTTTCGTCGTGTGACACAACACGATTGCGGGTTTGCCCGTCACCGCTTCAGCGTCAGATAGCGCGCGCGTAATCGAAACGAAATCGTGTCCGTCACATTCGAACACCTCCCAATTGAATGCACGCCACTTGGCGCCCAATGGCTCGACATCATTGCGTCCCTTCATCCACCCGTACGATGATTTCCTATTCCGATCCAACAACACCTTGAGTTTGTCGAGTTTCAGGTTCGACGCGATTTGCGCGGCTTCCCAGATCGATCCCTCGTTGCACTCACCGTCGCTCATCAGCGCGTAGACGCGCCACGCCGCTACGTCCATCTGCGCGCCCAGCGCCATTCCGCACGCGACAGGAAAACCTTGTCCCAGCGATCCGCTACAACAGTCCACACCAGGCGTTTTGTGCCGATCAGGATGCCCATGCAAAATGCTATGCAGTCGCCGAAATCCATCAAAATGCTTTTCTTCGAAGAACTCGCGCATCCACAGCGCGACGTACAAGGCAGGCGCGCCGTGTCCCTTGCTCAACACAAAACGATCGCGCGCATTCCAGCGCGGATCAGCGGGACGCACGTTCAGCCAACAGCGATACAACGTCAAGATGATTTCGACCATGCTCATCAGCGCGCCGTAGTGCAAACGAATCCGATTGCGGTATCCCATCTCGACGATTTTTTTGCGCGCGGTCACCGCGTCAAGTTCCAATTGTCGGATCAGCGCGGCGTCGCGTTGCGGGTCGAGCGGAGTTTTGGTGGCAATATCAATCATTCACGGCTCCCGAAGGATAACCACACAGGGCTGCCCCTACGTTCGAAACAAATCCTTCTGCAACAAGTGATACACATCCATCGCTTGGCGATTCTTGAGCAGCGTGGAAATTGTGTCGTAACCGACGCGATCCAGCAATGCCAGAGTTCCCTGCACGAAACGCAAACCTTCTTCAACGGAGCGCGTCTCGTCTTCGCACAATGGATGCGGATCGAACGAAATCCAGCCGTCGTATCCAACTTGGACGAGCCAGAAGAGCGCTTCGATGAACTCGAAAAAATGGATGCTGCCGACGACCATATCGTCATCCTGAATGCGATGGTTGTCGTTCAAGTGAAAGTGGAACAGTTTGCCCGCGCGATGCACTTCGCCGATCGTGTCGGCAATGTTTTCGTACGCAAAGAGCGTGTGCCCCGTGTCCACCAACACACCTAGATTCTTCGTGCCGACCGTGTCAATCAAGCGCAAAGTGCGGCTGGCGGTGGACGCAAACAAGTGCGTGCGCGGATCGCGCAGTTTGTACTCGATGCAAATTTGCACGTTCGGTTGATGCGCCGCGCATTGCCGCAGCGCGTCCGTTAGCAAGTCCCAACACTCGGCGTAATCCACTTGAAACGGGTAATCGTACCCCTCGCGTCCGAGCCACAGATTCGTGCGCTTGACGCCTAGTTCCGCCGCGATGTCGAGTCCCGTTTTCACCGAGTCAATCGCCTGCTGACGCGTGAGCGGATCGCGCGCCGTGAGCGCGCCGCGATAGTACTCGCGGCGACTGGAAATCGAATTGGCAATCGAACAGAGTTCGAGACCGCTATCCACAAGCAGTTTGGCAAGCGCGCGATAGTTGTCGCGATGGATTTGTTGCGGCTGAATCAACTCGATCCCATCCAATCCCCGAATCTTCGCCGTCGTCTTGATGATTTCTTCGACGGACAAGCCATCGTGATAACCAGAGAGCATCCAGCGGTCGCCATGCTTGCTCCAGGTGGATGCAAGAACTGAGAGTTTGAATTTTTTCATCGTGTGCTCCAATCGCGCGGAATGCTAGAAGAGATAACGCCCGCCCTCCATCACTTTCGCGCCATCAATCTCGACGGTTGCATCGTATACCTGGCAGTCCACGTGAATCGCGCTGCGGATTTCACCTCCGATGGCGGTGTTGTTGCCGATCCCAAGATGCACACTGCCCCACGCCTCATACGCGCGATGCCCTGGCCGCCCGATGTACTCGTAAGCGCGTTTTTCTACGTGGCTTGTCGCCACGCCGATTTCGCACACCGCATCGGCGTTTTCGCCCGACTCTTCGAGAAAGCGGCTGAAGCGTTCGGCGTTCGCGCCGCCGTTCACTCCAACGATTCTCCCTTTGGAAACGTCCCACACCACAGGATCGCTGCGCATCTCACCCAAGCCGATGATAATACCGTCAATCACGGCGCGTCCCTCTGCGCTCCATTCGAGCGGTACCATCGCGCTCTCGGCATAGTTCGGAACGATTTCGCCTTTCTTGCCGCCTTTGGGCACGAAGGAAATCGCGGGGCGGCTTGGTTTGGCTTGTGCGGAGAGATCCGTACCGCGCGCGGTTGTCACGCGCACTCTCCTGCAATTCGAAAGCATCTCGGTGATCCGATGCGTGCGCGCGATAAACCGATCGATGTCCGCCATATCAGTTTTCCATTCGCACATATAATCCTCCACCGACACCCAGCGCATACCGCGATTCTGCGCCGCGCGGCAGTCATCGGTGTGACCGATCATGTGGCAGAATTCGTTATCCGCGGCGGCAAGCGTAAACGCGCTTGCGTTCATTGCCGCGACGAGATGGGCGGGCAACCTGGGGCGTTTGAGGTTGGCGTAATACCACGCGGCTTCGATAGACAAGTCCACCAGCAACGGTCGGGCACCGACGGCGTTGCACACCCCCGCCAGCGCTTCTCCTTCGAGCCAGCGATCTTTGTCGCAAAAGATCAGCACGTCTTTGCCCGTCGTGATTCCCGCACACTCGATGACCAACTGTGCGCCTTTGATTGCCAACATAGATGATTGCAACATGATTTTCCTCCTGACTCAAAGTGGCTTGCGTCGAATCATCCCGTCTGATTCAGAAACGCCAGTAGCACGTTGTTGAAATGGTCTGGTTGTTCCACGTTCACAAAGTGACCTGATGCATGCACAATGTTCGCCTGGCAGTGAGGGATAGAGCGCTCATACAATTCGACGTACGGATGACACAGCGGATCAAGTTCTCCAGCCAGCGCTAGAGTTGGAACGTTGATTTCAGAGAGCCGTTGGCTCATCGGTTCCATTTCGATGATGGCACGCGCGGCGCCAATGAATCCGTCTCCGGATTTCCCATGCCATTCCGCTTTGAATCTAGCCACCAGGTCGGGCGCCGCAGCCGCCAAACGATGATAGCTGGGGCGCTTGTACCATTCGCCAATCGCCCAATCGATCTGCCCTTGCTCCACCATTTTGATTAGGGCTTCCAAGTCGTCCTTTGCCTCGAGCGCGGGTTCCGATTTACTGCTCACCAATACCAAGGCGGCGATCTCATCTGGGTAGTCAAGGGTAAACCGCATCGCGACTCGACCGCCCATAGATAACCCAACCAGACAGACTTTGCTCAGGTTGAGACGTTCGACGAGTTGATGGACATCCGCCGCCATTTGGGAAACAGTATATGCGCCTGCGGGCGCTGAAGATTTGCCATGCCCGCGCTGATCAACACAAACCACGTCCCAGCCAGCCGCGGTCAACGCGGGAACCTGAGCGAACCACATCGCACCCGTTACAGCATAAGCATGCAGAAAGATCACTGGGCGACCCTGTCCTGTGCGCTCGTACCACAAATCTATGCCATTGATTTTGAGATAGAACATGATGCTCCTTATCTGTTCATCTTGTAACCAACTCGGCAAGCCACGCTACCCGAATATCATCTTCGCGAGCCGCGCGCTTTAGATGCGTCGCGCACAACAACGAATCGGTGACGAGCAATTCCGCGCCGAGCCGTTTCGCTTCATCAAGTCGCTGACGCGCGAGTCCTTGCGCGAGTTTGGGATACGTGAGCCACAACCCATCATCCGCGCCACAGCTCTTGCACAGCGCGCGCGACCACACGGAGTACAGACGCGTGATGCCCAACGTGTCGAGCACGTGGCGCGGCGCATCGAACACATTTCCCTTGCCAAGTGTCTCTTCGCCGCCGCGATAGCCAGGTTGAATCGCTTCGGCTGTTGCTGCCGCATCTGCAACGAGCGCCGCCGCGCGGCAATCGTGAAAGAAAACCTTGTGCTGAATGGGTGGCAGGGACACTTGTCCTTGCTTGATCCCGTCCACGAGGAATTCGGACAGCGTGGTGATCGTTATGCGATCAGGCAGGGCAATTTCTAGTGCGGGATAAACGCGGCGCAATGCCCACAACGTCTGCACGCTGTCGGTAATAAGCGTGCGCGCGCCGCTCTGTCGAATCAGCTCGACTACTTGCTTTGCCTGCTCTGCCGCACGCGGCACATCGCCGAGTGCGTACGCGAGCGCACCGCTCAACACCGTTGCGACGCTCGGCTTGATGACCGTGCGTTCAAACGCGCGCAACGCAGGTTCGTTCACCGATGCGTCTTCGAGTTCTGCGGCTTCGGAGGCGAGAAACAACACATCGCTTCTCGCTACCGGCTGCGCGACAGTCAATCGCGACAATGCTTGTCGCACCTCTTGTGGCGCAAGTCCCGCCGCGTATACCCCTGCGCGCGCGGCAAGGACGTACTCGCTCACAGGATAATCCACTACGCACCACGCCTGACTAATG
>Ga0233422_10001198_pt1 | contig 11771 bp, 12 predicted proteins | sample Watercolumn_Mata_2_FD_182724 | JGI IMG/M metagenome (GOLD analysis project Ga0233422, IMG submission 182724) | Freshwater microbial communities from Lake Matano, South Sulawesi, Indonesia - Watercolumn_Matano_2014_110_MG | ecosystem: Environmental > Aquatic > Freshwater > Lake | place...
GGGCAAAAATTCCCTGCCTGCCGGCAGGCAGGCTTCCCCCCAACCCCCTTCCTTTTTGCCCGCCCTCGCTTTCCGCCGCCGCCGAATTTCGTGCCAACGAAGTTGACGCACTGTCAATAGTAAATTCTACAAAATCGGATTAACAACTCTCCCCATGAACAAAATATTCCCTGTATTGTTTTCTTGAATCAAAAATATAAATGGGTGATCAGCTCGAAATACTGGTATTTTTGGTTCTTTACTTAGACCAGCGGCCATTATGACAGCAGTGGCTGCAGCTGCTTCAGTGCCTTCTTCGTTTACTTCAACGAAAGCTTGATGAATTACTTCGTCAATTTTTAAATCTTTCTTTCCAGTCATTCCTGAAAAATCTGCAGAGTCGGAAAAGGCAACTGGCATCCCCATTTCTTTAAGCGTTTTAGCCATAAAGGATTTAGTTTCGAATTTAAACTTAGGAATGAATATTTTAACCCTTTGCTCTTCTAAATCTTTTTTCCATTTAGACAATTGATCCACCGTAATTGAATTTTCTAAACCTTTCAAATTGTCATCTTTTGGAAGAAGAATCAACATAGACAATTCTTCTCCAGAATACGGCATTTCAAGAATTTGAAGCTTGTCATTTTCGACATAATTGAATGTTGCCTCCTCGTCAGTTCGTCGCATCATCGATGCTTTAACATAACTGTCTTTACTTGTTCTAAAATTTTCTTCCCTTGTATCGTTTTCATTAAACTGTCTAACCCATTCACCTTTAAAGTAAATAGCATTTGTTAATACTAACCTGGTCACTGCATTTATTATTCCCGGAGGAATTAAATCTTTGATCTTATCGTTTGTCTGGTTTTCTACCCAATTATTTATTGTTATCCGAGAGCTTTCAGGATCTTTTTTAAAATCAAGATTAGTGACTTTTCCTCCATAATATTTTTCTACTCCGTCAAAATATTCTTTCAAAAATTGATAATCTTTTTGAGCCCAGAGTGCATTGGCGGTACTGAGTTTATACTTTTTATCTCCTTTATTTAATTCGTCAAATATTGCTGCGTATTCAGTTCTCCTCAGATTATCGTCTGCTGGGAAATAAAATACTGACTGCATTTCTTCAGCCGTCTGTCCCTTTGCCCCTTCATAAGTCATTGCCAGCGCACTAGAGATACTAAAGGGCGAGAAAAAGATATTACCACTATCTTTTTCCTTCAATTGAGAATAATAATCTAGAGCAAATTGGTTATTAGCCTCTACAACATTATTAATATCTGCGAGTTTCGGTTTTGGTTCCGGTAAAGAAATTTTTCCCTCACGAAATAAAAATACACCGCCAACAATCACGACTATCAAAAATATTATAATGCCTACTAAAATTTTCCAATTCATATTAGTTAATTTAATTTTTTAGATTATTTATAACCGACCTTTTTAATTTTAACACGAAATAAAGACTATTTCAATAAATCATCAATACCAACACCCAAAGCATCAGCAATTTTTTTGACGGTTTCAATTCTTGGGTCGGGCGTAGCCCCTGATTCAATTTTTGTGATTGTATGTAAAGTAATACCGGCAAGTTTGGATAACTTGTCTTGCGAAATTCCCATTTTATCTCGGTATTTCTTTATATTCTTAGCTATAGTTGAAATTTCCTTTGACATTGTAATATAGTTTTAGTATGATAACTTTACAGATACTATTCCCACTTGCTATTATTAAGTATATGAAATTTTTAACAAAAGGTCAATTAAAATTTTTCTTGGCGGCGCATTTCGCAAAGCGAAATACGAAATTCGGCGGCGGCGAAAGCGAGGGCGGGCAAAAAGGAAGGGGGTTGGGGGGAAGCCTGCCTGCCGGCAGGCAGGGAATTTTTGCCCGCCTGCTCTGCCGCGCGAAGCGCGGCAGAGAACGGAAACACTGGCCCGCCGCGCGCGGCGCGGCTCGCCAAGCGCAGGTTCGAAATCCCTTGCGATTTTAAGTATTTGCTTTGCCCACCATGAATAACGAACAACATAAATTTTTCCTATACGCCCGCAAGTCCACGGATGTTGAGGACAAGCAGGTGCGCTCGATTGAAGACCAGACTGCAGAATTGCGCGCCTTTGCTAAGCAAGAGAATTTGAATGTTATTGATGTCCTTATTGAAAAACAGAGTGCCAAAATTCCGGGGCGACCTATCTTTAACGAAATGCTGGATAAAATAGAAAGTGGTGAAGCCAACGGAATTTTGGCTTGGCATGCGGACAGATTGGCGCGCAATTCTGTTGACGGCGGGAAAATCATTTATCTTATTGATTGCGGGCGTATTGCGGCGTTGAAATTTCCGCAATTTTGGTTTGCGCCAACGCCGCAAGGCAAGTTCATGCTGAACATTGCCTTTGGGCAAAGCAAATATTATGTGGATTCTCTTTCCGAAAATACCAAAAGAGGACTGCGCCAAAAAGTTTGGGCAAATTCGCATTTGAATCCGAACACTTGAGTGGTAAAAAGGAGTAAAAAATGAAACAAAAAAGCGCGCTCAGCTGTGTCAGCAGGAACGCACCGAAATAGGATATTTTTTAGGTAAGCGGTTGCCTTTGCGTCAGATCGCCGAGGCCCTCAAGCGTTCGGTCTCAACCATTTCCGATGAGATAAGAAGGAACAGCGTCAAGGGGAAGTATGATGCCCGGAAAGCCCAGGCGAAGTCTCAAGTCAGACGTAAAAATTCCAAATATCAGGGGATGAAAATCGTCAAAAATCTTGATCTCTGGAGCAAGGTTGACGAATGGCTGCTGGCCGGTCAGTCTCCGGAGCTGATTGCCGGCCGGCTGGAAGAACAAGAGAAAGATTTGCCTCGCGTTTCCAAAGACAGCATCCGGAGATACATCAAGAGCGTCTACGGTCGAAGAATCGAAGCTCATCGAAAACAAAAGAGAAGACGCCGACGACACGGCCAGAAAACCGGTCTTAAAGACCGCAAGACGATTGGTCAAAGACCGCTTTCAAGCGAAAACAGGTCAAGAGTGGGCCACGCCGAAGGCGACTTTGTCTGCTCGGGAAAAACGGGCAAGGGCGTAATTCTCCATGTCGTTGATCGCAGATTGAGAGTCCATTTCTTAGAGAGAATCATCAATACCTGTTTGGGGAATATAACCAGGGCTTTGGGCAGAATTAAAAAGAGGTATCCGGAATTAAAGACCTTGACCACGGACAACGACCTTCTTTTCCAACGCCACAAAAGATTAGAGAAGTTTCTTCAGATTAAAATCTTCTTTTGCGACCCGGGCAAGGCCTGGCAGAAAGGACAAGTCGAGGAAGCCAACAAGGAGTTGAGAAAATACATTCCTAAGGGTTCGGATATTTCCCGATGCTCAAGATACAAAATCAGGAAGATCGAAGAAAAGTTAAATTCCAGGTTCATGAAATGCCTCAACCACCTGACGCCAAAAGAAGCCTTAGAGAGATATCGAGAACAAAAAACAGCTGTAAAGCTGCGAAAAACGGGTGTTCGGATTGAGCCCTGAACCTGCCGTCTTGAAAAGCCGTAGCCGTTCAATGCAACCAATCTAATAATATCATAGCAAAAAACAACGCTAAATAAAAGTTATTAAATTCAGTCTTGATTGGCGAGCGGGCAAAAATTGGGGGGAGTTTGAGGGGGAAAATTTTTGCCCGCGAGCCGCAAGCGAAGCCCCGCCGCCCCGCGCGATTGAGGGCGGAGCCGGGCGGAGCGGTTCATCTGTTTTGGAAATAGGTGCGAGCTTGGTAAAATAAAGACACCAGTATTAAACTTTCATTGCATGATAAAATAAGATGATGTTAGACAGTCTCATTTTAAACAAAAAATCTATAGAAAATATTTATAAAACACTCCGTGAGTTCCACGGGAAGTATTTAAAACAGTTTGGCGTAAAGTTACCAAGACTTTACGATTCGCAGAAAAACTTCACAAAAGATGCTCTAGTTTTGGTTTATCTTGCTTACGATTATCCAAATACCAGAAAGGTTAGCAAGGAAGAATTGACAAAGTTTGTGAGAAGTTACTATCCGGACACGAATGACGTCCAACAAGCAAGACATTTGGGGGCACAAGCTGGTTGGTGGATAGTGGCTGGCGGACGCGACAATATAGTTTTAAGAATTGAGAGAGGGTCGTATCAACTCTATACACTTGAACAACCATACCCCGGGTTTAAGAAGGGGCATCGAATTTCAGAAACTGATGATTGGGACAAGATAAAAGAAAAATATAATTTTCGTTGCGCTACTTGTGGTTCGCAAGAAAATAAACCTCATTTTCATTGGCCAGCAACAAAAACCATTTTACAAAAGGCACACATGGATCCCAATAAACCGCTGGTAGCAGGAAACATAATTCCACAATGCCAGAAGTGTAATAGGGGCGATAGAAACAGATGGATTTACGATGATAAGGGAAGAGTTGTCAAACTGGCTGATGCAAATTTCGTGAGAAACTTTGATAAAGACGTTAGAGAGAAAGCCTATTATATTTTACGTGACGAATTTGAGGAAAGAAAACCCTGAATAATTTATGAAAAACAGCCAATTCATAAATAGGATAATCTGTGCGGACGCGTTAGAATTATTTCCTCAAATTGAAGACGACTCTGTTGATGTGGTTTTGACGGATCCCCCGTATTTTTTGGATAAACTGGATAACAACTGGACGGAAGCGATAGTTTCTAGAAAAAGCAATTTTTACGCCGTAGAATCTTTGCCCGCAGGTATGAAGTTTGACAAAGAGCAAGGCAAAAAATTTTACGCATGGTACTTGAATGTTTCCAAAGAAATTTTTAGAGTTCTAAAACCAGGGGGATTTTTCTTTTCTTTTTCTAGCCCCCGACTTTATCACCGCATGGCTTCAGCCATAGATGATGCTGGTTTTGAAATAAGAGACACTTTTATGTGGCTTTACACTCAAAATCAGGCTAAAGCTATGGGGGTAGAACATTTTATTAAAAAAATGAGTGTAAACGAGGAAGTAAAAGAAAAAATAAGAGAGAGACTAACTGGTTGGAAAACGCCACAAATAAAGTCTTGTTTTGAGCCAATAGCGATGGCTCAAAAACCAACAGACCAGACGTATTTAAACAATATGCTAACACACGAAGTGGGTTTATTTAACACCACCATTAAAATTGGAGACAACATGTACCCGGCAAATGTTTTTACTGTAGATGGTATTAATTCGTTAATAGACAAAGTGTTTTTAATTTCTAAGCCTACAAAAAGAGAAAAAGGAGAATATAATGACCACAAAACAGTAAAGCCACTAGCTATTTGTGAGTATTTAATTAAACTTTCCGCCTTTTCAGAGAATGCTGTCATTTTTGATCCGTTTGTTGGAAGTGGAACGACGGCTGTGGCGGCAAAGAAGCTCGGAAAAAATTATATTGGTATTGACGCAAATAGGGAATATGTGAGGATTGCCAAACAAAGGATAGGAGAACTAAGTGGAAACTTTAACTTTTTTGAACGAGAGAATTTTCAAATGGGGTTGCAGATTGCGTGATTGACAACCCTATAATAAACTGATATAATCACCACAGATCCAGTGGTTTGCTTCCCAAGGCGACGACTGGGTTTTTTTATGGGCTATTCAAAGTTTGGTAAATCTGCCAAATATTTGTTAACGCAGTTGGCCCACGAGCCGGTAGAGCTAGGGGTATATTTACCCATAATTTTTTCCGGAGTGTCTAAACCTTTGGCAAAATAATCTTTGGCCAGCCCTTTAGAAACTTCTAAAATAGCCGTCTCCCAATCGGGAAATTTTTTAATTTTATTGCCGTAAATTCCCCAGCCCCAAGTGTTGTAACTATTTTTGGGAATGGCGTTGCCAAGCCCGCCTTCGCAGGCGCCAATAGCCGGAGTAATGTTATAGGGAATCCCCGCAATATCTGCCGCCTCCACAAAAGTAGCTCCCAAACCTTTCATTTTTGGACCGTAATTATTTAAAAAAGTCTCCGTTGCTTCCACGCGCAAATCACGAAAAATCAAAACTGCTGATTGCGCGATTGATTTTGAAGAAGGAGAGACGAGAGGTCTTTCCGGTTCTAAATTTTGACTAATTTCCACCGGAATAACTAATTTCCCTGGGGCTTTAGCACCGTCTTTGGTAAAGTAAACTGTCGCTAAAAAAAAAGTTAAAAAAATTAGCCCAATAATCAAAAACCGTTTCATTTTTTAAGCGCTGTAATTATACACTTTGCGCGAACCTTTTTTGAGCGAAACTGACGTTCCGCCCCGCCGCCGCTCGCTTCGCTCGCTGTTCCGCAAAAAAGTTTTCTTCACATTTTTTGATTTGCGCGCGCCCGATTTTTTCTTCTAAAAGGAAAAGAAAACTTTTTTGCGGGACTCTGCTCTGAACGAGCAGGGCGGCGGGGCTTCGCTTCGGCTCGGGCGAGGCGGAATTCCCCCCACCCCCCTTCCGCCTCGCCCTCGCTTTGGACGCCGACGGAATTTGTGCCAGCGTCAGCTGGCGCGCCGCAAATTAAAGATAATGTTTTCTTAAACTCAATTATTTAAGTTTCCGCTAGTCGTTATCTTTTTCTTGCTCGTTGTTTATCCCTTCCAGTTGGTTTTCAATCTGCTTTTGCTCGTCGCTCAATTCTTCCTGCCTCTTTTTTAGTTTTTCGCCCTTTTGTTTCATTTCTTCTTCATTGTTAAGGTCTTCGTTTTCGTCTTGAATATCTTGCAATTTCTCAAACTGCTCTTCCACTTCGTCGAGGGTTTTTTCTGCTTCTTTTGCCAAGCGTTTGGCGTCTTCATAATTGCCCGCGTCAAATGCGGTTTTAGCTTGGTAAAGTAAGGCGTTAAATTTATTAAATGCCCCGTCTGGTATGTTGTATTTTTCCTCTTTCGCCTCTTTCAAAATATCCGCTTTTTCTTCTTCGGCGTCTTTTATTTTCTCCGCAGCTTCCTGTTGAAGTCCCAATGCTTCATCAAAATGTTCATTTGCTTCCTCAATATCACCGGCATCTTTATCTTCGTGCTGTTCCAAAAGCTCTTTCTGGGCTTTAAGGTCAACGATTTCTTTTGTAAGCGTCTCAATTTGCGCAGTGTCGCCAGCTAAACGAGCTTCTTTGAGTTTGGCTTTTAGCTCATCAATTTTGGCGTCTAAAGCGTCTACTTCTGATTTGAAAGTGTTTTTAAGCGCCTCGTGTGCGGGGTCAAAATCATCTGAAAGCTCCCTCGCAAGATTACTGGTGTCCTTTCCTTTATTTTTCTGGTCAGCAAGAATTGCGGCGGCTCTTAAAAGATTATCATTCAACCCCCCTTCGGCAACATCAAGGCCTTTTGCGTTAGCACCTTTATCTTCCAGAATAACTTTTATCTCCGCTATCCTTTCTTTGGCAAAAGTAATTTCCAACTTTGCCTTACTCTCAGGGTTAAAGGTGAAAAAACGCTGGAGAGATTCACCTAATTTATCAAGAAAATAAAAAGAGCTTTCGGGTGTAAGTCCGGCGGAAGGAAGCAATATCTGTTCGTTTTGGGCGAATACCACACCTCCGGCTGATAGAAATAAACTTACTACTACGACAATAAATATTTTTTTCATAGTTGTTGTATTTAATTGGTTATATTTTTAAATTAAAATATGCATCGTCCTTTTTATTATAGCATATTTTTATTTTGCTGTTTCAAATTATTTTATTTGTAATTTTCAAAATTTAATTTACCGATTTCCTTTTGCACGGTTGTGGGTTTTGCACAACATTTGGCAATTCTTAATATCACTTTTACCGCCTTTGCTCCAAGCCGAAACATGGTCAGCGTCCATTTCGCCAAAACTCCAAATCTTACTTTTATTAGCGTCGTGTCCGATAGCACAATGCGGGCAATTTGATTCGCCTTTTTTCTCCGCTTTAGCGGTCTGGGTTGTATAAACCGCTTTTTTGGTCGCCTCATCAAAAACTCGGACTTCCAGTAATTTTGTATCAACAGAGCCGCCGAGAATATACTCAAAAATGCCTTTGCGATTTTTTACATACGGATCGGCGTAAAGTTTTTGTACTTCTGCCGACACTTTCGCGGGGCTATACGCTTTCTTGTGATATTCTTCGTAAAGCCGACCCCATTCAAGTCCGCGCATCTCGCTTTCAACATCAGTAAACACGCTGGAAGCCCAATCAATCACGCTGTTGAAATATTTTTTTAATTCGTTGATATCTTTGTCAAAGCGGTGGCGGCTCATGTAATCGCCGATATTGCCTTTGCTGACCCAATCAAGAGCGCATTCCAAAAATTCCTGCCGGTTGGCACTGCCCGAAACATACGCGCTCCATTTTTGAATATTGGCATTTTGACTATTACTAAACTCGGCTTTGCCTAGTGTAACAAAAGGGCCGGAATATACAGCGTTGAGTAATTCCTGATCGTTCAGAGGAACGCCGGCAATATTGATTGTTTTGAACCATTCTTTTATTTCACTTTCTTTACCCTCGCATTCATAAATAGTTAGTTTCGTTTCCAAAATCTTGGCTTGTTTGTCTTTTGTTTATAAAAACACCAACCTATCAAGACCTTATTGATGGAACACCAAATTTAGCGCCTCTCTTTAATCTGAAAGATACATTCGAAACTTCTCCTGATGACTTGGCGCACCTAAGAGGAATCGAACCTCTATCAATAGTTCCGAAGACTATTGCTTTATCCGTTAAGCTATAGGTGCACACGTCTCCTACCACGGTTTTGGGGTGATCGACGGGGATCGAACCCGCAACATTCAGGTCCACAACCTGACGCTCTGCCATTGAGCTACGACCACCATAAAAAACAAAGTGCTGAGGGTCAGAGTTGAACTGACATCTGAGCTTTTTCAGAGCCCCGCCGTGACCACCTTGGCTACCTCAGCATAAAAGCCTTAAGAGCGGGCGAAGGGAATCGGACCCTCTGTCTCTTCCTTGGCAAGGAAGCGTATTACCGGTATACAACGCCCGCAAACTTTATTTGTGGTAAAATTATACCATGGATAATTCTAATTCCCAAACTTTAATTATCGAGTTCGTTGGACCGGAAGATAAAATCCAGGAGTTACTGGAAAAACTGGAAAAATCTATTGAGGCGGACCCGAACATGGAAATTAAAGCGGTGACGATAAGAAAAGACTAGAAAAGTAACACGCAAGACTTCTCCCGATGTAAAATCGGGACGAGCAAAACGAAGTTTTGCGTCAAATTTTGGCCGAGTGGCGAAATGGTATACGCACAAGACTTAAAATCTTGCGACTGCATAAGTCATGCGGGTTCGATTCCCGCCTTGGCCACTGGAAATTTTCGGGGAGTAGTTCATCGGTCGCCGACCAGAGGTCTCTGACCGGCGGTAGAACGCTCGGTTTGGGCGCCGCCCAGAGGACAGTCGGCCAGAGGCTCTGCCCGGCGGGACCAAATAATAAAATGATTGGTTATGTCTATATTTTGAAAAGTTTAAGAGACGGCAGAAAATATATTGGCTCAACAGTTAATTTAGAAAACAGGCTAAAAGAACATAATACAGGGTTAGTTCGTTCAACGAGTTTTAGAAGGCCGTTACAAATAATAGGAGTTCGCAAATTTACCACAATTGAAGAAGCAGTGCAGTTTGAGAAGAAATATAAAAATAGTCACGGACAGCTAGAAAGAGATTTTAAAAATGGGAAAATGCAGTATTGCGGGGAGTAGTTCATCAGTAGAACGCACGGTTTGGGACCGTGAGGTGGCAGGTGCGACTCCTGTCTCCCCGACCAACTATGCAAAGCGGGCTTGCCCGCCGAAGCGTAGCGAAGGCGGGATTAGTACACCGGTAGTATGACTCCCTTCCAAGGAGTAGAAGGCAGTTCAATTCTGCTATCCCGCTCCAATTGGGAAATCGCGAGCGCTGCGTCAGCAGCGCCCATTCGTTTTGCGCCTCAAATCGGACTTTTTTATCTTTAAGCTGCCAGTTCGAGCCAATTTTTTGCAAGAAGCTTCGCTTCTCTTCCAAATTTTCAGAATTTATTAAGAAATTGGCTTGGTGAGCCGATAAAATAAAATTCCTCATGGGTTCGAGCCAATAATTTCCCTTTCGCCCAAAATCGGTCAGTTTTTGTTTCATCCCTGTTTTCTGGTTTATAAATTCTTCTTTTTTCTTTTTGTATTCGTCAAGGGAAATTGAACCTTCAAGTTGCATATCAAGAAGTTTAGAAAGCTTGACTTCAATCTCTCCAATTTCTTTTTGGATATTTTGGGCGAAAGATTTTGACGACTGGCTGATCTCTGTTTCTTCCTGGTCAAGTTTATTCAAGATTGGTTTCAGCCAGTCGTTAGGTAAAGCAACTTTTTGAAAAATATCGTCGAGTTGAGAAAAAAGATCGTTCTCATTGAGAAACCTTTGCTGGCAATCAGTATCTTTTTTGGTGCAGCGGTAATAGCGGAAAACCAAGCCGGATTTCTTGATGTGTTGTTCAGCAGTGATAGTTCTACCACATTCACCGCACTTAAAAATTCCGGTAAAGGTAAAATTATAATCTGGCTTTTCTTTTCTTGGTTTTCCGCGATCACTCATTACCCGTTGCACCTTTTCAAAAAGTTGCTTAGAAATTATTGGCTTATGGACTCCTTCGTATAACTCACCCTTGTATTGAAAACAGCCGTAGTAAAAGGGGTTTTGAAGTAATCGCTGTAAAGTGGCGTTTGATAATTTCCTTTTTGATCTTGGGCTCACCAAGCCAAAAGAAAACGCCAATTTTTGCAAATTATCAAGCGTATATTTTCCAGTGGCATACGCCAGAAAAAGTCTTTTGACTTTTTGCCAAGTTTCTGGGTCTTTAAGAATGATGTGGTTTTTCAACTCATTGACATAGCCAAGAGGAGCGCAGCCCGGATAAATTCCTTTTCGTAGTTTCTGGCGTATGCCCCGCTTGATATTTTCTGAAAGATTATCAATATAATATTTGCTCTGCCCAAAAGCGATTGAGAGCATAAAAAGCCCTTGTGGGGTTTTATCAAACCAGAAGGTGGGGAATTTTAGTGTTGCTAAAAATCCTTTATCGAGAAGATGAATAATTTTCCCAGCGTCAACAGCATTTCTGGCAAGTCTATCGGGATGCCAGGCTAAAATGCCGTTTGCCTCTCCATTCTCTATGCCCGCTAACATTTTTTCAAAGATTTCCCTGCCAGGCTGTTTGGCCGATTTTGTTTCGATAAACTCGCGTACAATTAACAGGTTCTCTTTTTGGGCATACTCCCTAACTTCGGTCAGTTGTGCTTCAATTGACAAAACCTGCCTATCCGCTTCATCTGTTGATTTGCGGGCATAGAGAAAGAATTTTTGCGAGTAATTGCCTGTCATATTTGTCAAACTTAAATAGCCGCCCCGGTGGTCTCAACTCAAGTCGCCCTGAATTGTCCGAGACGGCTACTAAAAAGGACGACCTTTAATATTGAGACCAACTTCAGTATAACAAGTTTTACAAAACTTTTTCAATAGTAATCGCAAAAATTCTTTTCGCTTTTGGGCAACTCCGCCAAAGGCGGAGAAATTGGCGCTTTCTTTCTGAAAATTTGGAAGTTTTGTCTTTGACAAAAAGCAAAAAATTGGCTGTCCCGCAACTACGGGATTTTGTGCTCTGTACAAACGAACTGGCAGCTCTGCGATAAAAAAGTCCGATTTGAGGCGCTAAACGAATGGGCGCTGCTGACGCAGCGCTCGCGATTTCCCAATTGGAGCTCCTTTTATGAAAAAGCTCGAACTTATTTTATCAAAAATCACTGACAAATCATAGCGTCGGCGGATGCGGCGAGGAAAAGGGGTTTAAGGGGAAA
>Ga0233422_10001199_pt1 | contig 11771 bp, 12 predicted proteins | sample Watercolumn_Mata_2_FD_182724 | JGI IMG/M metagenome (GOLD analysis project Ga0233422, IMG submission 182724) | Freshwater microbial communities from Lake Matano, South Sulawesi, Indonesia - Watercolumn_Matano_2014_110_MG | ecosystem: Environmental > Aquatic > Freshwater > Lake | place...
TTGACATTTGCTTGGATACTTTAAACATTCAAGTCCCCTACAGCCAAAACACCAGCTAATTGCACATAAGCCATTACTGCTAAAAGTGCAATCAAGGAAACCAAAATTTTGGTTTTCATTTTCCTCCCATTAAAATTTAGTTAAAAAAACCAGCTTTTTTACCTTTATAAACTTTGTTGTGATAACATGCATGTTACTATTAGAAAATTACAATAAATCAATAAACTTATAAACTGTTATAACCCTGTTCTAACATGACAGAATTCATGCGAACAGCAAAAAAACTTGGAAATTCAGCAGGAGTCCTTATTCCAAAGAAATTTCTTGGCAGCGAGGTAAAAGTCACAATAATTAGCCGCCCAATTAATGTTAAAAAAGAAATATTGAAGCTAATTGAAGATGATTTGGGGGATGTTCTTGGTATTTATCTTGTAAGCAAAAAGCCCTTAGAATGTTTTGTTATCACTTCTCATATTAAGAAAACAATAGAAGGGAATATTAAGATATCTCTTGTCCCTCTTGCATTGATAAAAAAAGATGTTAAGATAAATCTTAATTTGCGAAAGAAGCTTCTTGAAGCCGAAGCAGTTATGAACAAATCTTTGCTTATTGACTTGAAGAAACTAATTAGGTTATAACAATGTTTTAACCAAATTCAATAACTTTTTCTCTTGGTATCCACAAAGCAAGATCTCCATTTTGACTTATAGGATTTCTTGCCCATCCATCAAACATTCCAAGAATATAATCTTTACTAACTGGTTTAAATTCAACCCTATGCATCTTTTTTGGATATTGCTCTTCAAAGCCCGGTCCTGTTTTATGATAGGGAGTAATCCAAACTGCTTGTTTATCCTGATAAGGAAAATTTTCAACTAATCCTGTTAATCTTGTTTTTCTTCTTGTTTTTGAAACAAGCTCAAGTATTTTTCCAAGTGCAAGTCCAGGAGTTCTGTCAGCATATTTTAATAACGAAGAATTCACAAGTGCTGATCTAACATGAGTATTATGGTAAGGTGATTCGTCAACTAATTCTCCCTTAAAAGCCCCTCTTGTTCTTCCAACATTAGTATAAAAAACAACAACATCAACTTTATCATGAACCCTTTGCATTTCTTCAATCATCTTTCTTGCTTCTTCTATATTTTTTGCAACATGTCCAAATATCATTTGTTGAGCAAGTGTTTCAAGCCCGTCTTCTCCACTCCAAATTGCTTTTTTTCCCATTATTTATTGTATCAAAATTTCTATCAGAACTCTTTTTGCTGGGTCTAATTGAGGGTTATTGTTAGTTTAAAAACTTTGTGGATTTCACACTATCCTCAACAGGAGAGGGACTTTCGTTAATAATCACAATATCTTTGCTTTTAGGCAAAACAGAAAGCAGCTCTTTTATCTCAATTTCAGGAGTAATCTTATGACTAATCTCTCCTTTTTCTCCCCAATTAATTCCAGAAAAATGGCAGTGCAAGGAATCAAAACTCTTGAAATGTTCATAAATCTCCTTGTAAGTTGTTTTCCCTTGCACTCTTGCTTTAAGATGGGCAAAATCAACTGTAAAAAAACACCCTGTATCTTTCACTAATCTTAATATTTCATCAATTGTTCCAAAAACATTTATCTTTCCAGTTGTTTCAGGAGCAAGTTTAATCTTCCAATGATTCTTGTGAATAACCTCTTGAATCTCTAAAATTTCTTTTTTTATTATCTCATATGTTTTTTCCTTGTCAATTTTTCCATAATATCCTGGATGAAAAACAACAAACTCTGCTCCAAGCATCTCTCCTATTTTACAGCAATCAATAATTCTTTTCTTGCTTTGTTCAATTTTAGGTTTTTCATTTGAATTTAGATTAATCCAATAAGGAGCATGAATGCTCAGGCGAATTTTGAATTTTTCAGCCGCCTCTTTTATTTTTCCTGCTTCCTCTGCCTTAATATAAACCCCATAAGTAAATGCAATCTCGCATGCTTTCAATCCCTGTCTGTGATACTCTTCTAAATTAGAAATTGCTTCTTTCACCCCTCCCAATCCTGCTGGTCCAAACTGAATCATTATATTTATAGTTGGAAAAGCTTTATATATTCTTTTAATCTATCTTTAATATGGGTGATAAAAAACTTTTTTCCCAGAAAAAGCAGCATCAAGAGTAGCGATTAATGGGGTTATGTTAGCCAGTATATTTGTTATGCTGGCAGTTATCTTCTTGGAAAAATTTAATCTTTTAGGAGTTATGGAAATGGTATTATCTATTCCATTGCTTTTTATCTCCTCTCTTGCTTATGCAAAAATTGGTTATTGGAAAGAAACAAAACTTTGGGATGGGTTTTACCAATACTATTGGCAATCTGTTTTTGATTAATTCAGTAGGTATTTTTTCCTCAATAATCTCTTTTAATTTTGCCTATCTCTATTTTGGTCTTGTAATATTCCTTCTTTTATCTTATTCTTTTATAAATGGGATTTATACAAAATCTTATGGAAAGAAATTATTTAAGTTTATATTTTCAGTTAGCATTATATTTCTTGGAGGAGTTTTACCATTAATCTTAAATAGGATTTAAAAACTGCCATTTATGGGTATTCAAAATAAAAACAGAATCCTCATTTAATGTTTGTATTCTCAAGAAAAATTTATGACACCTAAGCAACAATGTCTTATTAAATAACCTTCTTCAACTCTTCGCTAATTGTTCCAACATTGCCGGATATATAAGAAAACAATTTATTAATCATTATTTTTTGCATTTCTTCTTTTAAATTACCATGACATCTTTCAAGCTCTGATTGAGGAGTGATTACAATCCCTCTCGGAACATAACAATCCATATCTTTTCCTTCTAAACTTCCCATATTTGTTGTTCCTTGTTTTAATTGAATTAATTTAACTTTAATTATGCAATCTCCCTTTTCCTTTTCAATTATTCTATACTGCCAGACAGCATCTGCTTTGTCATCAATGTAACTTGCTTTCGAACACTTCGCCATTGAACTTTCAAAGCAAATATCATCCTGGCAGTTTTTAGTATAAAAGAAACTAAAATAAACAGCCAAAACAGCCACGACTACAATGGCACAAACAAGAATAATCCTCTTTTCCATAGATATAATATTATTTTTAGATATTTAAAGTTATCCAAGAAAATTACAAGCTTACTAAATTCACTTGCTCGCTTGAAGCAGAAAATTTCTTTGCGATTATTGTGTTTATGCCTGACTTTTCAGCGATCCTTACTATTGAGGGGGTTGCAGAATCAACAATTAAAACACAAGGGCTTCTTATTCTTTCAATTGCAGAAAAAATGCCTCTTGAAGAAGGGCTTCCGGCAATATCCAGTTTGTCGTCAAGAATTACAGCAGAGTTTGTATTTTCTATTTCTGCAAGAATTTCCTTTAATTTATCTTTATTTTTTTCAATTAGTGAAGTATCAAATTTTGCTTTTTCCCTTTCTTCATATCTTCTTTCTTCCCTATAATCTCTTCTTTCATAACCATTTCTATCTCTATTGCTTCTCAAATATTCTGAGACAGAAATTTTCTTTCTTAATGACATTAATATTTCTTTTCCTTGTAATTCTTCAACTTCTTTGCCTTCTGGAGCAATTGCCACCCAGTCCACTTTGGCATTTTCAATAACATTTCTTGCAATCAAATTTCCGCCCCTGTCTCCATCAACAAATAATGTAACTTCTTTTTCTCTGCTTAAATCGCTAACTTCTTTCGGCAATTTTGTTCCATTCATGCCAATAACATTATCCACATTATGTCTCAATAAATTAACAACATCAGCTCTTCCTTCAACAATAATAAGTTCTTTTCCAGAAATATCTCCGCAAGGCAGTTTTTCATCCCCATATTCCTTTATTTTGCTTGTTCTTGATTCAATCTTGACTGTTTCAGACATCTCTCTTGTATTTGGCATGCCAGCATCAATTCCTTCTAAAAGTTTTTTTGCTCTTTCAAGTATAAAATCTCTTTTGTTAGCCCTAACATCTTCAATTTTTTCAATTTCTATCTTTGCATTGCTTGGCCCTATTCTTTCAATTGTTTCAATTGAAGCAGCAATAAGTGTTGTTTCTGTTTTATCAAGTGCAGATGGAATTTGAATTTTGCCCAGTGTCTTGCTGTTTTCGCTTGTTAAATCCACTTCAATTCTCCCTATTTTTCCTTCTTTTTGAAGTTCTCTCATCTCCAAGTCAGTTCCAAGCAAGCCCTCTGTTTGTCCAAATAGAGCTCCGATTACATCTGGCTTTTCAAGTGTGCCTTCGGCTTCAAATTTTGCCGTAATCATGTATTTTATCGATACTGGACTTATTTTTGCCATTTTTTATTTGTTTAATCGGAAAATTTAATCAGCCAGAAATTGAGATTCTGGATTTTTTCCCAGAAAGAAATCTTAAGATATCTCGATTCTCTATTTATTATCTTAACAACTAGCCCAAAATGAGCGTGAATTGTGACTAATGATAGTGAAATTGATTAATCCATCAATCCTAATAATCTTTCTTAGATATATACTTATTTTTTGGTTTATAAAGCTTTCTAAATCTTCAAAATGCTCTTCACAATCTCAAATACTTCTGGATACTTGCCTGGGTCAGTTATTGCTTCATGAAGAAAATAAAATTTTAATTCATTGCAACTTCCATTAACATAATAGTTAGTTGCCTTTTCCAGCCACTGGCTTGAATTTTTAACTATCCCATCTCCTGTTTCTGTTCCCATATCGCATCCTATTCCAATAATATTATGTATCTCTGTTTTTTCACTTGGTTCATTATTGAGTGCATTAATCAGAATGCTTGTTTGGCCCATATCATGGCAAGCTGTTTTTGGTCCAAATAAAGAGCAGTATGACTCTACTTTTTCGTCAATTCCATGATTGGGTGTTCCAATGAGAATTATTTTATTGATATCCTTGCTACCAAACACCTGGGCATATCTTCTTGTAACCAACCCCCCCATGCTGTGTGCAATTATTATCACTTTGTCTTTGCCAGTTCTGCTTTTTATTGTGTTAATTAAACTTCTAAGACGGATAGCATAAGTATCTATGCTGTCAACTTTTGAAGATACTATTGTTTCTTTATTCCCATCATGATAAACATCAAAATAATAACTCCCAGTAACTTCTATAGGAACATCAGTTCTGCCCCAGACCCCCTGAGAGTTATTTAATTTGCTTATTGTTACAACTCCTGCATCCAAATATCCTAAACTGGATATGTCTTGTTTTAATTTAGCCAATGCATCCAAGCTATAATCTGCAGGAAGTGCCTTGTTAATGCTATGCCCATGAAGGAGAAGTACTGGATAGTTTCTTCCAGAACATTTTTCATCACAACAAGGCCCGCAGTTTCCATAATAACAGCAAAATTGTACTGGTTCCTCCAAACTAATTCCTGAAATTGATTTATTCAGGGAAGTTAGCACAATCTCCGAGATATTATTTTGATTTATGCTTTCATGCAAGATGCATTGGACATCTGAATTCTCATTATAAGAAGTTAAATTAAGATTGTTTATTATGTTCTCTTTATGAGATAAATTTGATTTTTTTTCAAAATTAGATATAGCAGTATTCAATTCAGTAACTTTTTTATTTAATTCCTCACAAGAAGCATTTGTAAGATTCTTTTTTGAAATTACTGTTATTGCTTGCCTATAATCTATAAGTTTGCTTGCAAGAGAATTATACTGATTTGCCTGATTTTTAAGTTCTGTATATACCCCATATTCCTTATTTTCAAGCTCGCCAATCTGCTTTCTTAATGTTGGAATTTCATTTGAAATAGAAACCAAGTCCTGATTTTTCCAGAGTTCAAGAAGATTAGTAATATTTAATTCATAAAATAAATTATTTATTTGATAGAGTCGAGCAGGCAAGGATTCCTCTTCTATTTTTGAACTTTCTAAATTAATCTGTGTCTCTCTTATATTAATGCTGAAAATGCTCGCCCAGTTAACAATATCAACAATATCTGATTTTAATGCCTCTTTTATTTTCTCTTCATTTGGAGATAGCCCAAAATTAGCAGTCACAAGCACCGACCTTGAAATTTCCTTCCCAGAAGTGTAGCATATTTTTGTTTTTTTGCTTTTGCAGCTAAGCTGAAAATTGTTTATAATCTGCATTTGATTTTTAGTTAGATTGTTTGCTCCTATGGCAAATGTCTTTGTTTTTGTCAATATAACTTGAAGGTTAAAGTTTCCTTCTTCTATTATTTCTCCGCTGGAGATATCGACAAATCTATAATCGCATTCTGCTGTGCAAAAAGGATTGGTCGTCAATGATATTTTGAATGTCACATTTTCTTGCTGTCCGCTTGACAAAAATAAGTTATCCTTATCGACTGATAATCCAACCAGTATGTCGCTGCCAAGGAGAAATTTTGTATAAAGATACAGCTGGGCAAATACCAGAGTTAATAAGATTATTAAGAATAATATTACTATTGCTGTTATTGTTTTATGTTGCACAACTTTTTCAAACATTGTTTTTGATTTGACAACATTCCACACAAAATCAATAAGGAAGCTCAACAATATGGAGAGTATCCAGGCAATCCATGAAGAATGAAAATCAGATAGAAACCCTATATAATTCTGAATTGGTGAGCCATATCTGATAAAAAAGGCAATAAACAAAAATGAAGGAAGAAATCCCAAAATAAGTGATACCAAAAATCTGAATATAAAAGCACCCTTTTTCATATCTTATTTAGTTTTTAGTTATTTAAAAAACTGCTTGTTTCAATCTGCTTATGCATTTATCTATATCCTGATTACTTTTTAGTATTATTGTGGGTTTAGAGTACTTTTTTGCCAATTCCATGTATCTTGGGAAGTCATCTCTTTCATAATTCCATATCCAGTTAATTTTTGTTCTCCAGTTTCCTCTTTGATGCTCCCATTTTATCATTGTTTTAAGCTGTCTTAAAAAAAAATCTGCCCAGTGCCATAAATTTATTCAGCTTGATAATAATTATTATATCTGCCTTGCTTATCCCCTGAAAGCAAAAAGTTCTTTTTTGAGCCCCCTCAATAATCCAGTTTTGATTATTCTTAATAAACTCTCTAAGTTTCATCTCGGTTTCGCTTTCCAGATGCCTGTTTCCGCAATTGTCTTTGAAAATAATGCTATCCAAATCAAGCAATGCCCAGCCAGTTTCTTTTGCTAATTTTTTGGCAAAAGTTGATTTACCATGTGCAACTCCTCCGCCTATCCAAATTTTCATGAAATTTAAATTTATTCAATTTTTATATATTTTTCTTTTTCATTTTAGAGTTGCAAAAGCTTATCGTCGAGAAAGGTTTAAAGAAATTTTTTTCAGATGCCTCAAAATAGAAAAGTTTATAAATAAAAACACAATATAATTATTATAAAAAAACTAAAATTTGAAAAATTTTGGGTAAATCAACACAAATCAAAAAGGAAAAAGTACACGGCAAGGCTTAGATGAGTGATAATTCTGGAAAAAACAAAATCATTTTGAGGAATGATGATTCTGAAGTGTGCATTGAATTTACTCCGAAGGTATCAAAAACACTTTCTAAGGAGGACTATGAATCAAGCAGGGCTTGGGGCCTATTGACTTCTATTGATTTATTTGATTGTGCTCCTGATTTGTTAAGAGACGGAGAAGCAATAAAAAGATACATCATTGAACTTTGCGAACTGATTGACATGAAAAGATTTGGCGAGCCCGTAGTTGTAAGATTCGGAGCAGATATAAGAGTTCAAGGATATTCTGCTGTTCAGTTAATTGAGACATCCTGCGTTTCAGGGCATTTTGCCGAGGATAGCAATTCAATTTATATGGATATCTTTTCATGTAAATGGTATGACCAAGAGGAAGCAGTAAAATTTACAAAAAAATTCTTCAAGGCAAAAAGGTCTGAATTTAATGTTGTTCTTCGAGGAAAAAATATTGCTTGATTTGCCCTCGGTATTTATAATATATAGAAAAGATTTATAAACCTTAATTGTTAAAAAAGAGAAGATAAAAAAAGAGTGAAAAAATGAAAAAAGGTTTTAACAAAGCAGTTCCAGAGGTAGAAGACGACTTTATTGATGAAGACGGCTTTGATCCAGAATTGGATTTGGAAGAAGAAAACTGATTCCAGTTTATTTCTTTATTTTATTTTTCTTTTATATTTTGAACTTTCTTAACCAGAATTAATCTTTCTTAATATAGCAAATAAAATTCTGAATCATCCAAATTCCTGCTATTTTCATAATGTTCAATAATATTTTCATTTATCAGAACTCTTTTGAAGATTTATTTTTTCTTCTTTTCAATTAAATCAGTGCAGATTCCAGCAGCAACAGTTGCTCCAGCATCTCTGATTGCGAATCTTGCCATATGTGGATTTTCTTTTTGTTTTTCTAAAACTAAGTTTCCAATTGGCTTGATTTTAACAATTGCAACATCTCCATTCTTAATAAAATCAGGATGTGCCTGAGCTACCTGTCCTGTCTTAGGATCTAATTTTGAAATTAATTCAATGAACTGGCATGGTACTTGAGCTGTGTGAACATGGAATACAGGCGTGTATCCTTTTGCAATAACAGTTGGATGATTAATAACTGCAATTTGAGCTGTGAATTCTTCAACAACTGGAGCGGGCTTTTCAGCAGCGCAGATAACATCTCCTCTTGCAATATCTTTCTTTCCAACTCCTCTAATATTTAATCCAACATTATCTCCAGCAATTGCTTCTGGCATTTGTTCGTGATGCATTTCAACTGTTTTAACTTCTCCAGGTACTCCTTCTCCAGTTCTTCCTGGCAAAATTATAACTTTTTGTCCTGGTTTCATAACTCCTGTTTCAATTTTTCCAACAGGAACAGTTCCAATTCCAGTAATTTCGTAAACATCTTGAATTGGCATTCTTAATGGTAATTCAATTGGTTTTTGTGGAGCATTGAATAAATCTAATTGTTCTAAAATTGTTGGTCCTTTGTACCATGGCATATTTGTTGATTTCTTTGCAACATTGTCTCCCTTGAATCCAGAAGCTGCAATAAATGTTGTTTTGTCAGGATTAATTCCTACTGCTTTCAAAACAGCAGAAACATCAGCTTTTGTTTTGTTGAATTTGTCTTCAGCATATCCAACAGTATCCATTTGATTAATTAAAACAGCAATTTGATCTACACCCATTGTTCTTAAAAGCCATAAGTGTTCTTTTGTTTGAGGCATGACTCCATGCTGAGCAGCAACTACTAAGAAAGCAGCATCTGCTTGTGAAGCTCCTGTAATCATGTTCTTGACAAAGTCCTTGTGTCCAGGTGCATCAATGATTGTAACTTCATATTTTTGAGTAATAAGTTTTTTGTAAGATAAGTCAATAGTAACTCCTCTTTCTCTTTCTTCCTTGAATTTGTCCATAACAAATGCGAATTCAAATCCAACTTTTCCATGCTTTTGAGCTTCTTCTTTTAATTTTTGCAGCTCTTGCTCAGGAATAATTCCAGAATCATACATTAATCTACCAATTGCAGTTGATTTTCCATGGTCTACATGACCAACGAAAACTACATTCATATTTGGTTTTGCTCTTGCCATAGTTTAGTAATCCAAATTGTGGTTTATAAACCTTTCGATTTTCTTATGTTTATCGAGGGCAAACAAACTTAAGAGATAAAAATTAATTTTCCATTATTTTAATTTCTCGATATATATTTGTATAATTAAAAATTAAGTCCATCAGAAAATACTTATCAACTATCTTTTATTTCTTCTTTTCAAATAAGCAGCTAAATCTTTTCTTGCAACATGGACACTGAATAACTCTCTATAAGTCCATTCATTTTCCCCTCTTCTATAATAATCATTTATCACTTTAATTCCAACATCCTCTTCAAGAGTATGAAATTCAACAACATCTGTTCTTACCGGAGAATCGCTTGGTTGTTTTCCTAAAGGAGCAAAACTTCTTACCCTCTCAACATCTCTCCCTCTATAAACCACTCTTGGAGGGCATCCTTGCCTAACAATATAAAACTTAGTATTTCCACTCATTTCTAAAATAAGATTATGTTATTTATAAACAAGATTATACTAGAAAATAACTATCTTGTTTCATTAAATGCCGATGTAACCGGAGTAACTAAACTTTCAATTGTTTTTGAAGTTTCTAATTCTTCTCTTTTTGGAACATCACCAAAAATAACAAGAGCAGTTGTATAAAGTGCAGTTGCAATCCAAGCCCCGTAAAAAATATAATCTCTAATCTTCATTTTACTGATTTTCGCTTAATCCCTTTCTTTGCCTAATTGTCTTAATTGTCTGCATCTGCAACTCATTTGGCATCTTTTCAAAGGTCTGGTCAGCAAGAGATGAAACACCTCTTCCTTCAGTAGCAGATCTTAAATCAGAACTCAATCCAATCATTTCTGGAACTGGAATTTTTGCCTTCACAGTTATTCCTGATTCTTCCTGTCTTACATCAAGCAGTTGTCCTCTTTTTCCAGATACAAGGCCTGTTACAGCAGATAAAAATTCAGTCGGTGCTTCAATTAAATGAACTTGCACTGGTTCAAACAAGCAGGCCTTTCCATCTTTCATTGCAAGATAAACAGCATCTCTAACAGCAGGATAGACCTGTGCAGGACCTCTATGAATTGCATCCTCATGCAGTTTAATATCAACTAAACTTGCTTTAATTTTCATGCATGGTTCTCTTGCCAATGGTCCAGCATCAATAACTTGTTCAAAAGCATCTAAAACAAGTTCAATAACTTCTCCAATTGCAACCTCTCCTTTTGTTTTGTCAATGAAAACATTTCCTTTGTAAATATCTCTGTACTGCCTTATTTCTTCATTTTCAACTCCCAAATCCCTTAATTTCTTTGTAAGATTATCATCTCTCTTTTTTATTCTGCCTTCAGATATTTCTCCATTTTTAATCGCTTCATAAACACTATCTTCCAATGGTTCAACTTCAATAAAAAAGTCATTATGCTTATTTGGACTTCTTCCATTTGCTGTTTTTGAATGAGTTAATATTGTTTCTCTAAATACAACAATAGGGTTGCTTGTCTTTACTTCAACTCCTTTTTCTGTAATAATTCTATTTTCAATAATTTCCAAATGTAATTCTCCCATTCCAGAAATTAAGTTCTCCCCTGTTTCTTCATTAATATCAACTTTAATTGATGGATCTTCCTTAGCAACCTTTCTTAATACCTCAATTAATTTTGGCAAATCGGCTGGTTTTTTGACTTCAATTGCCTTTGTAATAACTGGCTCAAAAATATGCTTTAATTCTTCAAATGGTGTTTCTGGCTGAAGAGTAATTGTTTCTCCTGCTTCTCCTGTTATTCCTGAAATTGCAAGAACATTTCCAGCTCCAACCTCTTCAAGCTGTTCTGGCTTGACTCCGTTATAAACAAGAACTTGTTGAACTCTTTGTTTTTGTTTTGCCAAATTAAGATAGACCTCCATTCCAGGAACTAATTTTCCAGAGAACAATCTTCCAGCAGAAAGTTCTTTTCCTGATTTTGGATCAATAGTAATTCTTGTAATAACAAAGGCCGGACTTGCGCTTGCATTACACGACATTAAATTTTTTCCAAATTCTGATTCCAAATCCCCATGCCATATTCTTGGAATTCTGTATTTTTGTGCTGCAATAGGAGAAGGAAGGTGCTTGACTACCATATCAAGAATAACTTCATAAAGAGGAGCATTTTTCCAAGTCCATTCTTTTCTTTCTTCTTCAGTCATATTGTAAAGATTAAGAATATCTTTGAATGTAACTC
>Ga0233422_10001200_pt1 | contig 11757 bp, 13 predicted proteins | sample Watercolumn_Mata_2_FD_182724 | JGI IMG/M metagenome (GOLD analysis project Ga0233422, IMG submission 182724) | Freshwater microbial communities from Lake Matano, South Sulawesi, Indonesia - Watercolumn_Matano_2014_110_MG | ecosystem: Environmental > Aquatic > Freshwater > Lake | place...
TAACTTTTTTTTACAGAAGAGAATAGATTTCAACCGGTTGACTCAACCGGTTAAGAAAAATCCTCAGGTTCAATTTATTTCAACCGGTTGACCTAAATTTCAACCGGTTGACCAAACTTCACACGGCAATAAAAAGTTTCCACGACGCCAGCACCTACCAGTATCCACTAGTACCCCACATAACAAGCCCTACTACTCCCCCGTATGGTAAACAGCGAAATTGAACACCGGCAAATACGAGTCTCTTTTCTTCAAAACATTCAACTTAACTTTGCTGTCGCCGCTTTCTCCAGTCGCAGTAATATCCGCATATTCACGCACCAAACTCCCATCATAAGCCTCAATCCTGAAATACAATCGTGACAAAAGCATCCTGTGCGCTCTATCAATGCCCGAATCAAAAACATCCGGATTCATAAGATTAGTCAGAGTCAAATAATTAAATTTATGACTGCCCAAGAAATCCTTTATCGGGTAACAAGGTTTTGTTTCAACATTCCCAGAGTTATCATAAAAGTAATGCTCCCTGGCTTCCCAAGGGAAACAAACTCCACTATAAACATCCTGCCCGGAAACATTTTTTACAGAAGCCCCGGGCTGGCCAAAATCCGAACCGGGATCTAAACTCTGCCCAAATTCCATACATTGAATTTTTCCACTCAACCCTTTATTGGCATTCTCCGGACTGCAATCATTAACAGACCCAAACCAACTTGGCGATCCAGCATTAGTCATTTCCGCACGAGTATCTCCAGAAGTACCATTCAAAAGCAACGAAACAGCCGTGAAATCATTGATATACTCCGTCTCATTTTCATTATTAATCCCGTATATTTTCCACCTGAGAACATCCCAACCCGACAAATCAGCATTCTTGAATTTCAAATCATCCTTTTTAAATTTAACATAAAATTGAACCCTGAATTTAGTAACTTTGCTGACCTTCCCATCTTTATCAACAGCAAATAACGGGATTGTAATCGATTGATTAAGATCCAAATAATCATAAAAGGCCTCAGCCGGAGCCTTTTCTATATCATATTTAAGAGGATCAAAATAAGGGTACTCATTGGCTTGATTACTAATTGTGAAAGCAGCCTTGGCACCATCGGAAAAGCCACTCGCGTAAGTACCCAAACGAGAACTCAAATCGCTACCAGAAGACCCATCCCCCAAATTAAAACTCCCTCCACTCTCCCCCTCTTTCACTTCATATCCGGGCAATTCATTATCCAATTTGAGCAAGGCAACTTCTACACCGGACTCAGCCGCATAATAAGCCTTCCCATAATCGAGAGTCAGCCGTGTAATACTGAGCTCCCTCACAATCAAAGCGGAAATCGCCAAAGAAATCGTAGTCAAAATCCCCATAACAAGAATTGAAATTAAAAGCGCAGTTCCTCTTTGAGATCTAATTTTTCTAATCTTTTTTAACATTTAAACTTTAATTATAAACCCTTAAAGAAACCGACGTTTGCAAATCTATGGAATAAGTTCCACCTTTCGAATTATCTCTTTCAAAAGTAGCCGCAAAAGTCACCTTTGGCTGAAATAAATTTGAAAGATCTTTCGAATCACCATAGCTCGAAACGGCAAAAGGATCTTTTAATGGCCATACGTAAAAATTAAAACCGGTTATACGAATGGAATCCGAATATAATTTCGTCTCCTCGGGCGAACCAAAAGGAGAATTAACGCTGGTTCTTGAAAGTTTTTCCATAATCAACTTACCAGTACTACCAATCTCCTTATCGCCCATACCTCTACTCATCAATTCACTCTCCCCAACAATACCTTTCACAGCATTCCTCCCAGTTCCTTCCTCATACTTGAACACCGTCTTAGTCAATCCGTCCTTGGAACAAAATTCCAAAGAAGTAAGTGGGTTCGTAAACGGAGATTCAGCCAATTTTCTTCGAAGCTCCTCACCTTTAAAACTGTTTGGATCGTCATTATTGCACGGGAAATTCTCTTTCGGATAAATCGTAGAATTTCTTGCAGTCTCGGTTATCACATCAAAAACATGTCTCGCGTCAGCGTACAAAACCCTATATTCCTCAGCTCCCTGAAGGGCCTTCACAATCCCAATATACGAACTAATAAGAATCCCGGTAAAAACCATAAAAATCGCCATCGCGACAAGCATCTCTATAAGAGAAAATCCTCCACTTGTACCGCAAGACTCACTCAAGAGAGATTTCCCCAAACGCAATTCTCCAAAGCTTAATTTTCTCGAACACATCCTGACTTTATTGCGATTTTTATTCATGCTTCCAATTGGTCAAAACAGTTGATAATGATACAGATTTTTCATCGGGCCCTTCGCCCCATGAAGTCGTACATGTCACTTTAATGGCCTTTCCATCATATTTCCCAACATCCGTAGAGCCCAAATCGCCAAGAGAATCGGGAGAACCGCCCTCGAAAGAACCACTCATGGAAGTATCTACAGCAAAAGACTCAACAATACATATCCTTTTAAAATCAGTGGGAATTGACTCGGTTAGACTTTTTTGGAACTTGACTCCATCGTCACCACCGCCAGACCCGCCTGATTTCAAAATCCAAGAAGCCGCCGCATTCATCCCGTCCTTTGAATCCACTCCACCCGAAGGATTAGCATCCAAATTAACAACATAAGAAGACACGCCAGTAGCACCAACACCCACATCCCGATTAATACGCCCGTCCTCACCAACACTACGATTCGCACGCCCATCACTTTCACCACTTATACGATCATAACCTACAACTTCACCAACACTCGAACTATTCGCAACACATCCATCAAAAAATCCATCTTGAATTCCCCACAAACCACCGCTGCCTTTCCCACAAAAATCCAAATTATTCATAAAATGCGTATCCCTCATATTTCTGAAAGCCTCAAGCCCTTCCTGCGAATAATAGTAAGCCTGTAGATGACTCGTGTTAGCAGAATTCGAATGAATCATCGAAACCAAAAAATTCGCCGCCGCAACTATCGACATCGACAACACAAGCACTCCAACCAAAACTTCGGTAAGTGTAAAACCTGAGGTATTAGAGATATAATTCGAATTTTTTAATATTTTTTTTATCATTTGGAAATCGGATTATTCCCATCCTCTGGAGATGTAATTACCGCTATCCCGGTCTTTGAATCAATCGAAATAATCCTCTGATAAGCAGCATCCATTTCAGCTCCATATTGCAAAGTCACATCAAATTTTTCACCTTTAGCGGAAACAGAACCGATACAAGTTGATTTATTGGAAATTTCACCTTTTGGTGGTTCAAACAAAATCACACAAGGAGAAACTCCAGCAAATGTGACAATAACAGAACTATCCAAATCAACTGGCATCCCAGCCACACCAAAAGTCCCGTCGGTCCCACCAAGAGCCCCATTGACTCTATCAAAACCACCATCGGCTTCGCCACTCCCAAAATCTTCACATCCAGAATAGACCCACTGCCCGTCTTTGTACTCCTTTTTACTATTAAACAAAGTATTTATTTTCAAAATTTGCCCGCCACCTGCCACATTTGTCGCACCCGTCTTACCACCGCTATTATTAAAAGAGAGTCCGTAACATTGTGGGGCGGACTCAGGGGCAACTAATCCCACAGCTGCGTCCGGCCCACCACCAGTCAAAGGTTCACTTGTGGCAGTCCCAGCCCCTCCCAAACTCACTCTATCCCTCATCTCATACAAACTCGCGACAACATTGTCGGTCGCAAGATTAAGGAGCGAAACTTTTCGATATCGCGTATATCCACCAATTGCAACAGTTGCAAGCACCCCAATAATAGTAATAACAACCAGCATCTCAATCAGAGAAAATCCCGGACGCACACGCACACCCCGCGCACATTCGCTCCGCAATCCTCTTTTTTTTTTCAAACTCTTAAGCATGTTAAATTTCAAAATTACGAAACAATTGAACCCAAATTAAATACGGGCGCCATAACGGCAAGAGCCAACATTGCGACAAAAACACCAACAAACAAAATCATCGCAGGTTCAAAAACCGAAGTCAGTCTTCGCAAATTGTGATCAATCTCCATTCTGTATTGAACAGCGACTTTTTCGGAAACTTTTCCCAAAGCCGCAGATTTTTCACCAACCCTGATCATTTCCACAACCTCCGACGGGAACAAAAATTCCGCATCGGACGCGCTGTCGGAAATCTTTCCGCCTTTCCTGACATTTTCGATTATATCCCTTATTTTCAACCTGAAAACTCTATTTGGAATTGAAGCGGCGGTAATTTCAAGAGCCTGTATTACAGGTAGTCCCGATTCAATTAAAACCCCGATCAAACTTATAAATTGCAGAACATAAACACGTCGCAGAAGCAGTCCGGCAACAGGAAATCTTAATTTAAAATAATCAAAACTCATAGCCCCGCCTTCCGTACTCACATAGACTTTGAACAATCCATAAAGAGCAAAAGCTCCACCAATCAAAGCCCACCAGTAATCAACAACCACAGTATGAGCGGTTATCAAAACCCTTGTCATTAAAGGCAATTTTTCGTAAGAGATTCCACCCTGCGTCAAAAGATTAATAAGCGTCGGGAAAACGAAAACCAGCATCGCAACCGCAACTATCAGCAAAGTTACAAATACAGCCATTGGATAAAACGCCGCACTCCACAATTTCATCCGAAGTTCATGCGACCGCCCAACCTCGTCGGAAAGCCTGAAAAGCATGTCGCCCAATTTTCCGACAGCTTCCCCCGATTTAATAACACCCACCTCGACTTCAGTAAAAATATCCGGGAACCTGGACATCGCGTCACTCAGCGTAAAGCCGTGTTCGCTATTGTAAGCGATCGTGCTTAATACACGCGCAAACCTTTCATTCTGCGTTCTTTTCGCATAAGAGGCAAGCGCATGCACAACAGGAATTCCGGCATCAACCATCACCGCAAGCATATGGAAAAAATACGATTTTTCCTTGATACTGACTTTCGAGTGATCAATAAAAAAATCATTTATCTTAACAAACAAAGATTCCCCTTTATTATCGTAAACTCCATAAATCACTTCTCTCCTTTTTTTGCCGCTTCTCTTCGCGATTTTTTCAAGTAAATTATCCATAATTTAATTTTTAGCTTTGGTAAAATGCGTCCATTGATAAAGAAAATGTAACTTTCTTCATATCTAAAGATTCCACATTGCTAACTTGCACACTTATAGATGTGACCTTGAGAAGTCGCGCATTGTCCTCAAGTCCTTTAAGAAAATTGATCAAATCGCTGTAATTCCCTTCAAAACTGGCATTGATTTTTAGCGCTCCAAGATTCTCCTTGAAATTGTCGGAAAGCCCAAAACTCACCGAACGAAGAGTGATATTGTTGGATTCCGCAACAGAAAGCAGATCCTCAATAACCTTATCCTGATTCACACCTACCGGGATCATGCTCAAAAGTGACGTTTTTTGGACCTCTGTCGTGACATCCATAGCCTTTTCAGCGGACTTGAACGACTCGAGTTTCGCGTTCAACTTCACTATTTCAGCCTGCTTCGCAGTAATATTGTCACTTACACCACTGTAATCACTCCAAAGCTGACGGGTATAAAAAGCATAACAAGCAACAGAAGAAATCAGGAGCACAAGCCCGATAAGAGAAAAAATTTTACTTTTTCCTCCAACCGTATCGGACCCGTCGGCACTCCTTATTTCTACATTTTCATTATTTACCATTTTAAAATTGTTTATATTTTAATTATTTTGAAGGCTTCAACTTAACATTAAAGTTAAAAGTCAGAACCATATCGTCCGTATCTGAAAAACCGGTGGAAATCGACGGAACAAAAGCGTTTTCGAAATACTTGCTTGAATTAAAAGACCTGATTAAGGAAGCTACATCAGTAAAAGGAGATTCACTTCCAGGAATAGTCTTAACATTTATGGAAATATTGCTGTTCTGCGACCCAGAATAAGACACATATTCAACAAGCGGAACTCTCGTCTTTGGATCTTTTGGGGTTGTAGACAAAATTTTCTCGATTACATCCGACCATTTGATATAGTCGCCCTGCAGCGTATTCAAAGCCTCTTTTGCAGACAGAGCAGCTTCCATATTATTCGATTCATATTTAACAACCTCATTCTGCAAACTGGCGATCTGCTTGTCGTATTGCGCCAAATTTTCAGAAGTGGAAGATTGCGAAAGCAGAATGTATCCCGTGAAACCACCCATGGCGACAGCCACGACCAGTCCCAGGATGAACAATAAAGGTAATCTATTCATATTTATTTTTGTTATTTTTTGTTTTTATTGTAATATTATACCAAATTTAAGGAGAAACGTCAAAGTATACAAGCTGAAACTAAACCTGAAAACACACAGCCCCATGCAATCAAATAAAAGACTCAATCCAATCTCAATAAACGAAGGCTTCAAATGCCTAAATTGCGGGAAAATTAACCCAAAAGCACCTAAAACCTGCCGGAATCACTGCAAATATTGCCTGTACAGCCTTCATGTAGACCTGGAAACCCCAGGAGACAGAGCATCAAACTGCCACGGCCTCTTACAACCGGTTTCTTTAGACAAAACCGGCAAAAAAGGCTTCATCATCTTCCATAAATGTCTCAAATGCGGCAAGATATCAAAGAACAAAGTTGCCGACGATGATTCCATGGAAGCCGTTATAGCAATTTCAACTACCCAAACTAACCATGCCGCGAAACAAGCACAAAAAAGCAAACGAAAAAGTCCTGGAAGTCCTGGGTAAAACCCTCAAAGGAAATGAGATTTTAATTATTGGCGTCTCAGGAGGACCGGACTCTGTTTTTCTCCTTAACTGCCTCCTGGAATTCAAGGAGCAAACCGCCCCAAAAACAACATCATTAAAAATCATCGTTGCCCACGTTAATCACATGCTCCGCGGACATGAAGCGGAAGAAGACCTGGAATTCGTAAAATCACTCGCGAAAAAACACAATTTGGAGTTTGAAAAAACAGAAGTGGACATTAACAGTTTGGCCGAAACAACAAAATCTTCGATTGAAGAGTCCGGCAGAGAAATCCGTTACAAATTTTTTCTAAAACTCTTCAAAAAATATAAAGCTGATTTTCTCGCGACAGCCCACCACTCTGACGACAGTCTCGAAACAATTCTATTAAATTTTATTAGAGGAGCCTCCCTAAAAGGCCTCTGCGGAATAAAACTCATCTCAACCCAAAAAACAGGACTGACTCTTTTCCGTCCGCTACTCTGTGTGTCAAAACAGGAAATAATTGAATATTTACAAGATAAAAATATAAAATTCAGAATCGATCAGACTAATTTTGACACAAAAATCCCAAGAAACTTTTTGCGCCACGAAATCATTCCGCAATTAAAAACTTTGAATCCGAATCTTTCTCAAACAATTTTAAAAAACAGTGAAAGTTTTATGGAAATTCAAAATTTCCTGAACGAAAAAGCAAAAGTGTGGATTCAAGAAAATTCCAATATCAACAATGCACGCTCCCAATCATCCTTCGACTTAAAATCCTTCAACCTCCTCCCACGCTCACTTCAAAAAGAAATAATCATCCTAATATACAAAAATAAAGCAGGCACAACAAAAGACATCGAAAACACACATTTGAACGAAGTTTTGAGCATTATTAACAAAAACATCGGCGGCAAGAAAAAACGCCTCGGCAAATATACAGTTGAAATTAAACAAGGAACGTTTATATTTAACACTGACTGTTTGGCCAAAAACAGCCGAAGCGGTCACATAACCAACTCATAAATGCCAATTCTAGACAACCTTCCACCAACAAAAAAAAGAAATAGTTTTACTTATTTATTAATAATCGCACTTGCCGTCACGGCCTTCATATTGATAGCAAATCCCGGCACAAGCAGCACGCAAGAAGTTACGCTTAATAAATTTGTTGAAGAAGTAAAAGCAGGACTGGTTCACCAAGTCACGGTTACGGACAACAAAATTAACATCGAACTCCAAGACGGGAGTAAACAATCCGCAACAAAAGAACCCGGCTCCGACCTATATTCAATTCTCGAAAAAACAGGAATAGACAAAGAAACTATCGCAGCGCTTCCTGTAATAGTGGAAGACACCGCAGGAGGCAAATTTTGGACAGATCTTCTGATAGGAATCATCCCATTCTTACTAATAATAGGATTCTTCGTATTTATGATGAGATCGGCACAGAATGCGAACAACCAAGCTATGGGTTTTGGAAAATCAAAAGCACGCGTAATCGACAAAGAGACCCAGAAAACGACATTCAGTGATGTAGCCGGCGTTCCTGAAGCAAAATCAGAATTAGAAGAGATAGTGGATTTTCTCAAACATTCACAAAAATACACTTCGATGGGAGCGAAAATTCCGAAAGGGGTCCTGCTAGTAGGACCTCCGGGAACAGGTAAAACACTGCTAGCAAGAGCGGTTGCCGGCGAGGCAGACGTCCCTTTCTTCAACATATCAGGCTCGGAATTCGTGGAGATGTTCGTTGGTGTCGGCGCTTCCCGCGTAAGAGACTTATTTAAGAAGGCAAAAAGAAATGCGCCATGCATAATTTTCATAGACGAAATCGACGCTGTTGGACGACACAGAGGAGCAGGACTGGGAGGCGGCCACGACGAACGTGAACAAACCTTGAACCAAATCTTAAGCGAAATGGACGGCTTCGACACGGGGACCAATGTGATCGTGATGGCCGCCACAAACAGACCTGACGTACTCGACCCCGCACTTCTGCGTCCGGGACGTTTTGACAGACGCGTCATAGTCGATGCCCCTGACTTGAAATCAAGAGAAGAAATTCTTGAGGTTCATTCACGAAACAAACCGCTTGGGCCAACAGTCGACCTGAAAAGAATCGCAAAACAAACTCCGGGATTTACAGGAGCAGACCTCGCAAATTTGCTTAACGAAGCAGCTATCCTCTCGGCAAAAGAAAATAAAAAGAAAATCGGAAACGCCGAAATTGAACTATCGGTCGAAAAAGTTTTAATGGGCCCCGAAAGAAAATCGAAAGTCCTCTCAAAACGTGAAAAAGAAATCACGGCATATCACGAAATCGGCCACGCAGTTGTCGGGCACATGCTCCCGGGCTGCGATCCGATCAGAAAAGTTTCGATAGTATCACGCGGAATGTCTCTCGGCGCCACATGGTTCTTGCCGGAAGAAGACAAACACTTGCATTCAAAACAAAAATTCGAAGACGAAATTTGCTCACTGCTCGGCGGTTATGTATCGGAAAAAATCAAATTCGGCCAGGTTACAACCGGCGCATCAAACGATCTGGAAAGAGCAACCGCTCTCGCCCGCAGTATGGTGACAGAATTCGGGATGAGTGAACTCGGGCCGGTCATTTTCGGCGACAAAAATAAAGAAGTTTTCTTGGGAAGAGACTTTGGGACAATGAGAAACTATTCGGAAGACGTCGCTTCCGAAATCGACAAGCAAATCCAAAAATTCATCGATAAAGCATACAAAAAAACAGAAGAATTTCTGCAAAAACACAAACATCTGGTCGCAAAAATTGCAGAAGACTTGATGGACAAAGAAACACTTTCTGACGTTGAATTCAAGAAATATTTTAAAGACATATCAGTACCAGAAAAATTGGCGGTTTAGCCACCAGCAAACAATCAAAACACTAGCCAAAATTTATGGACGAAATAGGCCAATTATCACTCGATATTTTCCAAACAAAAAGTGAAATCATCATCCTCGCCCCAATCGCCGGAACTCCAGCAAAAGACATTACAATCACAGTAACCGACGACACCCTCGCCATCAAAGGCACTCGTGAAATTCCATACGATGTAGACGAAAAAGACTACTTAACAAAAGAATGCTTCTGGGGCAACTTTAGCCGATCAATCGTCCTGCCAAAAAATGTGAACACAAAAGAAATCTCAGCGACTTCCAAAAACAACATATTGGAAATAAGAATCCCCAAAACTTCAGAAGAAAAAACCAAAGTAGTAAAAATTAATATCGACAAATAATTTGCGCCACCAGTACCAGCGCACCCACGCCAATCCATTCACCTACTTCAACATGATAGTAAACAAAGCGGTCATCCCCATTGCTGGACTTGGCACAAGATTTTTACCGGTAACAAAAGTAATTCCAAAAGAGATGCTTCCAATCAAAGGAAAACCGATTTTACAAATCCTCATAGAAGAAGTTTACAAAGCCAGGATTAAAGAAGTAATTTTAGTAATTAATAAGGAAAAAGAAAAACTCATCAAAGAATATTTTTCAAAAGAAACCCTGATAAGCAAAAAAATTTCAAGAAAAGGGAAAGATGAAAATTTGTCCAATCTAAACAAATTAATTTCAGACATCAAATTTAGTTACGTATTCCAAAAAGAACCACTAGGCGACGGCCACGCAATCCTGCAAGCCGAAAACTTGGTGGGAAACGAACCATTCGCTGTTTTGTTCGGCGATGACATCATTATCCCAAGAAAAGACGAACCAGCGTCGCTATCCCAGCTAATAAAGATATTCGAAAAAACAAATTCATCTGTGATCGCTTTGGAAAAAGTACCAAAAAAGAAAATCTCATCGTATGGGGTGGTACAGCTCACAAGACTCGTAGATCATGCCAATCACGCAAATATCTCAGATCACATGGACCTCACGGCAAATTCCACGACCCCCTCAAATCGCATAGACCTCGTCAGCCCAACAAGTCGCACATCGAATAAAAATCCACTCCTTCACCAGATCTCCGATCTTGTAGAAAAACCATCTCCAAACAAAGCCCCATCCAATCTCGGCATCATTGGAAAATATATCGTCACCCCAAAAATCTTCGAAGCATTAAAAAAATCAAACAAAAGTAATGACGGAGAAATCAGACTCATAGACGGCTTCAAAGAACTTATAAAAACACAGAAAATCTACGGCCTAGAGATTCGAGGAAAGCGCTATGACACGGGCACTCTGGAAGGCTACAAGAAAGCAATTCTCGAGATAAATTAAAAAACTTCTCAAGATTTTATCAACCCTATCTATAATTCGATATCACCCAAGGATATTGATTTCATTTTGATTTTGGAGTAGAATAACCTGATTTAAATTTATCAAAACAAAAAATAAAAACTAAAACAAAAATACCATGTTTGAACCTACATCTTTAATAGAAGAAGCAGACAAACTAAAAAACGAAGGCAAGCATAATGATGCCATTCGCGTATGCGAAAAGATTCTAATGTCGAATTTACACTGCCAAGAAGCTTACGAAGAAATCGGCGATAACTATCTGAGCCTGCGCGAATACGAAAAAGCGGCAAAAGCGTTAAAACAAGCAATAAAAATAAATAAACGCAGCGCAAACGCACACTACCTATTAGGATTTGTTCACTCATGCACAGGAAACTTCACGACATCGGTCGAATATTTGGAAAAAGCCGACACTCTTTACCCAAATCACCCTGAAATTTTGAGGTGCTTGGGATGGTCAATGTACCACGACAACCAAAAACTGCGAGGCATTGTCATTCTTGAAAGATCATTGTTCTTGGCACCCCACGACCCATTGATACTAAATGATTTGGGAGTATGCTACCTCAACGAAAAAAGCTTCGATAAGGCAGCAACCCTATTCAAAAAGACACTGATTATCGAACCAAACAACGACAAAGCAAAAGAATGCCTGAACGCCGTTAGTTTCTTCAAGAGAGAATACGATAAGTTAAAAAAGAAAACAGCTTAAAACCTAACCTGTTCTCCACTCTTCCAGTTCTCAAACAGTCGTAGACTAGCTTAACAAAAGA
>Ga0233422_10001201_pt1 | contig 11755 bp, 10 predicted proteins | sample Watercolumn_Mata_2_FD_182724 | JGI IMG/M metagenome (GOLD analysis project Ga0233422, IMG submission 182724) | Freshwater microbial communities from Lake Matano, South Sulawesi, Indonesia - Watercolumn_Matano_2014_110_MG | ecosystem: Environmental > Aquatic > Freshwater > Lake | place...
AAGATTTGCTCGTGAAATTGGAATTGATATTTCTCATGTAAGAGGTTATGGTAATTACAATCGCATTTCTATAGATGATGTTAAAATTTTTGCAAAGAATTTAAATCAACAAACACAAAAAAGCGGAATGACCGGCGGAGCGGCAGTTCAAAATGAAACTATTCCCGATTTTTCAAAATGGGGAGAAATTGAACGACAACCGATGAGTAACGTAAGAAGAAAGACTTCAGAGCATTTAAGTTATGCTTGGGCAACGATTCCACACGTTACACAATTTGATAAATCTGATATAACTGAACTTGAAAAATTGAGAAAACAATTCGGGAAAAAAGTTGAAGACGCCGGGGGCAAATTAACAGTAACGGCAATTCTGTTAAAAGTAATTGCCTCAGCTTTAAAAGTATTTCCACAATTCAATTCCAGCGTTGATATTGAAAAGAATGAAATCATTTACAAAAAATTTATCAACATTGGAGTTGCAGTTGATACTGATCGCGGATTGCTTGTGCCGGTGATTCGGGATGTTGATAAGAAAAATATAATTCAACTTAGTATCGAACTCCAGGAGATATCAAAAAAAGCACGCGATAAAAAATTATCACTCGATGACATGCAAGGCGGATGTTTTACAATTTCTAACCTTGGCGGAATTGGCGGAACTTACTTTACTCCAATTGTTAATTCTCCAGAGGTTGCAATTCTCGGAGTTTCCAAATCATCATATGAACCGGTTTTCATTCAAGGAAATTTTGAACCGCGATTGATGATGCCTCTTTCTCTCTCATACGATCACAGAATTATTGACGGAGCCGATGGAATTAGATTTTTAAGATGGATTATTCAAGCACTTGAAAATTCTTTTTTGATTTCTTTGGAAGGATAAATATTTTCAGATTGTGAATAGAAAATTAATGTTTGAAGTTTCCTATTTGAAGCAATATATTTTATAAGTGAAAACAACAAGATATTTTCGGGAACAAGTTTTAACAAAACGTACTTTTTTAAAGGAGGAATGGATTTTAGAAATTTTGAAAAATCCATTGAAGAAAGAAATTCAAGATGATAACCGGATTCGTTTTTGGGGATTCGTTAATGAAATTGAAAAACACCTTCGTGTTGTTACACTTAGTGATGGTGAAACGGTACATAATGCTTTTCCTGATAGAAATTTTGAAAGGAGCGAGAAATGAAAATAAATTATTATCCTGAAACAGATTCCTTATATATTAACTTATCTGAGAAAAAAAGTGTGGATTCTAGAGAAGTTGCAAAAGGTGTAGTAATTGATCTTGACGAATTGGGAACAATTGTAGGCATTGATATTGATCATGCAAGTAAAATAATCAATTTGCAAAAACTTGAATCAGATTCTCTCCCCATAAAATCCTTTGCAATTGCTTAACAACAACAAAATAATATTTGCGGAAAAATTATTTAAATCCAAAAAATTTTTATCGCTTTGGTTTGATTAAACAATTATTGACGGAGCCGATGGAATTAGATTTTTAAGATGGATTATTCAAGCACTTGAAAATCCTTTTTTACTTTCTCTTGAAGGATAACTTAATTTAAATAATATATGATAGAAAAAAATTATGATGTAATTGTTATTGGTAGCGGTCCAGGCGGCGAAGGCGCAGCTATGACTTGTGCAAAACAAAATATGAAAGTTGCTGTCTGTGAAGAATTTTCCTTAGTCGGAGGCAGCAACGCACATAAAGGAACAATTCCAAGTAAATCACTTAGACATGCAAGCCAGATATTGATGGATAGCAATCGCTTTGAAGGAACAACCTATCAGACCTTGTTGAAACAAACGGAATCTGTAATTAAACAACAGGTTGATCTGAGATATAGTTTCTATACAAGAAATGAGGTTGACTTATTAATTGGCAGAGCAGTTTTTCTTGACACAAATACAATTGAAGTAACCCAGCCAAGCGGTCTGAAAAAAACTTATAAAGCAGATGCATTTATCATTGCAACGGGCTCGCGCCCATATCATCCGCCGGATGTTGATTTTTCTCACCCAAGAATTATTGACAGCGATAAACTTTTAAAAATACATGACAATCCAAAAGTCATTACAATTTACGGTGCCGGTGTTATTGGCTGCGAGTATGCATCCATTTTTAGAGGATTAAGAATAAAAGTTAATTTGATTAACACTCGTCATCAATTGCTTTCATTTTTAGATGATGAAATTATTGATGCACTGGCATATCATTTAAGGGAAAATGGAGTGCTGGTTCGTCACAACGAAGAATATGAAAAAGTTGAAGCCGATGATGAAGGTGTAACTATATTTTTAAAGTCAAATAAGCAAATCAGAAGCGATTATTTACTATGGGCTCAAGGCAGAACAGGCAATTCTCATAATATGGGATTAGAAGAATTAGGAATTCAAACCGATACAAGAGGATCAATTCCTGTTAATGAATATTATCAATCGGTTGTACCGAATATTTATGCTGTTGGTGATGTAATCGGATATCCAAGTTTAGCAAGTGCTGCATATGATCAAGGAAGAGTTGCAGCGCGGGATTTAATCTTTGGCGAAAAGCGGACTTTAAAAATTGAAGACATTCCTACGGGCATTTATACAATTCCTGAAATTAGTTCTATTGGTATGAATGAAAGGGAATTAACAGAAAAGAAAATTCCTTATGAAGTTGGTCATTCATTTTTCCGCCACCTTGCAAGAGCGCAAATAACCGGCAGAACCGTTGGTATGTTGAAAATACTTTTTCACCGCGAGAGTTTAAAAATTTTTGGAATTCATTGTTTTGGTTACGGCGCTTCAGAAATTATTCATATCGGTCAGGCTATTATGTCGCAAGAAGGTGATGGAAATAATTTAATGTATTTCATTAACACAACTTTTAATTATCCAACAATGGCAGAAGCTTATCGTGTTGCGGCATTAAACGGATTGAATAGAGTCGAATCCACCAGACATCAAAGTGACTGAAATTTTATTGCAAGTTCATAACCGCATCAGGTAAGACATCTTAAAATAAAATCCCCTTTTGGCTTCCCGAAAATTATTTATTTCAGTATAGCGGTTTTGAATTTCATCCCATTCGCTCATTTGAAATAGTGAACCGTATCCAACATGCATAACTGTTCCAGGAACATAAGTAAATGAAGCAAGAACATCCGTCAATAACTGTTTTTTGAATTTGTTGTATTCAACAATTCCTCTTAAAAATAAATATTTGTTTAATTGGTAAGTCAATTTTTCTCTGGCGATTGAGTAATCATAAATTAGATTATCATCAGCAGAATGAAAAAAATTAGCAAATACAAAACTTGTAACTGATTCAATATTTTCGGTAGGACGTAAAGTAAGCGAAGCCGTTAACCGGTTTGATTTTCCTTGATAAGGTGAACTGGAATAATAAATTGCTTGTTGACTTGAAAAGTTTAATCCAATATTTAACCTATTTGAAATCCATCCGCCAAAAAGCAAAGAATAACCGCCGGTATTAAATTTTTGTCCTTCAAATATCTCGGTTGAATAAATCATTTTGAATCTAGCATTTAACGAACCAAAAATTAATGCTTGAATGTTTGCAACGTTATTTGTTTCCCACAAATTTCCGGGTATATCATAGGTTTGTAGTGTAGTTATTGCCAAATCAATTCTTGAAATAAAAGAAGAAGAAGGATATAATCTTGGCTTTACAGATGCCCCTATTATTGTAACTCCGGTTCTTGTAAGATATCCGGTTTCAAGCGCAAAGTTCTCGGAAATATTTTTTATTACAGCATCAAATTGAATATCGCGCGTGTTGTAAAAATAGTGAATACTAATTGCTGAACCACTTTTCGTTTCTGATTCAGGAAGAAGTTTTGAAACGGAATAAATTCCATTCCAATCCAAAATGCTCGATTGAGTTAACCTAATTAAACCATCAACACCGCCAGCCCGATTAAAGTTATTTGTTGTTTCTCTGCTTGTGTAAATGCCTCCAATATAATTTTCATTTGAAAGTACCCGTTTGAATCGCAGGATAGGAAAGTATGCATATTTACCTTCGGATAAATTATTAGCATTTGGCAATTCATCTGCAGAAAAAAGTAAAGCTAAAATGTTCTTAGGACCAATTTTTCCTGAAAGTTTAATTCCGGTTAATGGATTAACGATTGTTCTAGTATGCACTATTGAGCCTAACGGGTCAGTTTCGAAAGTTGAAGTGCCCGCAAAATTAAATATTTCATTTCCCTCAAGAAAAAATGGTCTCTTTTCCGGATAGAATAAAGAATATCTTAGATTTACATCAACCTGTCCAGCGTCGGATTCAATCTGACTGAAATCGGGATTATAAGTTGCATCCAGAACAAGGTCGGAAGTAATTCCATACTTAGTTGTAAAGCTAAGTTCACTTTTATTTTCTTTAGTAATTAAATTGTTTTTATCGCGTTCTTTTAATTGATTGTAAGTAAACGCAGGTAGAATTTCGAATAAGGTTGATTTTCGAATGTCATAATATTCTAAAGGTTTCATTTGAGAAAGAAATGCCATTCCCATTTCTGCTTTAAGTTCAGGATAGGATGAATGTTCACTTAACCTGCTAATATATCTTTCAAAGAAGATGGACATAGTAACTGGATTTGTATCGGCATACCTAATACTTTTTAATGGAATTGCAATTTCAATTGTGTAACCGCCGGCAACTAACTTGCCGGCACTTTCCCAAATAAAATCTGCACTAAAATCTTCCTGGTTGGAAGCAAAGCGGCTATCCGCTTGAATTCCGCTTGGATTAATATAAAACCCGTACAGCGATTGCTGATCATTAAAAGAATCGAGATTTATACATACCCAATCATCGGAAAGAATATTATCACGGCGCGAGACAGAATTTTTTATTTTATCCGGTTCGTTATCGTAACAATGGAAAGCAAAATATAAGTTATCACTATCATATGCCGCATAAGCGGTAACTAATTGCGAGGCATTTTTTCCAAAATCAGGAGAAAAAGTTTTAAATGATGAAACCGTTAAACAATCCTTCCATTCCCAATCCTCAAGGTTTCCGTCTATAATCGGAGGCGTTTTTACTTTTGTAGGTTTTAGGTTTTCACCTAATAAGCATGCAGCAGAAATTATAAATAACAATAATATTTTTTTCATTTGTAACCTTTTAGGTGTAAATTGATAACAATAAGACGTTCCTAAGTCAATCAGGTTTATTGTTACCTTTTTATTATTTTTGACTCAAGTAAAAAATAATTGGAAGGAAAAATATTGGCAATGGCAACAAAAATCTCTATAATTGGCGGAGGACCCGGCGGATATGCAGCGGCTTTTTTAGCCGCAGACCTTGGTATGCAAGTTACTTTAATAGAATTGGAAAAAAATCCGGGCGGAGTATGTTTATATCGTGGATGTATTCCTTCTAAAGCATTACTTCACGTTGCAAAACTTATTTCTGAAGCAGAGGAAGCAAAAAAGTGGGGAGTAGAATTCGGCGGTCCCAAAATTGATTTAGACAAATTAAGAGATTTTAAAAATGGAGTAGTTAATAAACTTACCGGCGGACTCGGACAATTAGCAAAGCAGCGCAAAGTAAATTATATAAATGGCAAGGCATCATTTGTTAATTCGAATACACTATTAGTTGATAAAATTGACGGCACTAAAGAAGAAATTATTTTTGAAAATGTAATTATTGCTACGGGCTCGGTCCCCGCAAAAGTTCCAGGGCTTTCAATTGACTCACCGCGCATTATGGATTCAACTTCCGCACTTGAAATAAAAGATATACCAAAAAAATTATTAGTAATTGGCGGCGGATATATTGGACTGGAATTGAGTACTGTTTACGCAGCACTTGGAAGTAAAGTTACTGTTGTTGAAATGCTGCCCGGAATTTTACCGGGGGCAGACCGTGACCTTGTTGCTGTGATGGAAAAAAGATTGAAATCCAAAATGGAAAAGATTTTTACAGAAACAAAAGTCGTTGAACTAAAAGAAACTAAAGATGGAGTGCAAGTTAAATTAGAAGGTAAAAATGTTCTTGAACCAGTTCAAACGTTCGATAAAATTTTAATTTCTGTTGGAAGGAAACCTGTTACATCAGGATTCGGTTTGGAAAAAACAAAAGTAAAAGTTAATGAGCATGGATTTATAATTGTTGATAAGACTTTAAAAACAGATGACGAAAATATTTATGCAATTGGTGATGTAGTCGGAAATCCAATGCTTGCCCATAAAGCAGCCGCTGAAGGCAAAGTTGCCGTTGAAGCTATTCTTGGGCATAAAGTTGCATTTGAACCGAACGCAATTCCTGCCGTTGTGTTTACAGATCCTGAACTTGCATGGACCGGGTTAAACGAAATTGAAGCACGTGAAAAAAATATTAAAGTTGAAACCGCTAAATTTCCGTGGGGTGCAAGCGGACGTGCAACTACATTGGATAGAAATGATGGAATGACTAAGTTAATAATAGAACCTGAAACAGAAAGAATTTTAGGCGTCGGAATGGTAGGGGTTGGTGCCGGCGATATGATAGCTGAAGGAACTCTGGCAATTGAGATGGGAGCTGTTGTAAAGGATTTAGAATTAACCATTCATCCGCATCCAACTTTATCCGAAACAATGATGGCGGCGGCAGAAGTATTTTACGGACGGGCAACAGATATGTATCGGCCTAAAAGGAAATAGCCCCACCCTTCCTCCCCGAAGTGGAGGCGATTTTTGTATGTTCCAAAGGAACGGAATATTTATAATAAGGTTTGCTTATAAGCTCCGGAGGAGCGGAATATTATGACAAACAAAATTTTATTCTTTGTTTTATTACTTGCCGTAAATACAATGGTTGCGCAAAATTACAATTGGGCTCGCCATGATTCTCTTGTAAAAGCCGGAATCAATCAGATTTATGGAATTGAATTCGATAAGGCAGAAAAAACTTTTGATATTGTAGTAAATGAATACTCTACACATCCATCCGGAAAGTTTTTTAAAGCCATGACTACCTGGTGGAGAATTCTTCTTGATCTTGATAACGAAAGCATGGACGAAAAATTTTTCAATCAGCTTGAAGAAGTAATTGACATGTGCGATGAAATTCTTGATAAGAACGAAAAAAATGTAGATGCAATGTTTTTCAAAGGCGGCTCGCTTGGATTTCGCGGTCAGCTCCGTGCCATTCGTGAAAGCTGGTTCAAAGCAGCACTCGACGGCAAAGAAGGACTTAGCCTTGTCTTTAAATCTTATGAAGTAAATCCCAAAAATGTTGATGTGCAGCTTGGGTTTGGAATTTATCATTATTACGCAGATGTGATTCCTCAAAAATATCCTGCAGTAAAACCATTTATGATTTTTTTTCCTAAAGGTGATAAAAACCGCGGCATAAAAGAATTGGAAAATGTTGCATGGAATGGCAGATATACAAGAATTGAATCACGTGCTTTTTTGCAAAAACTTTCTTTTCAGTTTGAAGAGAATATGGATGAATCGAGAAAATGGGGAAAATTTTTATTGGCCGATTTTCCTAATAATCCGTTCTTCCAAAAATATTACGGACTTACTTTTATTAAAGAAAATAATTATGCCGAAGCTTCAAAAATCTTTAGAGATATTTTTTCGAAGTGCAGAAGAAATATGCCCGGTTACAATAAAAGATTTGAAAGGGAAGCAACTTATTATATTGGTATGGATTTTAAATTGAAGAACAAAGCCGATTCTTCTGCTTTCTATTTCGAAAAATCTGAAAAACTTTCGCGTGAATTAGATAAAAAAGAAGAATCCGGATTTTTGATTAACACAGTCTTTTATTTGGGAATGCTTTACGATGAACTTGGCAAACGTGATAAAGCGATTGCATATTATAAAGAAACACTTCAATTGAAAGATAGGAATGATTCACATAAACAAGCCGAACAATATCTTAAAACCCCGTACAAGAAATAATTGAGAACCTTGCCTGCCGGCAGGCAGGTTTAGAATTGATAATTTCCTATTTACATTCTCAATTCTCTATTAGTAGCTTGTCGGCTTAAAACAAGATTATCTGTTGCATTTACAAGTTTGTTGAAACACCAAACCTATGTTGTGAACCGATGGAACCCATTGATGAATATGAGTAATCAACGTTATACTTGGAAACTATAAATCCCAGCCCGACACTAATTCCTGCAAGACCGGGAGAGGTGTTTCCTAATTTCATGTCTCTTCTTTTTTCGTTATCGTAGCCAAAACGCAGACGCATGCTTTGCCCTAATTTAAATTCACCGCCAAAAGTTATTTGTTTAAAGCGGTCGAAAAAATTATCATATCTATCGCCAAGCCGGTTAAATGACCAATAAAATCTAAACGGCAGCTTTTCTAATTCTTTTGAAAATCCCATTCGAATATCAATCGGCAATTCTTCTTTAACGCTGTAATAGCTTGTAATCTGTTTACCAAGATTCAAAATATAAAAACCAAAATTCCATCTGGATTCCGGAATTGTATAATGCAGTCCGAGATCTAACGCAATTCCAGTAGATGCTCGTCCGGCAATACTTGAATAAATAAATTTTACATTAGCTCCGTAAAAAAAATTTTGATCTAATTGATTTCCGTATCCTACTAACAGAGCCATTTCTCCGGCTCCGAATTCGCCAAGATTATTTCCGCTTGCATCTGCTTTGGTAAATGTACCGTAGTTAATATATTGAATACCGGCTGCTAATCTTCCGATGTTTTCAAAATTTTTTGAAAAGGATAGACTTGCAGAATTAATATCCATTAAATGTTTTAGAAATGAAAATGAAACCGGCATTCCGCTAAGTAAATTAATTCCTGCGGGATTATAAAAAATTACGTTCGGATCATCTCCGTTTGCAACAAAACTTCCTGCTAATGCAGCTGCTCTTGGACTGTTATCTAATCTTAAAAAATCAAAAGTGTTTTGAGCAGTTAAAGTTGTTGAAACCACCAATGCGATTATTAAAGCGAGTGTCTTTTTCATAAACCCTTATTATTTTGATGCGATTTTAAAGATAATCGCCAATAAAGGCAAGCCAATCTTCTTTCTCATTTTTCATTGGGAACTATTTATTCTCATTTATGTTAATATTGCTAAAATTCAACAATATTTGTTTGAAAAGTTCTTTCATTATAAATTTGAAATAAAAGAAAAAGGAGAGTTGTAAATGAACGGTTTTAAGACTGCTATTTTAATGGCATTTATGATGGTTTTATTTTTGATTGTTGGAAGATTAATTGGCGGCGAATCCGGTATGATGCTGGCTTTCGTACTTTCTCTGGTAATGAATTTTGGTTCGTATTGGTTTTCAGATAAAATAGTTTTATCAATGTACCGCGCACATGAAGTTACGCGTGAACAATATCCACAATTGTATGATGTAGTGGAAAACCTTGCAATGAAAGCTGAAATGCCGATGCCAAAAGTTTATGTTATGGATAACCCAACGCCAAATGCTTTTGCAACCGGAAGAAATCCTCAGCATAGCGCCGTTGCTGTTACTACCGGTATTTTAAAAATGTTGAACCGAGATGAACTTACAGGAGTTATCTCTCACGAATTATCACATATAAAAAACAGAGATATTTTAATAGGAACGATTGCTGCAACATTGGTTGGAACAATTACATTTATTGCACGTATGGCCGGTTGGGCTGCTATGTTTGGAGGCGGAAGAGACAACCGTGACCGTGACAACGTTTTTGCAGATTTAGCACTCATGATTGTTGCGCCTATAGCGGCGATGTTAATTCAAATGGCAATCTCTAGATCAAGAGAATTTATGGCTGATGAAGGCGGTGCACAAATATCCGGTGAACCGATGGCTTTAGCTTCGGCATTAAATAAACTTCAACAAGGGAATAAGTTAATTCCTATGACTAATGCAGGCGCTTCATCTTCGCACATGTTTATTGTTAATCCTTTTAGCGGAAAATCATTGATGAAATTATTTTCTACTCATCCTCCTATTGAGGAAAGAATAGCAAGATTAAAAGAAATTGCGGATGGAAGAAGATAAAAGCCCTTTGCAAAGCGGAACCTTCAAGCATGCCTGTCGGCAGACAGGCAGGCTTGAAGGTTTCTTCCCGGCTTTAAATTAATATTATTGAAATTACTTGCTTGAATCTATAATTTAAAATTGTTACTAAATTAAATTTGTGATGGATTGAAACTGAAAAACATTTCTGCCGGATTTATTTTTTTATTGCTCGGATATAATGTAAGTGCACAAACAAAAACCAACCTTGAGATTATTTACAGTTTATTAGAAAAGTCCGTGATAAAAGCGGATTCTATTTTAAACAGTTCAAAAACAATTTTTCTATCAATCTCAACACCCCAGGTTCTTGAAGTATTAAAACCAAAAGTAATTGAGTCATTTAATAAAAAAGGTTTTGCAATCAAATCTTCAAAAGAAGAAGTATCCGCCGCAATAGATTATACAATTGTTTCAGCTAAAGTTGAATATAAACATCCTTTTACAGATGGATTTTTTGGTGCGCAGTGTTGTGAAAGAGAAATTAAATATGATTATTCATTAACAGCAACAATCGGCGATAAAAGGATTATTCCATTTGCATTTGAAAATACTTATTTAGATACAATCGCTATTTCTCAAATTTCAACTATAGAATTGCAGTCTCTGCCGTTTACACAAGCAATTGTACCTTCACAGCCGTTTCTTTCAAATCTTTGGGAACCGATAGTAGTAATTGGAACTCTAATCGGTACAATAATTTTACTTTTTACTGTTAGAAGTAAATAATTAATTGATAAATCAATACTCTAACTTGCCTACTGCAACAATGATTGCTTATTTTTGCATCGGCTTTTAATAAGAGGAAAATCTTTTGAGAAAAATTTATTTAGCAATTCTTTTAGTATTAATACCTATAATCTTCGGCTGTTCGGGTTCTGTTGATACGAGCAAATTAAATTCAGAAGAATATTACAATTATGCTTTCAAGTTATATCAAGATGAAGATTACGAAATTTCCACTTTAGAATTTCAAAATTTCATTTTACAATATTCCGGAAGTGCTTTTAACGACGATGCACAATTTTATTTAGCTATGTCGTATTCAAAGAAGGGACAGCACCTTCTCGCAGCTTATGAGTTCAGTAAACTGATAAGAAATATTCCCGCAAGTCCTTTTGTTCCGGAATCTCAATTTATGCTGGCAGAATCGTATTATAATATAGCACCTCCATTTCCACTCGATCAATCATACACTAAAAAAGCAATTGAAGAATATCAGGCTTTTGTTGATTTCTTTCCAACCAATTCTAAAGCTGAAGAAGCAGAAAATAAAATTAAAGAATTAACAGAAAGATTGGCACAGAAAGAATATCAAAGTGCTTTGATATACGAGCGAATGCAGTACGATAGAGCTGCAATTAAATATTACGGCACAGTTGCAGAAACTTACCACGATACTAAATATGCACCGCTATCACTTTACAATAAAATCAATATAGAAGTTAAAAAAGGCATGAACAACGAAGCTCTTGCCGATATAAATTTATTTTTAAGCAGGTATAAAGATCATCCCAACGCAAAAGAAATACAGCAACTCGAATCTTCATTAATAGATAAGAAATGAACGAAAACCCAAATAAAAAATTTGTAAAAGATTCGGTTATTACCATGACAGAACTTGTTCTGCCTCATCATACAAATCAATTAGGAAATTTATTGGGCGGTCAATTAATGCACTGGATTGATATTTGTGCTGCGTTATCATCTTCAAAACATGCCCAGCGCGTTTGCG
>Ga0233422_10001202_pt1 | contig 11753 bp, 14 predicted proteins | sample Watercolumn_Mata_2_FD_182724 | JGI IMG/M metagenome (GOLD analysis project Ga0233422, IMG submission 182724) | Freshwater microbial communities from Lake Matano, South Sulawesi, Indonesia - Watercolumn_Matano_2014_110_MG | ecosystem: Environmental > Aquatic > Freshwater > Lake | place...
GACGAGGCGACGATACTTTTTGAGAAGTGTCGGATAGACCTCTACCGCGAGACTATGGTAGTTGTCGTCCTTGTCGGTCACTGCGATCCACGCACTCGCATCTACGAAGATTTCGTCAGGCATCTAACGCCTCTTTTTACGCAACGCTTGCGCGAGGTAGTAGTCATGCCGCGTAGACAAATCGCCTTTGCCAGAATGTCCCAAGCCGATCAATTGCATCGCTGGATCCTCTTCCAGCGGTATCTCCGCCAAGAAGCGATCCAGACTGCAGCGAATCAATTCGCCAATGGACACCTTCTCTTTGGCGGCAAGTCTGCGCAGGATTTTGTCCTGACGCTGGTCAAGATAAATTTGGAATGGTTTCTTCGCTAACTGACGCATCCCGATTTCTCCTCGAATGATGTAGCAGCATTATACATCACTCAACCTGATTTAGCAAAGGTTGAAACGTTCCCGCTCCTTCAGCAGTCAGCCAAACAGCGCGCTGATCACCACGCTCGTCGCACACACCGAGCCAATGTCGAGGTAAGCAGAACACAATCAAGAAAACGTAGCAGCACGCGCAGAGAATCAGGACGCGATAGCCAACAAAAAAACCGCCTCCACAACTGGAGACGGTTTTCTCGTCCATCTGACAGGCGGCTCTCAAGCGCAACCAAGCATCGCGCTGCGAATCAGCATAAACAGATTCGCGCCGTTTCGTGCAGACGTCGCCCTGAGCTTGTCGAAGGGTCCGCGGATTACTACTGCGCGCCCAACCCGACGATAATCGTCCGCGCGCTGCCCGACGCATCGCTCTGCACCGTCACGCGCTGACCGGGCTGAATGTCGGCAGCCGTTGCGGTTGCGAGTTTCTGGATCGTCGTCTGCACGTCGAGCGTGATATTCGTCGTACTACCGTCCGCCGCGCTGATCTGGACCGTGTTCCCCTGCACACTCTTCACCGTCCCAACAGTCGCTCGCCGGATCTGCTGCCCGCCCGCACGCTGCCCCTGACCTGACTGTGCAGTCGTATCACCTGGCGCGCTCGGTATGCCCGATGTGCTCGGCGGTGCAGACCGCTCGCGCACGAACTCCAGGCGGATATTTTGCGCTTCGGTATAGCCGCTGTCTCTGCCGAAGAAGAACGCGCCGACACCTACAACGGCGACCAGCACGACGACGAGAATTGCAATCAGAATTGTCTTCATGTTTCCTCCCAAGGTAATGCTGGAAGTTGGAAATTGGAGGTTAGAGGTTGGAGGTTGGAGGACTTGCAGCCGAGTGCATGCCTCCAACTTCCAATCTCCAACTTCTAAACTCCAGATTACTCACGGTTTATATCGGTCGTAGTAAAACGTATCAATCAGCAACTTGCCAACGTAGCAGATGAACAGAAAAACGACGATGGGTACCTGGATGTACGCGAACCAGGTCCCAGACGGCAAGCGCGGCAGCGGCACCGTCGCGAGAAACCACGCGACCAGCGCGGCAAAAACAAGGCGAACGATGAATGACTGCCACCGCGTGTTCACTCTGCTCCTTGGGGGTGACGAGTGACGCGTGTCGTGTACCGTGCCACCCGCCACCCATCACTCGTCACACGTCACACTATCGCTTGCCAAACCGTCCGGTGAATCGTCCGCCCCAGCGACCAAACCAGTCGAACCCGCCACGCGGCGAGGCACCAAACCAGTTGAACTTGCCAGACCCACCGCGCGGTGCAACACCCAACCATTGCCGCGTCAGGTCAACGTTTTCCGCTTTGATGTTTGCTTTGAGCGATTCCGCCTGCGCCTGCGTCACGCGAAGCGTGCCATCCTTCACGGCTTGATCCACTGCGGCTTTTTCCGCGTCCGCGATTGCCGTGCGGAGTTTGGTCACATCCACATTCTTCTCGCGCGCCAGGTCGAGGAGTGTCTTGCCACGCAGCGCGGTCGTGAGATCAGCCGTGCTCATTCCCAACGTCTTCGCCGCCGCCTCGAGTGCGGCATTCGCGATTGCCGTGTATGCACTGCTGAGTGAACCGCGCGCGCTGCGTCGGCTCAAGTCGCCAAAGAGCATACCGAGACCTTGCTGACGTTGCAACAGACGGTCGGCTTGCGCCCGAGTGAGCAAGCCCTCCTTCACGGCTTGATTGATCGCGTCTTTACGCGCCTCGGTGGTCATCTGTTGCAGTTTCTCGACCGTCGTGCCCAGTTTCTGGGCGAGCGCCTGCCAGTACAAATCCAACCACGTCTTGGCGCCGGATTGTGCCGGGGGCGTCGGCGTGGGACCCTGCGCCAGCGCGACGGTGCCTCCCACACCAGCACCAAGCAGCATGATCACGAGCACGCTCGCCACAACCATCCTTGTTTTGCTAAACATACGAACCTCCTCATGTGTCGCGGAGCAATTCCAAATTTATGATTTCAGATTTAGGATTTCAGATTTGTGATCTCAGTCAAACCGAAAAATCCGAAATCATAAATCCGAAATCCTATCGCGTCCAGTCCACCATCCGTTCATTCGAAAAGTTGTAACCGATCCCAAGCGCGTCCGTCACGTCCTTGAGCACCTGGCGCAAATTCGTACTCTCCACAGTGATGACGAAGAACTCCCACTTGCCGTTGCGGTCGGAGAGAAAGAGGATTTCTTTGCCGTCAGGCGACCAGGTAGGTGCGACGTTGTTGACGACGCCAAATGCCAGTGGATTCGGCCAGGTTAAATTGGTGGGGTAGCTACCATCGGCGTTCATAACCCCGATTTCCCAATGATCGTGCTGCGACACCTGGTATGCGATCCTGGCACCATCCGGACTCCATGCCGCCGCCTGCACTTTGGGGATTTTGCTGTACAAAGTAACAATCGTGTTCGACATCGTGTCTGTAGTCAGAATTCCGAACCCAGCATCTGTGTAGGCAAGGATGCGATTGTCTCTGCTCCACGTTGGTGCAAACGCGTGATTGGTGGACGGCACATCACTCACGACGGTCTTGGTTGTATCGTCCACGGGCTTGTTCAGTTCAACCATCCCAAGTTTCCAGTACGGGTCAGCCAGGGTAGTGAAACAGAAACCCCTAAAACAGAATTGCTGCTCTTGCTGCATCCCCCCCTTTTGCCGCGCGAACGCGATGCGCTTGCCATCGGGGCTCCAGCGCGGCGAGACAATCTGCGGCGCATCGAAAATGCGCTGCTCCTCCGAGCCATCCGCATTGGCGATGAACAAGCCAGCCGGCGTGTCCCAGCGCGAGAACGTGATCTGTTTGGCGTCCGGCGACCACGCCGGGTCAAATCCCGACGTGATGCGCTTGAGTTGTGTGCCATCGCCGTTCACCGTATAGATGCTACCGCCACTCGCTTGCTGGAACACGAACCGCCCTGGAATCGTGCTGACAGGGACCGGCGTGGAAAAGATCGGCGTCGGCACTAGCGTCAGCGTTGGCGTCGGATACATGGTGATGCTGGTGCCGGTGACCGTCAGGCGGTATGAAGCGGGTTTTGTGCCGTCATTCGTAACGACGATGAAGAAGCGTCCGGGAAAATTGAACGCACCAAGCCACACGAGGTCATAGGGAACCGGTGTGACCTCTGCGCCTCCCGGCTTTGTCCCCAAGCCAACGGGAGTAGGAGCAGGCGATTCGCCGCGCAGCCACTGCTCGGCTTGAGCAGGCGTGTAGATGGCAAATCTCACATTCGACACGCCATAATTGTTGAGGGCAACTTCGACCTTGGATCTATCGCCAGTGTAGTCAAAGTAGAACCACAGACTGGTGTTCGGCGCAATCGTCTGCCAACTGTTGTTCCGCACTGTCAAGGGGTCGAGCGGTCCAGAGCCAGCCGGGTCGTCGGCGAAAACCATCGGTACTGCCAAGCCAACCGTCACACTAAGCAACAAGCCGATCAACAATGTCCAATGCAAGTGTTTCATTTGTCCTCTCAAGTCTCAAGCCGCAGGTTCCGTATTGCGTGTTCCGTATTGCGTATTGCGTGTTCCGTCTTACGCACTACGCAATACGCACCACGCATCACTCGTATCGCAGCGCGTCAATCGGATGCAGACCTGCAGCGCGGTTCGCCGGATAACTCCCGAAGAACAAGCCAACCCCTACCGAGAAGATCACCGCGAGCAACACCGAATCCAAATCAACAACTGTGGTAATCGTGGAATTGCCCATTGGGATGCCAGAAATCAGCCGCGCGACCAGCGCGCCGCAGAGAATGCCGATGATGCCACCTGACACGCTGAGCACGATTGCTTCGGTCAGGAACTGCGCGAGGATATCGCGCTTGCGCGCGCCGACCGCCTTGCGAATGCCAATCTCGCGCGTCCGCTCCGTCACCGAGACGAGCATGATGTTCATGATGCCGATGCCGCCGACGATCAGCGAGATCGCCGCGATGCCGCCGAGAAAAACCGTCAGGATGCCGGTCACTTGGTTGGCGGTGTTCAAAATATCTTGCTGGCTCTGGATCGAAAAATCGTCCTCGAATAGAACGCGGTGACGCTCGCGCAGTATCGCACTGATGTCCTGCACCACGCCGTCTTGCACCGACGGATCGGTGATCTTGACGTTGATCGTGTTGACGTTGTTGCCACCGCGAAAGCGATCTCGCCCGAACAGGCGGCTGGAGGCAGTTGTGACCGGTACGTAAACCTGCGAATCCACGTTCATAAAGCCGGTGCCGCCCTTCGCCTCCATCACGCCGATCACGCGGAAATTCTGATTGTTGACGCGGACAGACTGCCCTATGGGATCCGCCCCGTCAAAAAGATCCTGCGCGATCTGGCTGCCCAGAACGGCAACTGCCGAGCGCGCAGTGACGTTAGCAGACGAAATGAATTCGCCGGTGGCAAGGTTGGTATTCATCACGTCCAGGTATTCCGGTGTGACGCCGAGGACGCGTGCTCCGGCGTTGTTGCCCAGGTAAGCCAGTTGAGCGAACCCATCCACCTGCGGCGCGATCCCAATCACGTTGGGCAAGCCCTCGAGCGCTTCGGCATCTTCCAGCGTCAAAGTAGCCGCAGACCCTTGCGCCGACTTGACCCCTTCTTGCCGCACTGCGCCAGGACGGATGAACAACAAGTTCGTGCCGATGCTCTGGATCTGCGCGGTGATGGCAGCTTGCGCGCCACGACCGATAGACAGCATCGCAATCACTGCCATCACACCAATGATGACGCCCAACATCGTCAAGGTAGAACGTAATTTGTTCGCGTTGAGACTGCTCAGCGCGATCCGCGCGCTTTCGAGAAGATTCATCTTGCCTCTCTGATTTATGATTTTCGATTTAAGATTTATGATTTGGATTGATGACACGCCAAATCATAAATCAGAAATCGCAAATCATAAATCCACAACCACCCCATCGCGCACGCGGATGACACGCTGCGCTTGTGCAGCAACGGTGGGGTCGTGCGTGACGAGGACGACCGTCATCCCCCTTTCGCGATTGAGCGATCTAAAAACTCCCATGATCTCCGCGCCTGATTTGGAATCGAGATTGCCCGTCGGTTCGTCCGCCAGAATGATGCTCGGACTGTTCACGAGCGCGCGCGCAATCGCCACGCGCTGCTGCTGTCCGCCGGACAATTCATTCGGGCGATGGTGCACACGATCCGCTAGGCCAACCGATTCGAGCGCGGCGAGGGCACGCTTGCGCCGATCCGGTGCGCCGGCGTAGACCATCGGCAGTTCGACATTGTCGAGCGCGCTTGTGCGCGGCAGCAGATTGAACGTTTGAAACACAAAGCCGATTTTCTGATTGCGGATTTTGGCTTGCGCGTCGTCGTCCAATTTCGAGACGTCAACGCCATCCAGGACGTACGTTCCGCTCGTCGGCGTATCGAGGCAGCCGATGATGTTCATCAGCGTAGATTTGCCAGATCCAGAAGGTCCCGTGATCGCGACCATTTCGCCCGCGTCGATTTTCAATGAAATGCCATTCAGCGCAGGCACTTGGACCTGTCCCATGTAATAAATCTTTTTGACGTTCTCGATCTCGATCACAGTGCTCATCGGATCATCATCACCCCGCCCGGCATCCCGAAGCCGCCGGTTTGGCGCGTCGTGGTCTGGCTGATGACGACCTCGTCCCCTTCCCTCAAGCCGCTCACAATTTCAATGGATTGGTCGCCCGACAACCCCACCGTGACCGGCACGGGAATGGACTGTCCTTTGTAAAGCACGGTTACGGTTTTTTGATTCCCCTGCGTGCGCACTGCGCGCGTCGGCACGAGCAACACATTCTCACGCCGCTCCACTGCGATGGCAAGATTCGCCGTCATGCCCGGTTTGATCGCACCGTCGGTGTTCGTGACGCCCAGCGTGACCGGGTAATTGACCACGCCTTGCGTAATCGTCCCCACCGGGCTCATCGTCGTCACCTGCGCAGTATACGTCTTCCCTGGCAACGCGTCAAGTGTCATCTGCGCAGTCTGTCCCACCTTGATCTTGGTGACGTCCACTTCGGCGACTGTGACCTTGACCTGAAGCGCGTTCAAATCCGCCATCACGATTGCCGCCGTACTCGTGCCCGCCGAATCCCCCGCGTTGAGATTGACCGCTGAGACGTAGCCGTCGTACGGTGCGATGATTTTGGCTTTTTCGATGTTGCGCTGCGCCTGTTCGAGCGCGGCTTGATCCTTGTCCACAGTGGCTTGCGCGGTGCGCAGCGAAGTATCCAGATTGCGCTGCGCCTGCTCCAGCGCGACTTTATCTTTTTCGTGCGCAGTTTGCGCGGATTTCAGTGAGGCGTCGTTGATGCTCGCCTCGGTGATCTTGTAGTTCGCGAGCGCGGTTTGATACTCAATCGTCGCGTTCTGCAAGTTAGCGGCTTGAGTCGTCATCCCGACATCGCCGCGCCAGGCAATCGCGTTGTAAGCAGACTGCGCTTGCTGCAGAGCAACCGTCGCTTTGTCCAACGATGCTTTCGCGATGATCAGTTGGTTCGGATTCTGCGCGTTCTTGGCAACTGCGGCATCCAGGCTCGCCTTCGAAACGACCAGATCGGCTTGCGCATTGCGGAGCGCATATTGCAGATTGGATTTGGTCACCTCCAGATTCGTCTGGGAACTTGCCAGGTTCACCTGCGCGGTCTTGAGTGCGATCTGCAAATCGGTCAGATCCAGTTGCATCAGCAGTTGCCCGGCTTTGACTGGGTCGCCGACTTGCACATTCACCTGCGCCACGCGTCCCGACGTTTGGAACGTGAGCGACGTGCCTTTGATCGTCGAGACGTTGCCAGCCGCACTCACGGTTGCTGTAATCGTCCCGCGCGTGACCGTCGTGGTTTGCACGCGCGCGTTATTCGCCGCGCTGGCGGTGTTCATGCGCTGCCAGCCAAAGACGGCGCCTGCCGCAATGAGAACGACGATAATGCCGACAATGATAAGATTACGTTTCACCTAAAACTCCTTCGCTTCTATTGGAGGTTGGAGGTTAGAGATTGGAGGTTGGAGCGTTCCGACGCCCAACATCTAACTTCCAACTTCCAACCTCAAATTCTATACTCACACTCGCTTCGCAGCGACCAGGCGCGCGAAATGCTCAAAAGACCGATCGTAGGTCCTCTCCGCATCTTTGGGAAAGCAGCACGCCGGCAATTCGCGGCTCTCCAAATGGTAACTAATGCAATCGCAGCAAATCCCTTTGCGCGAGCATGGCTCGTAACTACAGTTGCACGACTTGATATTGCGCGCTTGATTACATTCCATGAAGCACTCCTCCATCTCTGTGATGACGTGGACAACTCCTTGCAACATGAGAGCGGGCGGCGAACCGGAACTGAGAACGTGCACCCACTTGGCGACGATTTGCCCCTCTGCGTTCGGTGAGCCGATGACGGCGATCCGGTCGCCCGCTTTCAAATCGCGCAGCGCGATCTTTTGGCGATTACGTTCGATGTTGGTCTTGTCGTCAACCAGGACGACTTGCGCCGTTCCATCACGGCGCTGCAACGTGATCGTTTGCGCTTCGATGCTTTGGATCACGCCAACCGCGCCATGTCCACTACCCAGCACGGTGCGTTTCAAAACGAAAAGCGGCGGAGAAGAAATCAGACTGTGCGCTCCCTGCCCGCTCCAGCGCCCCGCGAAGAACCCCACGCCAAAGACGACGCACACCGCCAACAACACGCCGCCCGCGACCAGACCGGATCGTAACCACTTGTTTGACATCACGCCCACTCTATAGTTTCTCATAACTGGATTAAACGAGAATGAGAATCAGATTAAGACCCGCCCAGCCCTTGCGAAGGCACGCCCTAAACGGAATGAAGGGTCAGAACCCTGCAAGAGTCTAGAACGACGCGCGCGGCTGAACCGCTTCCGCCCATTGCTGCGCCAACACGACCACCGTGAACAGAGCGAACAACGTCAAGGCAATTTCCCCATACGGCAGCGCTTCGACGATGGCAAAGAACGCGTCGGTAGAATACGCCGAGAAAACGTCGGGGCGACTGGTGAACAGCGAAAACAAATCCAGTGCGCCGTTCTCCTGGAACGCGACCAGCATCTCAAAGCCGAACCAGAGCGACAGCAAAAACGAGAAGAATGTGGCAGCGGCGATAAGTGGCACGCGTCCACGGCGCACTCGTTCTTCTGTCACGCGCAGTTCCACTGCCGCATTGATGCGCACAGCGAGATCGCGCGGCGGCTTGGCGCGCGGCAGCGTGCGCAGCGCAGCGTCCACACGGCGATTGTGCGCCACGCGCGCGCGGCACATCACGCAAGATGCCAGGTGCTGCTCCATCTCCGCGCGCACAGGCGCATCCAGTTCAGTTTCGACGTATCGCTCGACGTCGTCCACAGTCAGATGTTGTTCCAGCATCGCAATTTCCCCTTCGGCAGTCCCAGAACCCCGTTTTCCCCAAGAAAAACGGGGGTCTACCGTTGCGGATGAGCCGCGAAGAATTCCCACATCACATCCGTCGCGACAATGTCTTGCGTCGTGATCCGGGCTGGCATACTTGATCCTGGCCAACTGTGTCCTTTGCCGGTGATAGTGTACAGAACCACATCCGCACCATCGCGGCAGCCACTCCAGGTCTCGCCAGTTACCTCGCCTTTCTTCAATGTGACTTTCGGTGTTGGATTACAGCCATTACGCGCCGCCCAACTGGCTGCCCATTCCCGCACAGGCAAGAAAATCGGTGGCTGACCATCGTAGAGCATTAGATTGTCGGCAGTGCCGTGAAACGCGACGACCGGCACCGGACGCGGCGGCTCACAATCCTTGAAAGGCGGATAGCCACCGGCGACAGGCGCGAACGCGGCAATCGTGTCTCCTAGATCGCATGCCAAGCGGTAACTCATCTGTGCACCATTCGAGATGCCGGTAACGTAGATGTGCTTCGCGTCAATGCTTAGTTTGCTTTGCAGACGCCTGATCAAGTCGCGGATAAAATCAATGTCGCTCGCCCCCTCAGTCCTGTTCGCGAATTTCCAACTTTGCGGACTGCCCAAGCCCTCGGGATGGACGGCGATGAAACCAGCCGTGTTCGCCTTGACCGACATCTGGCTGACGTTCTCTTGCTGCTCGGCGTTGGAATTGTAGCCATGCAGATTGATGATCAGTGCCACTGGCTGACCCGCCTGGTACTTGGGTGGAACGTGCAAGCGATACCGGCGGACTTGACCACCCGACGTGATCTCCTCAACGTAATCGCCTGGCGCGATGCTCTTCGCGCTGCTGGCAGGCGGTGGCGATGGCTCCTGGCTTGGCTCGCGTCGTTCCGCGCGCGCACACGCGACAGCAACTAGCACAAAGACAATAAGCCAGCCGCCGATAGTGAGATAGCGAACTCTGCCCACGCCCAACCTCTCTACTGGTCATCCAGTTCGAGTTTTTTGATTCCCAACTTTTTCATCGCGGCTAAGAGTTGTTCCTCCGTCAGATTCTCGGCGGGCTGCTTCATTTCCTGCTCGATTCTAGCCACGTCGGCTTCGGCTAGAGCGATGCGGTGAAGCATACGTCGGCTGACCCGGCGTGCTGTGCGTCGTGCGATTCTTCGTCTGGCTAACATTGGCATCCCTCCTGATGATTGATTGGCAATATCATTCTGTGCCCAAGCCCTGCGCTGGTAACATTCGCAGCACTTCACTTGCAAGGAGCGTATCCTTCTCAAGTGTCGCGCGCAACTGCTGCTTGGCGCGGCGCAGATGCGTCCGCACTGTGTTCAAAGGCAAGTCAAGTGCCTGCGCAATTTCCTCGTACGAAAAACCTTCCACATATCTCAGCATGATTACCGTTTGATAATTCGGCGGCAGGTTGTCCATCGCGACATGCAGACGCGCGTGCAGTTCCTCTTCTTCCAAACGCTCCCACAGCGGCGGCGCGTCATCTGCAATCGCTTCGCTCGCATCCTCCAATTTGTCGTCGCGCGCCGCGCCATTCAAGTCGGCGAAGAGGAGCGGTTGCTTCTTGCGCGCAATGTCACGGCACAGGTTCACCGCGATCCGAAAGAGGTACGGCTTGAACGGCGCATCGAGCCGCACGCGGTCGAGCACGGTGATGACACGCAAGAACGTTTCCTGCGCGATGTTCTCCGCTTCCATGGAATCGCGCGTCAGGCGCAGCGCCAGGTTGTAAAGTGGCGCGGTGTAGCGATCCACCAGCATGCGGAACGCGCGTGGATCGCCCTGCTTGTATTGAGCGAGCAGAACTTCGTCGGATGGCGCCATGAGCGTCTCTCTATAACACGTAGATCGAACGAAAAAGTTTCACCGCAAATGCTGGTCGAAGAAATCAGCGATAAGTTTCGCGATTTCGTCGCGCGTCGGGCGCATCAAGTCATTGGGCGGAAGACAATGGTCGGCGTTTTTTACGACGACCAGCGTGGCAGGCGCACCCGCTGCCTTCAACCGATCGTACAGCCGCTGTGCCTGAAACATCGGAACAACGGCGTCGTTGTCCCCTTGCAGAATCAGAAACGGCGGATCGTCTTTCGAGACGTACGTGACAGGACTGGCACGCGTTAGCAATGGATCCCCACCCGTCGTCGCGCCGAACACCGGCAACATTCTTTCTGCGCGCGCGGGATTGTTCAGGTCCATCAGCGACAAATCGGTTGGACCGCACACATCCACCACCGCCTGCACGCGGGACGACTGCTCCGCGTATCCACCTGTGCCCTCAAAGCCCGCGCTCGCATCCGCCACGCCGAGGAGCGCAGAGAGATGCCCGCCCGCGCTGCATCCAAACACGCCGATGCGCTTGGGATCGAGATTGTACGTCGCCGCGTTCGCGCGCAGGTAGCGGATCGCACACTTGGCATCTTCGATCATCGCAGGAAACTTGTACTTGGGCGCGAGCCGATAATTGATCGCGGCGACGAGATAGCCACGCGTGACCAGTTCGGGAATGTCGTGCAGATTCTCACTCGCCGCCTTGTCGCCGTAACTCCATGAGCCGCCGTGTACGTTGACTGCAACCGGCGCGGACTTGCCCTCTGATTTCAGCGGAAAGTAAACGTCCATCTTGAGTGCGGTGCCATCGGCAGCACAGTACGTCAGATCGCGTTCGACTCTCCCAACCTTCGCTGGATCAAGCACGGGAGTGCGCGTTGGTCGCGGCGTTGCCGTTGGTGTGATGGGCGCAAGTGTTGGGGTATCAGTCAGAAGCGCAACAGTCGGCGTGGAGCGCGCGGGCGCAACGCCTGCGACGCTGCAACCCATTGCGAGACATAGTGCTAGGAGAATGGTCAACACTGTAATCTTCATTGTACTCCTACTAACTTGCTTATTATAGCACACTGAGCGCAAATGTCTGAAATGGATGACCGACGACCGACCC
>Ga0233422_10001203_pt1 | contig 11750 bp, 12 predicted proteins | sample Watercolumn_Mata_2_FD_182724 | JGI IMG/M metagenome (GOLD analysis project Ga0233422, IMG submission 182724) | Freshwater microbial communities from Lake Matano, South Sulawesi, Indonesia - Watercolumn_Matano_2014_110_MG | ecosystem: Environmental > Aquatic > Freshwater > Lake | place...
ATCCCAAGCCCGGAGGCGACGGCGTGGTCCTGACCTTTGCAGACACGGGCCCTGGCATTTCCCCGGCGATTAAAGACAAAATCTTCGAGCCCTTTTTTACCACCAAACCTCCGGGCAAGGGCACCGGATTGGGATTATCCATCGTTTACGGGGTATTGCAGCGGCATGGGGGCACCATCGAGGTGGACAGCGGCCCTCAAGGCGGCGCGGTCTTTACCCTCACCCTCCCCCTGGATTCTCCGGATTATGGGGAGGTCCCCTTCGAGATTCCGGAGAGGTAAAAGGGAAAAAAGGGGAAAAGTAAAGAGAACAATCAGTTTTGGAAGTATTTCCCTTTTCCCCTCTTCCCCTTTTCACCCAGTTTAATGACGAATCACTCTTGCAGAACTCCTGGTAAGGAAAGCGGTCCATGGAAGAACAGGTCACCATACTGGTAGTGGACGATGAGAAGGTGATCCGGGATGGCTGCACCCTCTTGCTGCAGCCCGAGGGCTACCGGGTCCTCACCGCGGCCAATGGCCGGGAAGCCCTGGACCTGATGCGGGATCAACCGGTGAACGTGGTTCTATGCGACCTGAAGATGCCGGTGATGGGGGCCCTGGAGGTCCTGAAGGAAGCCGGCGCCCTCTATCCGGAAATTCCCATCATCATCATCACCGGCCACGGCACTGTGGCCGACGCCGTGGAATGTATGAAGCAAGGGGCCTACGACTTCGTCACCAAACCCTTCCGGGTGGATCATCTGACCCTGGCCGTGAAGCGGGCCCTGGAAAAACAGCATCTGGAACGCCAGACCCGGCATCTTCAAGAGGAGCAGGCCAAAAACCTCTATACCCTGGCCATGGAGCAGAGCCGGTTGCTGACCATCGTCAATTGCATGGCCGACGGGGTGTTGGTGACCAACCGCGTTGGTGAGGTGGTGCTCTGCAATCCCACCTTCAAGCAACTGATGGGCCTCTCGGGACCCTTGCCCCAACCCGGCCCCCTCGAGGCTTACCTGGGCGAGGAGTCTTTCCTGAAAACCGTTGAGGAACTGTGCGCCACGGCCGAAACCGGGCCGGCCAAATTTTTGTCCCAGGAAATCTGCCGGGGCCGGGTGCACCTGCGGGCCATGTCCGCGCCGGTTTTCGGGCCGGACGAGAAAGTCTTGGGCACGGTCACCGTCTTCCATGACGTCACGGCCTTCAAGGAGCTGGACGCCATGAAGAACGACTTCGTGAACATGGTGTCCCACGAACTCCGTTCGCCGATGACGGCCATTAAATTGCAGCATGAAGTGATCCTGGACGGTTTGGCCGGGGAGCTGACCCAGAAGCAGCGGGAACTCCTGAGCCGGGCCCAGGCCAAGATCCAGGGGTTGCTGGAGCTGATCAACGAATCCCTGGACATTGCCAAAATTGAAGCAGGCCACCGCCAACTTGAACTGATCCCCGTGCAACTGGGGGAAGTGCTCCAGGAAGTGGCGCACCTTCTGGAGGCCAAGGCCGCGGACCAGAAGGTCGCCCTGCAACTGTCCGTGCCCCCGGATCTGCCGCCGGTCCGGGCCGACCGCCGCAGCATGGAGGAGGTCTTCGTCAACCTGGTGAGCAACGCCATCAACTATTCCCCCGACGGCGGCGAGGTCACCATTGCCGGGCTCTCCCACGGAGACTATGTGGAAGTGCGGATCAGCGATACGGGTATCGGCATCGAGCCCGAAGAGATCCCCAAAATCTTCGACAAGTTTTACCGGGTGAAAAACCCCAAGGCCCGGCAGATCATCGGCACCGGCCTGGGCCTGGCCCTGGTCAAAGGGATCGTGGAAGCCCACCGGGGCACGGTGGAAGTGGAATCCCGGTTGGGTGAGGGCAGTACTTTTCGGGTTCTGCTCCCCAGATAAGTTTTTGATCTCCTGGTACTGGGATGTGCTATAATTAATTATCTTATCGAAATAGTTAAAAATGTGGAACAGGCAGGGGCGAAGGTGGTGAGCAGGACAAGTAGTGATATCACCCGGCAAATCCTGGTGGTGGATGACGAAGCCACGATTCGCACCGGCATCACCCAGGTTCTGGAGAGACAGGGCATGCAGGTGGCCGCCGCCGCCACCGGCCAGGAGGCCCTGGAGATCCTGGCCGCCCGGCCCTTAGGCATCGTGCTCCTGGATATTAAATTGCCGGATCTGGACGGGGTGGAAATCCTGAAACACATCCGTCTGGAACATCCGGACACCGAAGTGATCATGATTACCGGCTATCCCACCATCCAGGGCGCGGTGGAGTGCATCCGGCACGGGGCCATGGATTACCTGGTGAAGCCCTTCCGGCTGGACGACCTGGAAGTCTTGATCGCCACCGCCCAGGACCTGCTGACTAAAAAATACACCCCCCTTTACCTGCAAGACAACCGGACCCGGGGCATTGATTTTATTGTGGGCCAGAGCCCGGCCATGCAAAAGGTCTTCGCCAAGATCCGCCGGGCCGCGCCCAGCGACAGCACCGTGCTGCTCACCGGGGAGTCCGGCACCGGCAAGGAACTGGCGGCCCGGGCCATCCACAACCTCAGCCCCCGCAAGGATAAGGAGTTCGTGCCGGTGGACTGCTCCGCGCTGGTGGAGTCCCTGCTCGAGAGCGAACTCTTCGGCCACGTCAAAGGATCGTTTACCGGCGCGCACCAGACCAAACACGGGCTGTTCGAACTGGCCAACCAGGGCACCTTTTTCTTTGATGAAATTACCAATCTCAGCCTCAACATCCAGGCCAAACTCCTCCGGGTGATCCAGGAACGGGAGTTCATGAAAGTGGGGAGCCAGAAGCGCATCAAACTGGACATCCGCATCATCGCCTCCTCCAACCGCAGCCTGGAAGAGGCCATCAAGGCCGGCACCTTCCGGGAAGACCTCTTCTACCGCCTCAGCGTCATCCCCATCCATCTGCCGCCGCTTAGAGAACGCGACGGGGACATCCCCCTGCTGGTGGAACATTTCCTCCGGAAATACCGGCAGCGCGGCGACCGGGAGATTCTGGGCGTATCTCCGCCGGCCCTGAAGATGCTCGCCGCCTACTCCTGGCCGGGAAACGTCCGGGAACTGGAACACACCATCGAACGCATCGTCATCCTGGAAGACGGGGATCTGATCCAGCCGGAGCACCTGCCCAGCTTTATCTCCCAGAGACAGAGCGAGTTGCAGGTCTTTTCCGACGGCGAGTACACCCTGGAGGAACTGGAAAAGCGTTACATTCAATTGATCCTCAAGCGCACCAGGGGCCGGCGCCAGGATGCGGCCCGCATCCTGGGCATCAACCGCAAGACCCTGGGCCACAAGATCGAAAAATACCAGATCAGGGTCAATTAAGGATTCGGCCTAGCCGATTCCTCCCACCGCTGCTCCTTTCTTTTTTTTGAAAAATTTTCCCAATCGCAGTTGACAGACCGGGAATAAATAGCTATTGTATATGGCAACGATATAGAATAAAAAAGTATAGATACTCGGCGGCAGCCGGGAGGTGCATATGCGATTCGTTGATCATTTGAAAGCCGATGCCACCGCGGACCTGGTTTTCCGGGTCTGCCCCATGCATCTGCTGGAACCGGTGGATTTGATCAAGGACCTGAAGAAGGGCCAAGTCCTGGAAATCCTCACCGATTACGACGGCGCGCTGGAAGACATTCCGGCCTGGTGCGCCAAGAACGGCCAGGAGTTCCTGGGCGTCGGGGAAGACGAAGACGAGGATTACTATAAGCTTTATATCCGCAAGCTGCATTGAGGATAAGACATGAAACGGGTTTATTTGGATCACGCCGCGGCCACTCCGGTGCGCCGCGAAGTTTTGGAAGCGATGCTCCCTTATTTCCGGGAGCGTTTCGGAAATCCTTCGGCGGTATACAACCTGGGGTCCGAGATTAAAGATGTGCTGGAAGAGCAACGGGAGAAGGTGGCCCGGCTCATCAATGCCCATCGAGACGAAGTGGTCTTCACCTCCTCGGGCGCGGAAGCCAATAATCTGGCCGTTAAAGGCGTGGCCCTGGCCAACCTGAAGAAGGGGAACCATGTCATCGTCTCGGCCATCGAGCATCATTCGGTGCTCAACGCCGCCAGGTACCTGGAAAAGTTTCATGATTTCGAGGCGACCTTTCTGCCGGTGAATAAATGCGGGCTGGTGGATCCGGAGCAATTGCGGAAGTCCATCACTCCGGCTACGGTATTGGTTTCCATCCAGCACGGCAGCAACGAGGTGGGCACCATCCAGAATATCCGGGAATTGGCGGCGGTGTGCCAGACCCAGGGGGTTCCTTTTCACACCGATGCGGTGGCCACCGCGGGCCAGGTCCCGGTGGACGTGCAGGACCTGGGAGTCGATTTGCTGACCCTGAACGGGCCGGCCCTGGGGGCGCCCAAAGGGGTGGGGGCCTTATTCTTCCGCCATAAAACGCGCCTGGTGCCCCAGATACATGGGGGCATCCAGGAAAACGGCAGACGGGGGGGCACCGAGAACGTGCCTGCCATTGTCGGCCTGGGAGAAGCCGCGGCCCTGGCCAGTCAGGAACTGGCGGGCAAGGCAAAATATCTCATCGGCTTACGGGACCTTTTGGTGGCGGGAATTAAGGAACGAGTGCCCGGAGTAGTCCACACCGGCCACCCCGCCCAAAGGCTGCCGGGCCATGCCAGTTTTTGCGTGGAGGGCATCGAGGGCGAGGCCCTGCTCTTCATGTTGAGCAGCCAGGGGATTTACGCCAACACGGGTTCCGCCTGCGCATCCAAGGCCTTGAAGACCTCGCCGGTTCTCTGTGCTTTGGGTATTCACCCGGAACTGGCACAAGGCTCGGTAGTTTTCACTTTTAATGCCGAAAACTCGGAAGAAGATGTAAACTATGTCTTATACCACCTTCCCCTGGCCGTGGGCCGGTTGCGGTCCTTTTCCCCGGTATGGCGGAAAAAAACGGCTGCGGCTGTGGGGGAATAAAGAGGATATGATGAAACTTTCCACCAGAAGCAGATACGGCACCAGGCTGATGCTGGATATGGCCGAACATTATAATGACGGCCCCATCCACCTGATGAAGATCGCCCAGCGCCAGGGGATTTCGGTGAAGTACCTGGAACAGATCATCATCCCCTTGAAGAAGGCTCAATATATCAAAAGCTTGCGAGGTCCGAAAGGCGGGCACGTGCTGGCTAAACCACCGGAGGAAATCACCGTGGGTGAAATCGTGGCCGTACTGGAAGAGGGCGACAGTTTGGTGGAGTGCTCCCAAAACGCCGGGGTGTGCGAGCGCTCCTCCATCTGTCCCACCCGCAAGGTCTGGCAGGAGGCGGCGGCAGCCATGTTTGCCAAGCTGGAGTCCGTCACCCTGGCCGATTTGGTGAACAAAACCCAAGCCCCGTAAGGGGAAGGAGTTTTCATTATGTATAGCGAGACCGTGATGGATCATTTTGCCAATCCCAGGAACGCCGGGGTCATCGAGGATGCGGACGGCGTCGGGGAGGTAGGCAACCCCATGTGCGGGGACATGATGACCTTTTATATCAAGGTCAAGGATGACCTTCTGGAGGACGTGAAGTTCCAGACCTTCGGCTGCGTGGCCGCAATTGCGGTCTCCAGCATGGTGAGCGAGATGGCCAAGGGGAAAAGGCTGGAAGAAGCCCAGCAGATCACCAACAAGTCGGTGGCCGAAACCCTGGGCGGATTGCCCCAGAACAAGATGCACTGCTCCAACCTGGGCGCCGAGGCCCTGGCCCTGGCCATTAAGAATTACCGGGAAAAACAAAAAAAGAACGCGGCTTAACGGAAAGAAACCACATGAATCCGCCACTCCCTCAAGAGAAAACCGAAGTTCCAAGTTCCGGGTTCCAAGTTCCAAGTTTGTGAGCGGCAGCACAGGCTTTCCAGCCTGTGCGGATTAATGATTAATCCTAATTTGAGTTCCAATACAGGTTGGATAGAGGACTCTCACCCCCAAGCATGCGTTGCCTGCCCGGCACACGAAAAAGGCGGCCTGGTGGCCGCCTTTTTGATATTCTGCAGTCCCGGGACCGGAAGGACCAGGGTCGCATTTGCGTCCGGGCCGCGTTTTTATCGATAACCGCCCCGGCCGCCGCCCCGGCCGCCGCCACCGCGGCCGCCGCCGAATCCGCCTTTCTGTTGAGGCCGGGCTTCGTTGACCGTCAGGGTGCGGCCGTCGATATTCTTCCCGTTGAACATGGACATGGCTTTCTGGGCATCCAATTTGGTTTCCATCTCCACAAATCCGAATCCCCGGGGCTGTCCCGTCTGCCGGTCGGTAATGATCTTGGCGGAGGCCACGTGGCCGGCTTCAGAAAAAATGGTCTTGAGCTGTTCTTCGGTCATTTGATGAGGCAGATTGCCTACGTACAGTTTGATGCCCATGCTCCTCTCCTTCTTGGTCTAGTCTGGATGGACTTCGGTTTCGTTCTGGTTTTCTTCTTCAACTGCCGCGGGGGCTTCCTCTGCCGGGGCAGCGGGAGCTTTCCCCTGGCGGCGTTTCATCTTCTCTTCGTTTTTCTGTTTTCTGGCCATCTCCTTGGCCCGCTTTTCCCAGCCGTATCGATTTCGTGCCATGGTCTAGTTACCTCCCTGTCTTGAAAAGTTCCAAGTTCCAGGTTCCAAGTTCCACGTTAAAGGAATGCGGTTTGACTACTCTGAAGTTTCCTCCCCGTATAGGCTTGGAATCCGGCGCTACCGCTAATTTTCATGGTTTACGGTGAGGTCGCCGGCCCCAAGGGAACCGGGCTCAAAAAAACCGAACTCCGGGACCCTGAGGCCACCGGAGTTCTGCATGTCAGGACTTAGGTTTTATAGTTTCACCACGTTTTGGGCCTGGGCGCCTTTGGGGCCCTGAACCACCTCGAACTGCACTTCCTGATTTTCGGCCAGGGAACGGAAGCCTTCTCCCTGAATGGCACTGTGATGTACAAAGACATCAGGACCGTTTTCCCGGGAAATAAAGCCATATCCCTTGGAATCGTTGAACCATTTTACTTTGCCAGTTTCCTTCATTAAAAACCCCTTCTGCATTTACTGCATGAAATTTATTCCTGCCCAAGGAGCAGGGCGCACAGCAGTCAGGCAAAAAAAAACCGAACAGGAGATTTAGCATCTCCGTCCGATTCTGGTCCAGGACGCTCCGCCCTGCTTCAGTCTGACATGCTAAACTAATTCTAGAATAGCAATTAAATTCCAAATGTCAAGAATCAAATACTCTCCGGGGTTGTTTATTACCGGACGAACCGCAGGGAAAAACATCTTCTGCACCAACATGAACGCTTGTGCCATTATCTGCCGGATTAAGGAACTTTCCAGGGGAAATCCCTCTGGCCTGGCCCCCAAAAAAACAAGTGCCGAAAATGTCAAGGGGCTGATAATTCGACATTATTCCCGGGAAACCGGCTCTCTTGTAACCTTTACAAGGTATCACCGGGATTATATTTTTTACTATCTTTTTTCTAGTAATTTTGGCATTATCTGCGTCACCACTAGATGGTTCCTTGAATGCGCGCATGAGTGCTCGAATTGCTCTCTCGGCGGTTCTGCAAGGGACGGCGGCGCTGCTGCAACTGACGGCCGCGGTGTTGGCCCTGCGGCTGATCCGGGTCACCGGCTGGATGATTTCCTGGCTGGTGATCTCCGGCGCCCTCTGCGTTATGACGGTGCGGCGGGCTTACAGTCTCTGGCTCCTGGTGGCGGCAGGCTTTCCCCCGCAATTCCCCTTCGATGAGATCATCGCTCTGGCCATCTCTCTGCTGATGCTGCTGGGGGTGATCACCATCACCCCTTTTCTCCAGACCTTTAAAGAATCCGAAAAAAAACTGCGCAAAACCGGCAGGATTTTAGTGTCCCAGGTGGCGGCCAGCACTGCCCAGTTACAGACCGCCAAGGAACAACTGGAGGGGGAACTCCGGGAGCGCCGCCGGGCCGAGTCCGCGTTGGCGGACGAACATCAACGCCTCTATTCCTTGCTGGAGGCCCTGCCGGCCTTGGTGTACACCAAGGCCCCGGATTATACCATCCGCTTTGCCAACCGCCGCTTCCGGGAGGATTGGGGAGACCCCGAAGGCCGGCATTGTTATGAAATCTTTAACAGCAATGAAGTCTGCCGGAAGTGCGTCTCCCTGAAAGTCCTGGAGACCGGGGAGCCCTTGAGGGAAGAGTGGGTCAGGCCCTACGGGGAGCGGGTCTACGAATTCTTCCATTACCCTTTCAAAGACCTGGACGCCTCTCCCCTGGTGCTCACCCTGGGCATCGACATTACCGGGCGCAAGCGGATGGAAGAGGCCCTGCGGTGCAGCGAGGAGAAGTACCGGCTGTTGGTGAACCAACTCCCCGGCATGGTGTTCAAAGGCTACGCGGATTGGAGCGTCGATTTCTTCGATAATAAGATCGAAAAGCTTTCCGGCTATAGCAAGGAAGATTTTGATTCCCACCGCCTCAAATGGTGCGACGTGATCCTGCCGGAAGACCTGGATTATGCCAGTCAAGTCTTCCTCAAGGCTTTGAAATCAGACGGCGCTTACGTCAGGGAACACCGCATCCGCAGAAAAGACGGGGAGATTCGCTGGGTTCAATGCTGGGGCCAGATTTTCTTCGATCAGGAAGGCAAGATTGACTATATCAGCGGCGTCACCTTTGACATCACTGCACGCAAGGAACTGGAAGAAATCCTGCGGCAGAGCGAAGCCGGCCTGCGCCGCCTGGCCTCCCAGCTCCTCACGGCCCAGGAGGAGGAACGCAAAAGAATCGCCCGGGAACTCCACGATGAACTGGGGCAATCCCTGATGATCATGAAGATGAAAATCCGGGCCATACAGCGCAAGGCCACGGCCGAAGATCATCCCTTAGCGGCTGACTTGAAGGAGGTGGATGCCGTTCTGTCCGAGGTGGTGGAAAACGTGCGCCGTATTTCCAGAGACCTCAGCCCCTATATCCTTGCCGATCTGGGCCTGGAAGCCGCGCTCCAGCGCCTGCTGGAGGAATTCAGCAAGCATTACCCGGTCCGGTTGGAACTCCATGGGGAGTTTGCCGGGCTGAACCAGGCATTTCCCGAGGCGGACCAGATCCATGTCTATCGCCTCTTCCAGGAATCCCTCACCAACATTGGCAAACACTCCGGAGCCACCGGCCTCAAGGTGGCCGTCAGCCGCGGCCACGGGAAGGTTTCGTTTCTGCTGGAGGACAATGGCCGGGGCTTTGACGTGGCGGCCTTCCCTGGCTCCCCCCCGGCCGGCGGCAAAGGCATCGGCCTGGCGACCCTGGGGGAGCGGGCCCGGCTGCTGGGAGGCAACCTGGCCATCGTCAGCGAACCGGGAAAGGGCACGAAGATAGAGATGGCGCTGCCGTTGAGAATTGATAAGCACCCGGGGCCTTCAGAGCCCCGCCATTAGCCCGATATTTTGCGCTTTCCCGGCTTTGCGTGAGAACTTATTGAACCAAAAAAGTCCTAATTGCCGCGCTGCCGAAGGCCGCGGCCAGGACCAGGGCCACCGTTAGGATGGTCAACTGTTTCAGCCTCAGGAATTCCATCAGTTCTCTCCGTTCATAAAGAAAAGTACTCCAAGGAGATACGCCTCTCCGGCACCCCCAGGTCCCGGAGGATCTCCATCAGAGAACGGGTCATGGGGGGCGGGCAGCAAAGAAAGAACAGGCTCCGCCCCAGGCGCTCGCCGCAGAGCCGCTGGATTTTCTCCCGGTCCAACCTGCCCTTCTCCCCTTCCCAGGCCTCTCCGGCCCGGCTGAGGATGTGGACCACCTGTAACTCCGGCTTACTTCCCCCGGCGATTCGGTCCAGTTCCTCCCGAAAGACGATATCCCCTTCACTTTTGTTGGCGTAAAGGAGGAGGACCCGCCGGTCCGCCTGTACATCCCCCATGTGGCGCAGGTTGCCCATAAAAGGGGTGATGCCGATGCCGCCGGCAATAAAGACCAGGTCCCGGGCCTCCGGGTGGAGGAGGTAGGAGAAGCGGCCGAAAGGCGCCTGGATCACCGCCTTGTCCCCTGGCTGGGTGGCGCCGATGGTGGCCGTGAAATCACCGGAGGCCTTGATGGTGGCGGTGTGAAACCCGGCCAGCGCGGGGCTGGAGGAAATAGTGAAGTGGTGTTCCTCCTCGGGCAGGCCCCGGCCCCGGAGTAGGGTGACGAACTGGAACTGGCCCGGGAGAAAATCAAAGCGGGGCTGTCCCGGCGGGGGGGCAAACTTGAGGGTCCAGACGTCCTGGGCCTCCTGGCGGACCTCCACCACCGTATAAGGCTCGCGGCGCAGCCTGGCAGGCGTATAAAACTTATGATGCCAGTAAAGGACGGCAGCCGCTCCCAGTAAGCCCACCCACAGGACCTGCATCAGCGCCAGGGTGAAATCGACGCTGGCGTACCAGGAATGGACAAAACCCAAAACCAGGATCAAAGGGCCGGAAACGTTGTGGCCCTGGCGCCAGGTCTCGAATTTCAGTCCCAGGGGGAGGCGCCACAGGCCCAGGCTGACGTTGATCAGGAGCAGCAGCAGGGCCGCCCGGCCCACCCAGATATACCAGGTATTGTCCCCCAGAAGCAGTTTCCAGCCTCCGCCCCCCAGGACCATGAGAAAGGGGTGGGTCAGGAGGAGCAAGGCCGCCAGGACCCCCATGTTCCGGTGAAAAGGAAAGGTCAGATTCAGCCCGAAGGGTTTTTCAATCCACTTGACCCGGGCCGCCAAGGCCACTTGCAGGATCATAATGGTGAAGGCCGCGAGCGCGAAGGCCCGGCCCAGATTATAGGCGAAAAGATCCGGCGGCGGCAGGTTGTAAATAGTCACTATGAAGATGGGCAGGAGGACCAGGGCGAGATAAATGATGATGCGGGCGCGGGCCGGCCAAGCGTTAGCCATTATGACTATCCTTGTGTTTTTGATACTCCCAAAATAATCATTTCCGGCTGCCGGTCAATCGGGTTGATTCAAATCGGCTACTGTCCCGGTCTCAAGCTGGAGCTGGAGACCGGGGAAATTTCCTCTAGAAAAAATTTTCTCCGAAGTTCACCCCCCCATTCCGATAGGTAGAGATAACGCCGAGACAGGCGAAGACCAGTCATCTTAAGCGCCGCGGCCAAGCAGCAGGAAAGGGTTCTGGGAAGGAACGCTTTCCGGCTCTGCAGGGGATAAGTGCCCCGCCGCCGGGCTGGAGAGCCGTCGCTCTTAAAGGGCCTGTAATTTATAGGAAAAATGAAGGATGAGCTGCAACTGATTAAAATCTGCTAGTCGAAAAATCCTCAAGGAAAGGGCTCACGGATGAGCCTGACCATCAATCACAACCTCATGGCCAGGAACGCCGCCCGCAGCTTGGGCGTCACTTACGGGCGCTCTCCACCTCGGTGCAGCGCCGCGCCGAATTTATCTGCCGCCTCCCCACTCCGGTTATTGCCGACATCCTGGGCCGATTGGCCGTTCTTGTTGCGCCTTAAGCGGCTCCTTAGAGTCCGTCTGCAAACAAGATTATAAAAAGACCTTGTAAGAAGTATTCAGGGCCTTGGCCAAACGCCGGGCCATCTCTTTGCCGATGGGACGTTTGCCCTTTTCCATTTCCGAAATATGTCCGGGTTTGACGCCGATCATGGCGCCCAATTGCGCTTGGGTCAGTTCATGCATCAGACGGGCGCCCTTGAGTGTGTCCCCCGGATGGAAGTCTGGAAACACTTCTTCGATGCTGTATAGACGATCTTCTTCTGATTCCTGGATTATTTGGTCTCCACCCTCGATCAACGCCAGGATATTTTCCACCACCACCC
>Ga0233422_10001204_pt1 | contig 11747 bp, 14 predicted proteins | sample Watercolumn_Mata_2_FD_182724 | JGI IMG/M metagenome (GOLD analysis project Ga0233422, IMG submission 182724) | Freshwater microbial communities from Lake Matano, South Sulawesi, Indonesia - Watercolumn_Matano_2014_110_MG | ecosystem: Environmental > Aquatic > Freshwater > Lake | place...
CCAAATAAGCCGCTTTATTCGCCTGGGAGCCAGAATGCGGCTGAACATTGGCATGCTCCGCCTTAAATAATTTTTTCGCCCTGTCTATGGCGATTTGTTCAACATTATCAACAAACTCATTGCCAGAATAATATCTTTTTCGCGGATATCCTTCGGAATATTTATTGCTCAAACATGTTCCCATCACTTCCAAAACCGCCCTTGAAGCCATATTTTCCGAAGCAATCATCATCAACTGATTTTCCTGCCGCTTTTCTTCTTGCTCAACTAATTTATAAATCTGCTGGTCGGTTTTTTTAATATTTTTCATATTTGAAAAATTGGATGCTAGAATTTATTCTGGGATTACCTGCCCAAAACAAGTTTTGACTTCCAAAAATTAGCTTAATCTCAAAATTCTATCGCGTGTTTTGGCAATTTTTTCACCTTCCAGTAATTCTCCTTTATATAATTTCCACAACAATGGCACAACACCGCAATACTTGCATTTCCCCCAGCCGCATTTGCCCTTGTTTTCTTTTGCTAATTGCCTGCACAACAAAATTTCCCTGTCAAAAACATTTTTCTTAATGATATTTTCCTTTAATCCGGTTTTGCAGGTTAATTTTTTAGACATTATAATTTTCGATTAATTTTCTTATTATCTTATATTCTTTTTCAACTATCTTTTTCGCTTTGGGTAACAATTGCAAATCACGCCAATCCCTGTCTAGTTTCCCAATCTGATTTTTAACCATCTCTTCCATTGTGTCATTTGGATAAAACTTAAAATATGTTAAATAGAATATGCTGATGAAATGCGACATTACATCCGCAGTAGCCACTATTTTCTCTTCAATATTAATTGCTTGGTATGGCGGCGAATTTCTGTGGCACAAAACGCATTGTGTTATTTGCTTTATTTCCTCATCGCTTATATCGTATTTCTTTAAAAAATCTTTAGAGAAATCGCTGCTGTCCAAATGGTGAGTTTTGTGAAATTTATCAATGCTTTTCTTGTTATTTTTTGCCCGATACTTTGTTATATCGTGCAACCAACAAGCTAAAATAACAATTTTTTCATCTGCCTTATAAACTTTTAATAACTCTTTTGCGCAATCAACCATCTCTTTTTGATGCATTTTATAAAACCACATCCAGCCATTCTTCTTGGCAAATTTTATTATATGCTTTTGGGTATCTTTGACTATCTGTTTAAAAACTTTCTTAGTCATTGTGTGCCGTAGATTTCTGCTTCCGCAGGAATGACGAAATTAATTAACTTTCGACTTTATTCGGGCAATGAAAATTTTGACTTTTGAACTTTGATTTTTGAATTTTTATTAAACTTGTTTTTCCCTTTTCCTCGCCGTGACTCTGCCGCCTTGCCATTGGCCGCGGTAGAGATTGGTTTTGCCTTTAACTTGGAAAAACATCGCGTGCGCCACGCGCGCTCCCATTTCTATTTTAACATCGCAAGGTCCCAAGTTGGCAATGCCAAAAGTCAATTCCCCGCAATAACCGGGAGAACAAGTGGCGGTTAAAAGCATCATTCCGGAGCGGAAAAGAGTGCTTCGCGGACGGAATAAAATCAGAATATTATTTGGCGTATTAACTTTTTCAATCGTTTTTATCAAATAATACGAACCGGGCTTAAAAACAAAACTTGTTTTTTTCTTGGGATTATATTTTGATAATAATTTTACATCCGGCGTTTTTCTTTCTTCCACGCCCAAAAAGCTTTTTTTGCCTTTGAATTTATAAACTTCGCCCAACCGCAAATCAAACCCCGCGCCTTCGGGATTAGTAAGCTCTCTTTCTGACAGATTTTCCACCAATTTTTTTGTTTTAACTAATTTTAAAAGCTGGCCAACGCCGAGTATCATAAATTTAATAAATAACTTTATATTTTAACATAATAGAAGAATCATTTATCTTCTTTGCTTCTAAAAGTTCCAAATTAACGTTAACATTATCGCTAAAAAGCGACAAGCCGCTGCCAAAAAGCCGTGGCTCAATGGTTAAAATAATCTCATTAATCAATTTTTTTCTCAAAAATAAAGAATTAAGATAACAGCCCCCGCCTAAAATCGCCGATTGATAGCCCATTTTTTCAAGCTCTGCTAAAACTTTTTCCGGCTCGCCCGAAACCCACTTAACCCCTTTGATTTGCGGCGGATTTTTTTCCAGGGTAAAAACCACGTTTAAGCGTTCCGAAAGCGGGGCGGGAAAAGTCCAAAATGTCTTATCTCCCATTAAAACAACTCCGTGCTTTTTCGTTATTTGGGCAAAAAGCGCTTTGTCTTCCCTGCTTGTCCAGCTTGGAAAATGATTGTCATTTCTGGCAATTTTTCCGTCAACGGTCATTGCCATCATCATAATAATTTTCATATTTTAAAATCCCCCGACCAATGTCACATCCCCTTTTAACGGCGGGTGCGGATTGTATCCCTCTAATTTAAAATCCTCATAACTGAAATCATCAATATTTTTTATTTTCGGGTTTAATTTCATTTTTGGAAAAGACCGCGGTTTGCGCTTGATCTGCTCTTTAACCTGCTTAAAATGATTGCTGTATATATGAACATCGCCAAAAGCGTGTATAAATTCGCCCGGCTTAAACCCGGTTACCTGCGCAAGCATTAAAAGCAGTAATGAATAACTCGCGATATTGAACGGAACTCCAAGAAAAGAATCCGCGGAACGCTGAAACATCAGCAAAGAAAGTTTGTTATTATTTACATTTAACTGGTACATAATATGGCAGGGCGGTAAAGCAACTGATTCTCCGGGCCGCGCCATATCGTACACATAAGCAGGATTCCATGCAGAAACCATAATGCTTTTTCTAAACGGAACTGTTTTTAGCTGTTTGATAGCCCACGCCAACTGGTCAATTCTCCTTCCGTCGCCCGTTGGCCATTTGCGCCACTGAACTCCGTATGTTGGCCCAAGATCTCCCCATTTTTTCAAAAAAGCCGGACTCTTTTTCATCTTTGCCACAAATTCACTTTGCGTTAATTGTGGAACTTTGCCTTTTTTCATCTCTTCTTTATATCCTTTATACGCCCATTCATCCCAGATATGAACATCATTTTCAAGCAGATATTTTATATTTGAATCTCCGCTCAAAAACCAAATAAGCTCATGAATTATTCCCCTTAAAAAAGTTTTTTTGGTTGTTAAGAGAGGAAATCCCTGCGATAAATCAAAACGCAATACCCTCCCAAAAACAGTTCTAATTGTTATCTTATCAACGCCAAACAACGGCTTGTCCGAGCCATTTTCCATTATATCTTTTAAAAGATTGAGATATTGATATTCAGGATGTATTTTTTTCTTCATTGCCCTCCCATTATATTAAAAAATCCCGCCCTTTTCAAGGCGGGATTTAATTAAATGGCAAAAATTTTAATTTATTATGGCAATATTTTCTTATTGGCTTTCCAGTCGCCTTTCAGCGGTTATCTTTTCAATAAAAGGAATCACAAATTTTACAGTCTCCGGCTTTAAACGCAAGCGCGCAATCTTTATGCCGCTTTCAACAACTGCCTCTTTCCAAAGTTTATCTCTTTTCCTATCTATAGACTTATATTCATATTCGTAAAAAATTTCTTTAATTCCGGCGCTAACCAAGAGCTTGGTGCAAACATAGCAAGGAGCTAAGGTATTGTATAATGTGGCGCCTTCAACGGAAATTCCCATTTTGGCGGCTTGGGCGATTGCGTTTGCTTCAGAATGAATTGAGCGGCAAAAATCGTATTTACCCGCATCTGTTGCCTTTATACTCCGCCGAAAACATACGCCATCATCGCTGCAGTGCGCCACTCCCGGCATAGACCCATTATAACCGGTGGCAATAACCCTCTTGTCCTTAACAATAACAGAACCATTAGGCCGCGAAAGGCAGGTAGAACGCGAAGCAGCCAATTTTGCCATAACCATGAAATATTCGCACCAGGTCGGGCGCTTGATTTTTTTTCTTTTAATAGCCATGTTGTAAATTGCGAATTAATCAACGACCTCTATTCCCATAGACCTAGCCGCGCCCTCAACAATTTTCATCGCTCCTTCAATATCATTGGCGTTTAAATCAGGCATTTTTGCTTCCGCGATTTCGCGAACCTGCGCGCGCGTTACTTTGCCAACTTTATTTTTATGCGGCTGGCCGGAACCCTTTTCAACGCCAGCGGCTTTACGCAACAAATCCGAAACTGGCGAAGTTTTATATTTCATATCATATGTCCTATCCTCATAAATTGTAACCTCAACCGGAATAATGCTCCCTATTTTGTCTTTTGTCGCGTCATTAAAACGTGAACAAAATTCGCCCAAATTTAAACCATGCGGACCCAAAGCTGTTCCGACCGGCGGAGCAGGAGTCGCTTGCCCGGCTTTTATTTGTATTTTTACGATTGTTTTGATTGGTTTACTCATAATAAAATAGCGACACTAATACCCGAATTCATCCGAATGACCCGAAAATTTATTCGGATAATTCGGGTGTTCATTCGTATCATTCGGGTCGCTCTAAATTTTTTTAACCTGCAAAAAATCAAGTTCCACAGGCGTTTCCCTGCCAAACATTGTTACTAAAACTTTAACTCTTCCTTTTTCCTCGTCAATTTCCGAAACCTTAGCATCAAAATCTTTAAACGGCCCGTCGGTTATTTTAACCGCGTCACCAACAGAAAATTCAATTTTATATTTCGGCTCCTCAACTCCCATTCTTTTTTGTAAATTTTTTATTTCGTCTGGCAAGACAGGAATAGGAATTGTTCCCGAACCGATGAATCCGGTTACCCGCGGCGTGTTTCTGACCACATACCAGGAATCGTCCGTCACAATCATCTCAACCAAAACATAACCCGGATAAATTTTTTCATCAACTGTTTTTCGCTTGCCGCCTTTAATTTTAATCTTTTTCTCAGTCGGCACAATAACATTAAAAATTTTGTCTTCCATGCCAAAAGACTCAATTCTTTGCTTGAGATTTCTTGCCACTGCTTCTTCATAGCCAGAATAGGTATGAATTACGTACCAATTTTTACCGCGTGATACTTGTTTCGCCATAAAATAGCGACACTAATACCCGAATTCATCCGAATGACCCGAAAATTTATTCGGATAATTCGGGTGTTCATTCGTATCATTCGGGTCGCTCTATTTAAGAATAAACTTCTGCAATGCCCAAGTAAATAAAAAGTCCAAACCGCCCAAGAAAATCGCCACTGCCAAAGAAACGCCGATAACTATCAGGGTATATTTAATAGTTTCCTGCCGGCTCGGCCAGCTTACTTTTCTTAATTCCTGCCGGACTTCTTTTAGAAATTGGGTAATTTTATTTAAAATAGCCATCTTTTTCCCTATTTTAAAACCCCTCGGCGGGGTTTCTTAATATTCTATATTTTAAAGATAACCCCAAGAATATCTTTTGTCAATATTGCATATCATATATCCAAGTTCTTCACCTTCTTGGCGTGCGTCTGGATAAACCTCTTCCTCGGCGCGACTTCATCGCCCATTAAAACATCAAACATATCATCAGCTTCTTCCGCGTCCTGAACGCTCACTTGAAGCAAAAGCCTTTTTGCCGGATCCATGGTTGTGTCCCATAATTGCCCCGGATTCATTTCGCCCAAACCTTTATAGCGCTGAATTCCTATTCCATCTTTGCCCATCGCCTTTAAAACATTTTCTTTTCCCGCGTCATTGTATACATAACGGACATCTTTCCCTTTTTGCAAACGATACAATGGCGGCTGGGCAATATACAAATAGCCGCGATTTATTATTTCCGGAAAATAGCGGAAAAATAAAGTTAAAAGCAAAGTTCTTATATGTGAACCGTCAACATCAGCGTCAAGCGTTAAAATAATTCTGTGATAACGAAGCTTTTCAATGTCAAACGACTCTGCAATCGCTGTTCCCAGAGCGATAACAATTGCTTTTATTTCTTTGGACGAGAGCATTTTATCCATCCGCGCTTTTTCAACATTTAAAATTTTCCCGCGCAAAGGCAGAATCGCCTGAAAATGCCTGTCGCGCGCCTGCTTGGCGGAACCGCCCGCGGAATCGCCTTCAACAATGAACAATTCTGATTCCTCCGCTTTTCTGCTGGAACAATCAGCCAACTTACCGGGAAGCGCAAGCCCTTCCAAGAGACCCTTGCGGATAACCGTATCCCGCGCCGCTTTTGCCGCCTGTCTTGCCTTTGACGCCAAAATACACTTTTCTAAAATCGCCTTGGCATCATTGGGGTGCTTCTCTAAATATTCATTTATCGTATCAGCGACAACCGCCTCGGTTGCGGTTCGCGCTTCTGGATTGCCTAATTTAGCCTTGGTCTGCCCTTCAAATTGAGGCTCTTTAAGCTTTACGCTGATTATAGCCGTCAATCCTTCCCTGACATCATCTCCGGTTAGATTATCTTCTTTTTCCTTAATATAATTGTTTTTTCGCGCATAATCATTGAGAGTGCGAGTTAACGCGGTTCTAAAACCGGTTAAATGCATCCCCCCTTCCGGAGTGTAAATATTATTGGCAAAACTAATTTCCTTTCCCTGAATATCGTTGGTATATTGAAAAGCAACCTCAACCGCCATGCCTTCATGTTCTTTGTGCGCGTAAAAAATATTATCGTGGCGCGGCTCTTCATTGCGGTTTAAATATTTTACATACGAAATAATTCCGCCTTCGAAATGAAATGTATATGAACGCTCAATTTTGTCCCTTAGGTCGCGAATAACTATGGTAATGCCTTTTGTCAGGTATGATTGTTGCCTCAAATGGCTCAATATCTTTTCCCAATTGAATTTTATTTCCTTAAAAATTTCCGGATCCGGGCTAAAAGTTATGGCTGTGCCTGTCTGATTGCATTTCCCGTCTTTTTTAACGGCTGATTTTGGCTTGCCTCTGCTGTATTCCTGGGTATACAAAATTCCGTTGCGGCAAACCTCCGCTTTTAGCCAGGCACTCAGGGCGTTTACAACAGAAACACCCACTCCGTGCAAACCGCCGGCAATTTTATAACTCTCGCCTCCGAATTTTCCGCCTGCGTGTAAAGTGCACAAAACGGTTTCCAAAGCGGATTTTTTTGTTTGTGGATGAATATCGGTCGGAATTCCCCGTCCATTATCTTTAATGCTTACCTGGTTATCAGGCAACAAGGAAACAACCATTGTATCGCCAAATCCACCCATAAATTCATCCAGGCAATTATCCGCCACTTCCCAAATTAAATGGTGCAAACCCTCTGGTCCGGTTGAACCAATATACATTCCCGGCCTTTTGCGAACCGGCTCCAAACCCTCTAAAACATAAATATCCTTGGCCTCATAAGACACATTATTACCATTTCCATTAATATTCGTTTTTGTCTTTTTTTCTTTTTTAGCCATAATTTCTTAAAACATGAAACATAAAACTTGAAACAAATAATTTCAAATTAAACAAAATTTCACGTTTCACGTTTCACGTTTCATGTTTCAAGTTTCAGGATCTGATTTCCCATCCTTCCCCTTCAACCGCCCCGATAACTTTTTTCATAATCTTATTAACCTCCGCGTCCGTTAAAGTCTTTTCCCAGCTTTGAAAAACTATTTTAAAGGTTAAACTTTTTAAGCCTTCTTTAATTTCTTCTCCGTCATAAATATCTTCTAAATCAACATTAATTGCGAACGGCCCGCTGACATTGTCAACAATATTTAATACATCGTCAACTTTTATTTCTTGCGGAACTAAAACAGACAAATCCCTTTCAATTGCCGGATACTTCGATGGCGTCTGATAAGCGATTTCTTCCTCAATCAACTCGTTTATCGCGTCGAAATCAAGCTCAAAAGCCGCGGAAGGAATATCTGTGTCAAAAAACGCCTTATTTGCTCCCAAGCACCCCCTGTTTACTTCGCCGACAAAACCAATCTCCCTGTCGCCAATTTTTACCTGCGCGCGTTTTGGATAAAACATTGCCGCTATATCCGGCTGTCTTGTGATAATTTTTCCATCTTTTTCTATCTCATAATATTTAAAATTAGGCACGCCCATTTTTTCCAGGAATAAATCAACAACCCCTTTCATTTCGCGGAATAAATCTTCTTCCTTGGCGCCTCTTTTGTATAAAGCGCCGGCTATCATTCTCTTTTCTTCAATGTTTTTCCCTTTAGCTTGGAACACCTTGCCGATTTCAAAAATCCGCGCCTCCTTAAAATACTTTGTATTATCCTCAATGTTTTTCAAAAGCCGAACAATCAAGGTCGGACGCAAATATTTTTGGTCTTGGCTTAATGGATATCGCGGGCCAATTACATTCTGCAAACCAAATACATCTTTTTGGTCTTGTGAGATTAACGAATAGTTATAAACCTCATAATACCCCGCGCCAACCATAATGTTCCGCGCTTTTTCTTCATTAATTAATTCTTCATTTTTTGCCGCTGGAATTAAAACGCCCACTGGCATTCTTGCCAAAATATTTTCATAACCATATAATCTGCCAATTTCTTCAATTAAATCCTCCTGGGTGTTTAAATCATTGCGCCTGTTTGGAACAAAAACCTCGTAAAAAACATTTCCCTTCTTTTTTATTGCTTTCGCGGGCAAATCAAGCCGCCCGAAAATATCTAAAATATCTTTCTGTTTAATTTCTATTCCCAATAAGCTCTCAATATAACTATGCGATACTGCTGTCGCGCATTGCTTTGGCCTAACCGGCAAAACATCGGCGATTCCCGACACTATTCTGCCCCCTGCCAATTCGCCTATTAAAACCGCCGCTCTATCCAAGGCCTCAATTGTTAAATTAATATCAACCCCGTTTTCAAAGCGAACAGACGCATCCGTACGCAAATTAAGCGACTTGGAACTTTTGCGCGTGCCGATCGGTTCAAAATTAGCTGATTCCAAAATTACTTTCGTTGTTTTTTTATCTATCTCGGCTTTTTTGCCGCCTTTAATTCCGGCAATAGCAATCGGGTCTTTTTCATCCGCGATTACTAAAATATTTTCGTTTAATTCATATTCTATGCCGTCCAACACGGCAATCTTTTCGCCTGCTTTAGCCATTCGTACTACAATTTTTGGAATTTGGAATTTGGAATTTGGAATTTGTTTGGAAATTCCAACCGCTTCGCTGTAATTCTTACGAATTAAAGGAAATTGGAAATTGGAAATTACGCCTGAGACCTTTTCGAGGTCGAAGGCGTGTAGTGGCTGGCCATATTCCAACATTACATAATTGGTTATATCAACAATATTGTTTATCGGCCGCAAACCGCAGGCAATAAGACGTTCCTGCATCCATTTTGGAGAATCGCCGACTTTTACATCAACCGCAACCCGCGCGCTGTATCGCGGACATGATTTCTTATCTTGTACTTCTATTTCCAAAAAATCTTTTATTTTTAAAACCCTATCTTCCTCTATTTTTAATTTTTGCAATTTGATTTTTGAATTCGAAATCGCGCCGATTTCACGCGCCATTCCAATATGCGACAAGCAATCAAAAGCGCGGTTGGGCAAAACTTTAATATCCAAAATAAAATCATCTCCCGCTTTTTCGCAACTTTCCACCTCAAACGCCCGCATAGTTAAAAGTCCAACCAACTTCTTGAGTTCGGGAATCTGCGGGACATATTCTTTTAACCAGTTATGGGAATACCTCATGATTTAGCTACGAAAACGTACGAATATACGAAATTAACTAATTCAAATTAACAACTCTTTTGATTTTAACACCCGTCTTTGTAAAATGAGCAATTATACCAAGCTTTAATTTCCTTGCTTTAAAATAAGCGTATAATTGTTCTATGTCTTTTTTAGAAAAATAATTCCGCACCTTTATCTCTAATACAATTTTATTTTCTATTAAAAAATCGAAATAATATATGCCAATAAATGTTCCTTTAAAGTTTATTTTAACTGGCAATTGCTCTTCGTATTTTAAGCTGTGTTTGTCGAAATAATGAGCTGCGGCTTTTTGATAAAATTTTTCTTTATGACCAATTCCCACATCGCTCCAGACTTCGAACAAAATTCTTGCTACTTGATAACTTAATTCAGGATAAATTAAATCTTTTCTCTTCAATATCGCTTTGGGCATTTTTCGTATATTCGTAAAAAATTCGTATTTCGTAGCATATCGACTTAAAACTGCCTCAAAAACCTCAAATCCCCAGAATTCAACAACCTGATATCGTCTATTTTATATTTCATCATAACCAATCTTTCAAAGCCAAATCCGAAAGCGAATCCCTGCCATTCCCCTCTCACATAACCCGCGGCTTCAAAAACTTTTTGGTTAACCATCCCCGCGCCCGCAACTTCCAACCAGCCACTCTGCGAACATACACGGCATCCTTTCCGGCCGCAAAAAACACAGCCAATATCTATCTCAAAGCCCGGCTCGACAAAAGGAAAATAGCTGGGCCTAAGCCGCATAGTAATTTTTTTGCCGTAGAACTTGTTGAAAAACTCATTTATAACCGCCTTAAAATTTGCCACAGAAATATTTTTATCAACCATCAAACCTTCAATCTGATAAAATTGATAATCATGCGAAGCATCTGTCGCTTCTCTCCTGAATACCCGGCCAGGCGCGATAATCCGCAAAGGCGGCTGATTCTTTTCCATAAATCTAACCTGAACAGGCGAAGTTTGCGTGCGCATAACCAAATCGTCGCCATTTTCAGATCCGCCGGCTGGCGGAACGTAAAAAGTATCCTGCATATCGCGCGCCGGATGATCTTTGGGAATGTTTAAGGATTCAAAGTTATACCAATCGGTTTCCAATTCCGGCCCGTCAACAACAGAAAATCCCATTGACTGAAAAATATTTTCCACCTGGCGCATAACAATTGTCCGCGGATGAAAATGGCCGCGCGGATGCTTGATGCCGGGAACAGAAATATCAAACCATTTGTCTTGAAGCTTGAAACTTGAAACTTGAAACGCTTGTTTTTTTTCTTCCAACACAACCTCTACCTCGCGCTTAAAATTGTTGACTGCCTTTCCCTGATCTCTTTTCTCATCCGCTGACATATTTTTCAATTCAGCCAACAAATCAGCCACAATGCCCTTGCGCCCTAAATATTTCACCCTCAAATCAGCCAGCTCTTTCGCGCTTTTGACCCCTTCCAATTCTTTGTTAAAATTTATTTTAATACCTGTTAAATCCATATAAAATATATTTATTTTTTAACTTACGGCAGCCAGTAAGCCAACTAATGCCAGCGCCAAAACCGAACCCTGCCAAAAACTATTAAAAGCGTCTTGCGCCGGCATTTTTTTTACCTTTTTAATTCTTCTTAAAAAATATCCCAGCAAAGTTAAAATTCCCGTTAATCCAAAAAGCAAGGTAAGGTGGAATAAAACAATGATAAAAGGGCTGGCCTCAAACGGGTCAAAATAAAAAACTATGCCCAGGCAAGCACCCAAGCTGGCCAAGGCAACAATACTTATCCACAACAAAAAAACTCCTGTTTTCATATTTATATTTTACTCCAATTTTGACCAAAAAACAAGAAGTAAAATTGGGGAAAAATACCTTAATTTATTGCTTTATTTTACTAATTATTCTATACTATTTTCAGCGCTGTGGAGGAGTAGTACCTCACCAGTCTCATAAGCTGGGGGCCCTGGTGCAATTCCAGGCGGCGCTACACTTCGACTCGTCCTCGTTAACACTCGGACTCGCTCAGTGCAGGCCAAAATAAATTTGACTCGTTGGAAAAAGCAACACAAGTCGAAGTGCCCTGAGCTTGCCGAAGGGT
>Ga0233422_10001207_pt1 | contig 11720 bp, 11 predicted proteins | sample Watercolumn_Mata_2_FD_182724 | JGI IMG/M metagenome (GOLD analysis project Ga0233422, IMG submission 182724) | Freshwater microbial communities from Lake Matano, South Sulawesi, Indonesia - Watercolumn_Matano_2014_110_MG | ecosystem: Environmental > Aquatic > Freshwater > Lake | place...
ACCGCAGCAATATAAGCACTATAAATTAATTATGCAAATTAATTAGTGACTACAATTCTGGCGCATTTTTCACCTAACCGCCATCAGAATATAGAGTTAACTGATTTTTGTCTTGGAACTTCCGTTATAAGACCTGTGACCGCCAACCTTCGGGCAGGCACAAAAAAATAGCGGGCCACCGTGAAGCAGCCCGCTTTTGCGCTGATGTTCAGCTTAAAATCAGTTCGCGAAAGTGATATTCAGCGTTCCCTGTTCGAAATCGGCGCCCTCAGTCTTGCGTCCGACCAGCACGTTGGGCAGGACAATGCTCTTGCGGAAGTTATTGATATCGACAAGAAGCTCGTCACCCTTTATGTTGACAGCCAGCTTCTCGACCTCAACATTCGGCAGGTAAAGGCTCAGCACATACTTGCCGTTGATCTTTTCGAGAGTCTGGGTTCTGTCGTTGGTGTAGAGCACATCGATGGGATTGCGGCCATCGAAAATTTCCTGGCTCAATTCGAAAAGTCTGTCTGGCGCGATCACCTCTTTGGTAGCCTGATGAGCCCTGAAAATCGGTACAGGATAGAAGCAGTTGTCGATAACCCTGAGATACTTGACCTGCTGGTCGATCAGGCTCTGGAGATAAGGATCGGCGGAGTTCGGAGGCAGCACCTTGTTGACGACGGCGGCATCGAGCTTGTAACCGAAAAGGTTCAGGTAGGTCTGAACACGCAATGCCTCCTTGATGACCATATTCTCGGGATTGAGTACAACCCTGAAGGTCGTGATGCTCTTGTCCTGCAACATGCCGTGCAGCTCTTTCATGTGCTCGTTGACCTCGGGCATGAGCTTGAAGATGTTCTTCTTCGGCATGAAACGGCTGAGAAGCGGAGCGGCAAAACCGATGGCCTTGGAGTGCCATCCGCCGATCTTCTCGGAATACCAGCCATAGGATTCAGGCATACCGAGTAGACGCATGGTTTCACCGGTTGGGGCGGCATCAACCACAACGGCGTCGTAATGACCTGATTTTGCGGCTTTCCAGATGTAACGGAGGCTGATCATCTCCTCCATACCGGGAACGATGGCAAGCTCCTCGGCAACGATTTCATTCGCGCCGTCATGCATGAGAATCGAAGAGAAATAGGAGTAGAGCTCATTCCAGTTTTCCCTGATTTCTGCAAGAACGTTCACCTCCATGGCAAAGAGATTTTTTTCGACCTCAAGAGGTGTCGAACTCAACTCGACGCCGAGCGCGTCGGCAAGGCTGTGGGCCACATCAGTGCTCATGATCAGCACGCGCTTGCCGCTGCGAGCGATCGCTGTCGCTGTGGAAGCAGATACGGTGGTCTTGCCCACCCCGCCTTTGCCCAGGTAAAGAATGATTCTCATGGTGTTGAAAAACTGTTGTGTAAACTTGACTGTAAACTGAATGCTTGTCTCCCTCCGGCTTCCGGGCGTCAGACTTTTCTGCCACGCCGTTTACCACGACTGGCTTTCCCGGACGTATGCCGCTGCTGTTCAGACTTTATTTCACTGACCACCTGCCGAACTGGATCGTCGGATTCGATGGTCATATATTCGGCTGAATCTTTTGATCTTTCTGTCTGCTCAGATTCGGCAAAAGCAGCGAGAACAACCTCTTCAGGTATGTCAAACTCCTCTTCCGACTCCAGCTCTATCCGGATTTCTTCCCTGACAGGCTCTTCCGTTTCAGTCTCGACTTCAGCCGCAATGCTGACACTCCTGAACGGTATCTCCGGTTCGGCTTCCGGTTCCGTCATGAACCCTGATTCCATAGAGACTTCGGCTTCAGGCTCCGGTTCCACCCCGATACGTATTTTCTTTCTGACCGGTATCTCCGGTTCAGCTTCTGGTTCAGTCGCGAACCCTGATTCGATCGATACTTCAGTTTCAGGCTCCGGTTCCACCCCGATACGTATTTTCTTCCTGACCGGTATCTCCGGTTCAGCTTCTGGTTCCGTCATGAACCCTGATTCCATCGATACTTCAGCTTCAGGCTCCGGTTCAGCCTTGATCTGGATTTTCTTTCTGACCGGTCTTTCAGGTTCCTCTGCCTCATAATCATCGACAGAATTCCCGGAAGAAATGCCAGACAATGATGAACCAACAGCACCTCTTGTTGCTTCATCGTAACTCATCAGCTTCCTGGCAATCTCAGCTTCAGCACCGCTGCCATCTTCTGCCTTGATGGCAAGCTTTTTACGGCGGCCCGTTGAAGAATCTGAAGCACTCCCGTTCGACGGTTCCGGAACCGGTGGAGCAGAAGAAGCCTGTTCACGCTCTGACTCGTCGTAACTCATCAGCTTCCGGGCAATCTCATTGTCATCCTCCATCCTGATGGAGAGTTTCTTGCGGCGACCTCCTGAAACAGAGTCGAAATCGTCAGCAGGAGGCGCTGGACGGGAAACCGGCGAACGATGTTCGCGGGAAGTGATCGGCTCATCGTTTCCGGCAAAAAGATCAGCTGCAGAATGATCATCGTCATCCTTTATGCTGATTTTTTTGCGCCTGATCGTTGAAGAATCGTCATCGGACTCCTCATGTATCGGAGTATTCCGTGACCTCGAAGATGAGCGATCATCCTGGACTGGTGGCTTCGAACTCTTTTTGCCGCCTCCGCTGCCGAAACCGGTCATTTTTATGATTTTGCCAAGAGATCCGATAACACCATCGTTGGCAACCGCGGTCCTGATGGCATTCATAACGAAACGTTCGGCATGGGGATTTCCCGCAATATTGGCGAGAAGTTCGTTCAAAGCACTCAGAACCGTGGCCACATCACCAGGCACATGCTGCAAGTCTTTCATCACCTGGTCACGCAGCTTGAACGGTGCATCACCCACCATATTTTTAATCTGGTCAGCAATCCTCTTCAGGGAGGCTGGATCGGTCGGAAGCATCGATTCCAGACCACGCATGGCATCCTGAGGACCCATGCCGGCATGTGGTCGGGCGCCGTAAGATGAACCCGGAGGCTGGTACGGCGGCTGAGGCTGGCCACCATAACCTGTAGAAGCCCTGTACTGTTCGAGCAGGTCCTGACCATACCCTATACCGGCATCGGGTACAGGAACCTGCGGGGTATCAAACTGGATTGACAAAGTTTTCGGAGGGCAGATATTCCGTGCCGCCTGATAAATCCTGTTCGCCGTATCTTGAGGAATCTCCTGACGGTAATTGACTCCGAGATAGTCCTCTATGATCGATTCCACCACGGTCTGGAGTTTGACGATCATATCGGCCTCACGAATCTCGACCATGTCAAAAATCACATAGACCGGCTCTTTTTTTTCACGCCGGATCTTGAGATTCATGGTCGCGAAGGCACTGTCTTTGTTACGGCTGTTGACCGAAACAGCCCCGAGGCTGAACCGATCGAGATAATCCTTCGTCGCGCCCCTCGCCCAGAGATAGAGGGCCTTGTCGGAATAAACCAAATAATCCTGATAAACGATGTTGCCTACCCGTTCCTGGTGGGATTCGTAAAAAACACCGTCAAAAAACGCGATGGGGGTTTCACCCTCGCCAATCAGCTGTTTCTGAAAAAACTCGGAGACGTCGCTCAGTTCCGTCTGACCTGAGATATAGAGAGAAATATTAGCCATTTACCGCTTCCGGTCACGTTACCTGTAATATCCGTTGCTCATCGATAGAAAGTTCAAATTAACAAAATATGAAAACAAAAATAAATTACGTAACAAAGAGACGGGATAAGAGAAGTGTCGCGAAAAGGAGTGGCTCCTTTTGGATTCCTGAGGCAATCAGAGAAGAGCAGCTTATGCTGAAAAGCTCGTAAACAAAAAAGCAGTGACGGTAAAAAACCTGTCACTGCTTTTGAGACCTGGCTGAAAAGTCTGCTTATTTGGCAAACTTGGATTCAACTTCCTTGGTAGGAACGGCATAGCCGGAAACCTCTGGGGACGAACCACGAAGGCTTCCACCGCCGCTACCCATATTACCGTAAGCATTCTGGTTGATTCTCATTACACCTTTACCCAGAGAATCAAACAGCATCCCTACTGTAGCCCAATGCCCTTCGACCATAACTTCGAAAATACGGCCTGTGGCGGCTAAAATGTCGGTAAAGACGCCTCCTCCACTCATAACTCCTCCTTTTGGGATTTAATTGACGAAAAAAACAACAATCAAAATTGAGACTTTAAGATAAAAATAAACGAATTAACGAAAAAACACAAATAAAAGATTTTATGTGTTATCCCGCCTTTCCCGGACGGCATTCGTCCGGGCTGAACCACCTTATTTTTTTACGGTGGTTTTCTGGAACGAGCCGGCTAGATTTTTCACGGCCTCGGATGCCGAAACCCCGACATCACCTACCACCTTGGCGGCGTTGCCGGTTGCATTTTCGACGTTCCTGACGGCATCGTTGTAAAGTTCACCTGCCGAACGGGACACATCCTTCACCGTGATTGCCACGCGATCGATGGTTTCACCCACAACTCCGCTCGACCCGCCGAGAATATCGCCGATACCTGACGCATCCAACAGAGATCCGACAGTACCCGTAACAGTCTCGACAACACTGCCAGCAACTTCAAGACTGCCGACGATAGCACTCTGGCCGGTCAGGAGCAAGCTTTCGGCAAGAAAGGTGAGCCTGTCGGTAAAATCGAGCTCCTTAAAACTCTTGCGAAGTTTCTGATACGATTCTGACATTGCGTCCTCCTTTTGACCGGCGGCCTCCATACCATCCGGCTACCGGCTTATTGTGAAATGGTGAAAATAAGAATACTAAAAAGCTAATAAAAAACAGGCCTTGTTCAAAAACAACCGTGCATCTCCTCAGGCCTTGTGATACTCCTTGTTGCGCTGATGCTGCCCCTGACGTTCGAGATCGAACGGTATGTGCAGCCACTTGTCCTTGAAAACGGCATCACCGGGTTCAAGACCGGTAAGGCTGACCGGAAGGGTGATGATCTTGCGCTGGTTTCCGATCTGAACAAACAGCTCGTCGCCGGTCACCCAGACATCGATATCGACAGGATTGGCAAACATGAGCTTGAGCTGTACTTCATAGACGTCTCCCTTGCGCACGAACTTGATCGGCGGCTCGTCGTACATGAGACCGGAGGGATCGGTATCGCCATAAATATCGTGAGCGAAGACCTCAAGTGACTTGACTCCCACGATCTCCCGGTCGTACATCTTCAGCTTCTTTACCGGCAGAGGAGAGAAGCCCTCTTCGATCTCGCCGAGATACTTCTGCTGGATGCCTTTCCACTTTTCAAGATAACCACTGTTCTCCTGAGCATCGAGAAGCTTGTTTACCAGCACCATATCGACCTTGAACCCGTAGAGGTTCAGATAAGTCAGAGCACGCATGGTCTCCTTGATCGACATCTTCTCGGCGTTCATGACCAGCCTGACGGTCGATTTCACGTTGTCAGTCAGAATCTCGCGGATATCCTCGAGCTCGTCAAAAACCTGGTCAACCGATTCGATGGCATCTTCCGGAGGAATGTAGTAGGCAATCTTGTCCGACATTTTGGACAGCGGCTTGCTGAGCGGACGGACGATATACTTGTTGAGATTCTTGACGGCTTTCATGCCCCATGAAAGGGTATCGGGCAGGGAGAGCAGGCGAAGGGTTTCTCCGGTAGGCGCCGTATCGAGCACAAGCGCATCAAAAAGACCGGCAGATTTGTAGCGTTTGATTCTGAGCAGAGAGAACAACTCCTCCATACCGGGGAGAATGGTCATTTCATCGGCCATGACACCAGAGACGCCCTGAGCCATGAAAATACGGGTATAGTATTTCTGCACCGAATGCCAGTTCTGCTTGAGGTCAACATAAGGGTTCACCTCAATGGCGTGAAGATTTTCCTTGATCTTGGTCGGCTCTGCGCCAAGCTGGAGGTTGAAAGAGTCTGAAAGGCTGTGAGCTGGATCGGTGGAAAGCACCAGAGTACGGTGCCCCAACTCGGAAAGACGAACTGCTGTGGCGGCCGAGACACTTGTCTTACCCACACCACCCTTACCAGTAAAAGTTAATATACGCATGAACCAGGCATTGGAAGTTTATTGTACAGCCAAGATCGTAAAGATATACTTCTCCCGTCATTCTGCAAAGGAACATTCATCGCATTGCTCCGCGTAAAAAATACCCCTTTCCTGAAGGATAAAAGATTATCAGACACATCACAAAGAGACTTTACCGACGTCCTGCCAATCGGTTATCACCATCCGGAGCGCCTGTTGTCCGATAAACTCATTTGCAAAATCGCCAAAGGGGCTCTTAATTTATTGTCAGATAATTTTCTGCTGACGGGATACCGCTTGCCGGACTCACCCCGATCATCCGGAAAACGCAACCATGAACGCCTGCACCCATGCTTCCAATCAGCACCATTTCCGACGTCAGAACGCATATCGCAGATATCCGGCCTCTGGGAGCGGATGTTTCGATCATTTCGATGGCGTGTCCATCGATCGCAGCCGCCGCCCGTCCCGGCAACTTTGTCAATATCAAGGTCAGCACCTCTGACCAGCCCCTGCTCAGGCGACCGTTCTGCATCCACAACGTCCGCGGTGAATTCATCGATGTCATGGTCAAGAATGTCGGACGCGGCACTTCACTGCTCTGTGAGGCATCCTGTGGTTCGAACCTGCTGGTGCTCGGCCCGCTCGGTAACGCTTTCAGCACCGGCACCGGGGAGTTCGAGACAGCTCTGCTCGTATCAGGAGGCATAGGAACAGCGCCAATGCTGTTCCTCGAAAAAACACTGACTTCAGAAGGACTCGCATTCAAACACCTGGTCGGCGGCAGAAGCCGCTCCGATCTTCTGATCGCAGGACTTTCCGGCGTCAGCACAGCAACAGACGACGGCTCCGAAGGATTCCACGGTAATGTCGTCGAACTGCTCGACAAACACCTGTCGGAACAGAAGGCAGCCAAAAGCTTCAAGGTGTTCGCCTGCGGCCCCAATCCAATGCTCAGAGCGCTCGCGCGGTTCTGCCGGGATCGTGCCATTCCCTGCGAACTTTCTCTTGAATCGATCATGGGATGCGGTGTCGGCATCTGCTACGGCTGCATGGTGGAACTGAACAATGCCGACGGAGAAAAGGAGAGCATTCTGCTTTGCCGTGAAGGCCCGGTTATCGACGGCAGCCGCTTCACCTCCTGACTTGAACAATAAAGAATAATCATGTAGCTTGCCTGACAGAACCAGCAATCCGAGAACCGTATAAATCCCGCACAACACTATGGCAAGAGGTTTGAACAAAGTAATGCTGATCGGCCACCTCGGCAATGATCCGGAACGCAGAGAGACAGCATCTGGCCAGAGCGTCGTCAATTTCACCCTTGCAACCACCGAAGGATTCAAGGACAGCAGCGGCAACTTCCAGGAACGCACCGAGTGGCACCGGATCGTCGCCTGGGGTAAGCTGGCCGAAATCTGCGGCCAGTACCTCAAGAAAGGACGTCAGGTCTATATCGAAGGCCGCCTGCAGACACGCTCCTGGGATGACAGCAAAACCGGTGAAAAGCGTTACACGACTGAAATTGTATGCACTGACATGCAGATGCTCGGCTCAGGCAGAGATTCGGGTGGAGGCATGTCCGATCAGCCATTTCCACAGGAACGTCCTTCGTATTCACGACCCTCAAGACCGGAAGCATCTTCCGGCAATTTCGGAGAACGCTCCTCTTCCGGAGGCACTCAGGAATTCGAAAAGGACGACCTGCCATTCTGACCTGCATTCCCGGTAGTCAACTCATATGGCAGACCTGAAAAAACAGATCGCATCAGGCAAGATTGCCCCTGTCTATTTTTTTCAGGGACCGGAAAGCTGGCTGAAAGAGGAGATCGAAGCACACCTGAAGGCGGCACTTTTTCCTTCGGAAAACGAGGCGGCCCTCAATACGCTTGTCCTTTACGGACCGGACATCACCCTTGGCCAGATCGTTTCAACTGCATCGGAGTATCCGATGTTCACCGAAAAAAAGCTGATCATCGTCCGACAGTTCGACAAATTCAAAAAAGTGACAGGTAAAGAGCAGAGTAAACTCCAGGAGGAGTCGCTGGTGCGTTACCTTGCCAATCCGGCCTCCTTTGCCGTGCTGGTGCTCGATGCCGATGATGTCGAGAAAAAAGAGCTTGAAAAAACGCTGTACAAATACCTCAAAGCGTTTCACCATGACTTTCCGGCGATCAGAAACCCTGACATTTTCGCAGCCGAAAGAGCAAAAGAAGTTGGCTGGGAGTTTGAACCGGAAGCTCTGAAAACGTTTTCCGGCTACATCGAGTCGTCATCCCGCCTGATCTGCCAGGAGATCGAAAAGCTCACGCTCTACGCTTCAGACAAGCGCCCCGACCGGCGCTTCACCCTCGACGACGTCTGCGAGTGCGTTGGCGTATCCCGCAAATACAACGTCTTCGAACTTGAAAAAGCCCTTGTCGGCAAAAATCTCAGGTTATGCAGCGGCATCGCCCTGATGATTATGGAACAGGATGGGCAGAAAGAGGGGCTCATGAACATCGTCCGCTACCTGACCACCTTTTTCATGCGAATCTGGAAGCTCCAGGCCCCCGGCATGCAACAGCGCACCTTGCAGGAAACTGCTGCCATGCTCGGCATGTACGGACGCCAGGAGTACTTCGCCAAAAACTATATCGGTTACTCCAGGGTGTTCAGCTCCGCTGAAACCGAAAAAGCCATTCTGGCCCTGCGCGAAGCTGATGCCGCACTGAAAGGCATCACTCAATCACCGGACGAAAAATTCACCCTGCTGAAGCTTATGCAGCAGATTTTCAGTTGAAGAGAGCGGCGGTGGACTTTGTGGGCTTTGTGTTTGTGGGCTTTGTGTTTGTGGACTTTGTGGACGCTGTGGACAGAATCTGCGACAACCGGGTTTTTGCCCTCGGAGTCCCCCCTCTTCAATTCATAATTCTTAATTCATCATTCATAATTCTCTTACAGCCACCCTCCGCGCTGGTACCAGCACAGCGTCTCGGCAACGCCCTCGGCGAGCGGAGTCTTTGCAACAAACCCTAGCTCTTTTTCGGCTTTGTCGGAGCTGCACACCCAGTAGTCCTGCACCAGTTCGGCGGCTTTGTCGCGGTTGATGAGCGCGGGTTTGCCAGTCAGCTTCGCGACGGTTTCGAGCGTCGCGCCGAGAGCGAACACCAGCGGTTTGGGCAGATCGATGCGCAGAAGCCGCCCGAAGCTGAGCACCGGTCGGGCGGCCTCGATCACCTCGTCCCAGGCGTAGCCGCGCGGCGAGGTGATGAAAAAGGTCTGCCCCGCTCCGACCTCCGAACGAAGCGCCAGCAGCGTTCCTTCGATCAGGTCATCGACGTGGATCATGCTGAAGCGCTGCTGCTGCCCGGAACCCGCCGAGAGCAGATACCCCTTCTTCATCATGGCGAAGACTTCGAGAATGTCGCGATCTCCCGGTCCATAAACCGCCGGAGGACGGACAATGGTGAGCGGAACCGCTCCGGCATTGCGCAGGGCCGCCTGTTCGCCGAGCAGCTTGCTTCGCCCGTACGCGCTGACCGGACCTGGCTGGTCGGCCTCCCGGACGCCGGGCGATGGCGAGCTTGCCGGCCCTGCGGCGGCGAGCGAGGAGACGAGCAGGAATCGGCAAAGCTCCGGATTGTGACGCTTGGCCGCATCGAGCAGGTTTTCGACCGGCATTACGTTGCCGGCTACAAACCCCGCTTCATCGGAGGCTTTGGTCACCCCGGCCAGGTGGATGATCACCTCGACACCAGCCACCGCCCTACCAAGCGCCTCGGCGTCGTCGTAAGCGGCACGCACCTGTTCGAGACCCTCGCGCGCCGCCGTCGCCGAAGCGGACGAGCTTTCGGGACGCAGCAGCACCCGCACGCTCCGCCCCTCCACCAGAAGCCTATCAACCATTCTCGAACCGATAAAACCGGTCGATCCCGTCACCAGAATCACTTTATCCATGAACATGAGCGATTTATCAAGTATTCAGCCTCTTTTTCTGTCATGCTGTCACCTGTTCCCCAGCATGGGACTCTTGGAACTTCCGGGACTCCTGGGACAAAGAGTCAAGACTATTTTCCGTTAGTTTCATGGCTTGAGCCCCACCAATACCTGCCGAAGGACGGCCATAAAACCCGTCCCTGCAATCCTCTTCACCCAGCAACCAGCTCTCACATGACAACTGGCACTTCCCGCTGCCCCTTCCCGACACCGGCCAAAAAACATAGGCCTGTTTATCAAAAAAAAGAAAATTTTAATACATTTCTGTTTTACCGCAGAATCTGTAATGCAGACTCAGCTTTGCCGGATACGATTTGCGGAAAAGAGTTATCATCAATTTCAAGTGCCCGGCAAGACCGTGGAAGTAAAACCGCAACCTGTGGAAAAAAGAAAAGATATATTCAAAAAGTGTGTTGATTTCACCCTTGCCGACGAAATCAAGGCACAGGGGATTTACCCCTTTTTTCGCCCCATAGATGACACCGAAGGCCCGGTCGTTTCATTCGACGGAAGAAAACTCGTCATGGCCGGCTCGAACAACTACCTCGGTCTGACCGCCGACCCGAGCGTCAAACAGGCTTCTATCGATGCCATCAAAAGGTACGGCACCAGTTGCTCAGGCTCGCGTTACATGACCGGAACCGTCAGGCTGCACATCGAACTCGAAGAACAGCTTGCCGATTTTTTTGAAAAAGAGCGCTGCCTGCTCTTCAGCACCGGCTACCAGACCGGCCAGGGCATCATTCCGACAATCGTACAGCGCGGCGAGTACATCGTTTCCGACCGCGACAATCACGCAAGCCTTGTGGCCGCATCGATCATGGCGATAGGTAGCGGAGCAAACCAGGTTCGCTACCGGCACAACGACATGGCCGATCTTGAAAGGGTGCTCCGTAACATTCCTGAAAGCGCGGGCAGACTGATTGTCTCGGACGGCGTTTTTTCGGTTTCCGGCGAAATCGTTGATCTGCCACAACTTGTCGCTCTTGCAAAAAAGTTCAATGCCCGAATCGTCATTGACGATGCTCACGCCGTTGGCGTCATCGGCAAGGGAGGCCGGGGCACACCATCCGAATTCGGACTGGTTGAAGAGGTTGATCTGATCATGGGCACCTTCTCCAAAACCTTCGGGTCACTCGGAGGTTACGTGGTTGGCGAACGTTCGGTAATCAACTACATCAAGCACTCCGCAGCATCGCTCATCTTCAGCGCTTCACCGACACCGGCCAGTGTGGCGGCGGTGCTGGCCTCCCTCAAGATCATCAGGGAACAGCCCCAACTGACCGAGCGCCTGATCGCAAACACCGACTATGTTCGCCAGGGACTGCTGAAAGCCGGATTCACCCTTATGCCGTCACGAACGGCAATCGTGACCGTACTGATCGCCGATCAGATGAAAACGCTCTATTTCTGGAAAAAACTGTTCGAGGCAGGCGTCTATGTCAACGCTTTCATCCGCCCCGGTGTCATGCCCGGTCACGAAGCGCTTCGCACCAGTTTCATGGCCACCCACGAAAAGGAGCATCTCGACAAGGTCATCACCGAATTCTCAACCATCGGGCGCGAACTTGCTGTTATTTAATACCTTAGGCCTGGTTTTCATTTTTCGTTATAACCTGAATAATTCACGAGGGCAATAAAAAAAGGAGCGCAAAATCACTGTAAATTGTTATATTATTGGTGCTTAAGACAATAAATAACATCCAGATGACCATGCAACTCCCTTGCACCAATAT
>Ga0233422_10001208_pt1 | contig 11717 bp, 12 predicted proteins | sample Watercolumn_Mata_2_FD_182724 | JGI IMG/M metagenome (GOLD analysis project Ga0233422, IMG submission 182724) | Freshwater microbial communities from Lake Matano, South Sulawesi, Indonesia - Watercolumn_Matano_2014_110_MG | ecosystem: Environmental > Aquatic > Freshwater > Lake | place...
CTACGTTTTTCGACCCAAGTCCAGTGGGGAGTCCCGAAAACTGAAAACCCCCGAGGCCGCCGTCCCCAAAAAACCCATCGCCCTCAAGGGACCTGACTTCAAGGGCATCAAGGATTTGTGGATAAAGATTAACACCTCTAAAACCGCCGTCCCACATCGTGAAAAACCTCTCCCCTCACAAACCGAACCCTTTTTCGGGGGCGCGAGGAGGGATCACTACGAGGCGGTTCGCAACATCACCGGTGAGCGGGAGGTGGCTAAAAGGGTCGATTATCGTTCTTAGTGCCCTATAATTCATAGATATGGCGGAAACAGGAAAAGCCAGGACTCAGGACCTTGTCCCCATCAAAGATATCAGGGGCGGGGTGGTAGTCCTAAAAAGCGGTGGGCTGAGAAAAGTCGTTTTGGTTGATGGCATAAACTTTGACCTTAAGTCCGAGGGGGAACAAAAAAGCATCATCGGGGCGTATCAAAATTTCCTGAACTCTTTAGATTTTTCCCTCCAAATAAGCGTTCACTCGCGCAAGATGAATATCGAGGGGTATTTATCATCACTTAAACAACGCCGAAACGAGGAGGAAAACCAGCTTATAAAAACCCAGTCTCAAGAATATATAACCTTTGTTGAGTCGTTGATCGGAGAAAATGCCATTGTGCAAAAGGGTTTCTTTGTGGTTGTCCCCTACGAACCAGCCCAGGTCCCAACCAGCGTTGAGGAAGCAGCCACCGGTCTATCAAAACTCCTGGGTGTGAGCAAGAAACCCGGCACGGCTAAGGAGGGGGACGAGGCACTGCCGGCTGGCGCGCTTAACCCCGCTCACTTAGAGCAACTCAACCAGCGGGTTGAACAGGTAGTAAATGGATTGCGACAGATGGGCCTACGGGCGGTGCCCCTAGAAGATCCGGAGCTCCTGGAGATATTTTTCAATGCCTATAACCCAACCACGATTGAAAAACGGGGGCAAGAAATCGGTCGGCAGGCCGAGGGCGGCGTGTCGGAAGCGGAGAATTTTATTGCCCCCCCGGCATTGGAGGTAAACCCCCAGAGCATAAAGATCGGGGATAAGTTTGCTAAAACCCTTTTTGTTTTCACCTATCCCCGCTATCTAGCTACCGGCTGGCTCTCGCCGATCATTAATATGCCAGAGTTAATGGATATATCTATCTTTATCCACCCCGTTCAAACCGGGGCAGTATTGAGAAATCTCCGCAAAAAGGTGGCTCAGCTTGAATCGCAAATCCAAACTGAACACGAGAAGGGATTGGTCAGAAATCCCGCCCTTGAGACAGCCCTGGTGGATGCTGAGCAACTGCGTGATTCTCTCCTGCAGGCTCAGGAAAAGTTTTTTGACACCGCCATCTACATGACAATTTATGCAGATTCGGAAAAAGAGCTCAGCAAAATTGAGAGCGACATTGTTGAAACCCTAGACTCCAAACTCATCAACGTGCGCTCGGCTCAGTTTGAGCAACTAAAGGGGTTTCAGTCGGTCGTTCCCCTCGCCGAAGACAAATTAGCTATCCACTCCCCCCTCAACTCGGGACCAGTTTCGTCTTTTTTCCCGTTTGTATCAGCCAGCCTAACTTCTGATGAGGGTGTAATGCATGGCATCAACCGCCACAACAACACTTTAATAATTTTTGATCGTTTTTCTCTTGAGAACGCGAATATGGTTATCTTCGCCAAAGCAGGTGCCGGAAAGTCATACGCAGCTAAACTGGAGATTTTAAGAAGCTTGATGTTGGGAACAGACGTACTGGTGATAGACCCAGAGAATGAGTACGAGCGCTTGGCTGATGAGATCGGTGGAAGTGTATTCAAAATCGCTCTAGACTCCGACAGCCACATCAACCCCTTTGAGATACCTGTTGTGCCCGAGGACGAAACCCCGAGCGAGGTTCTAAAAAGCCACATCGTCAATTTAACTGGCCTCCTGAAATTGATGATGGGCAAAGTTGAGCCTCATGAAGAGGCCCTGCTTGATCAAACCATCGCTGCGACCTATGCGTCCAGAGACATCACCCCAGACAGCGATTTCCGCGGCAAGACACCGCCGCTACTTGAAGATTTGGAGGCGGTTCTAAGGAATACTGAAGGAGGAAAAGAAATGGCCGAAAGGCTCTACCGCTTCACCAAGGGCAGCTACGCCGGGTTTACCAACAAGCCGACAAACATAAACATCAACAACCGCCTGATTGTTTTCTCTATTAGGGACCTGGAGGAGGAGCTAAGACCGGTCGCGATGTATATTATCCTCAACTTCGTTTGGAGCTTGATCAGGGCGGAGCTAAAGAGACGGATGATGGTTATTGATGAGGCGTGGCTCCTGATGAAAAACGCCGACAGCGCTTCTTTTCTCTTCGGTCTGGCTAAGCGCTCGCGCAAATACTATCTGGGGCTGACGACTATTACCCAAGATGTTGAAGATTTCCTAAACTCTCCCTACGGCCGCCCGATTATTACCAATTCGTCGTTGCAGTTATTACTCAAGCAGGCCCCCGTTTCAATTGACATTGTGGGTAAGGCGTTCGGGTTAACGGAAGTGGAGAAAAACTACCTACTAGAAGCGGATATCGGGCAAGGGCTTTTTGTAGCCGGGCTAAAACACGCAGCTATCCAGGTGGTGTCCTCCTATTTTGAAGACCAGCTTATCACCACTAACCCCGAGGAGGTGCTGGGGCAGCAATAATTCCCCCAGAGCCCTATGGATGAGGAGTTGTTGAACCAGGACCCCGCCGAAGAGGTGTTAGAGTCGCCCACGCAAGTCCTGTCCCCGGAGGATGGTGAGGAAGAATTGTCTGGACAGGATTCCTCAACAGAAGAGGCGGAGGAGGATCCCCAGAGCTTTGGGGGAGAAAGTAAAAAGTCTCACATCTCGGTCGTTGAGGCGGCCATTGCCCTAATAACTTGTTCCGGCGTGGATTTCATGGAGCTAACCCTTAGTTTTACGGGCATTAGTCTCTTGTTGTCCATAATAGATATATTTTTGTGGTTCTTGTGGACTTTTCTTTTCGCCCTCAAGGGGGGCAGCTTTGATTCCCGTCTCAAAAAAATTGCCATCTGGACCGTCGGCAACCTATTAGAGTTTATTCTGATCCTTGAAATGCTTCCGATTAGATCGGTTATTATGATTTGGGTAATTTGGAGCTGGAATAAGGAGGTGGATTTAGAAGCAGGTCTAGAGCGGAAGAGTGGCCGAATGGATTATTGGGAGAAAAAAGCAGCAGCTTTTGTGGAAAAACGTTTTGGTTAAACGGGCAGTAGTTGACCTATAAATCCGCAGGGGAGACTATCACGTGGCGCTCCTTGGCTTCACCCTCACTCTCCGTTTTAACATTGGGGTTTATCGCTAGTTCGGTGTGAACGATGCGCCGCTCATAGGCGTTCATAGCGGGCAGAAGCACGGGCTCCCCGGTCACGGCTGCTTTTTTGGCAGCCGCGCGGGCGAGCTTAATAATGAGGGCGTCTCTTTCTTTCCGGTAATCATTAACGTCCACCAGAACGTGGACGTCCTCGCGTTTTACTATTTGTCTTATCAGGTGGGTCAGAGAGTTTACCAGCTCCGGCAGTTTGCCGGGAGAGATCGTCCTGTCTCTTACCGAGAACGAAATTTTCCCCTGTGCGCCATCAACCTCCGCGTGTACGCTTTCAAAACCGACCAGGTCAAACAGCTTTAGAATTCTGTCTTTTATCTCCTCCATGGCCGCCTAATGATATATTGTCTGCCCCCGCCTTGTTAAGGGAGCGATTAACTATGACTTGCTGCACGATTGAAAAGCCGGTTGTGGTAAACCAATAGAGTCCTATCGCAGCCGGCAGGCTGTTGAGGATCACCAGAGTTAAAATCGGCATCATAATAACCATCCTCCGGCCAGCTGCCTCTACAGGCGATCCGGGCTGTTTTTGCTGCCCCTTATCCTTGACCGCCTTTGTGCCCAGAGAAAGTTTTCCTTGGAAGTATTGCACTATTGCGGCCAGGACCGCGATTGCTACGCTTGGGACGGTTAGGTCCTTAATTAATCCTAAAAAGTCCTGGTTCGGTATCTCGGGCAAGTGGACAGAGGGATACAGGAGAGATAAGGCGCCGTTTGAAAAACCATTATTAAAAATGCGATAGAGGGCGATGATAATCGGTAGCTGAATCAGCAACACCAGTATGGGCGTCAATGGGTTAAGGTTGTGTTTTCCGTAAAGCTCTATTATCTCCTTGGCTTGAGTTTCTTTGTCGTCTTTGTATTTAGTCTGGATAGCTTTTATCTGCGGCTGGATGTTTTGGGTGATACGCTGGTGCTTGGCCATTCGGTGGAAAAGAGGGAAAAGAACAATTCTCACCGCGATGGTGAGCAAAATAATAGCGATCCCTAGATCCTGGAAAGCAACGTTCTGGTAAAGCCACGCCAGGGCGTTAAAGAGAGGTTTGTACAAAAATTCGGTAAAAAGTCCCTTCATTTCATTCAACTCCACCGGACAACATGGTCCCGACCTCAGTCAGATCCCGCGCAAGCTCTTTTTTTGTTTGCGGATCAAGTCTAATGATAGGCGCGGCTATTATTATCAGCAAGTCCAAACCAACATCTCTTTTCTCAGAAACAATCGGGCGCAGGTAGTTTAAGACATATCTCTTGACGGCGTTCCTGCTGACGCTCCCCCCGACGTTTTTGTGCTTAGACAGCACACCAACCCTTATAAGACCAGTGGTGTTGGGGACAACTCTAGCAACTATTTTATTCCCCCTCAAGAGCGTGCGCGTTCCGGACGGAAACTCGCCGATGGGCACCCTGTTTTGTTTCGGAAGCACAGCTGTGGATTAGGCGGCCAGCCTTTTTCTCCCCTTAGCCCTTCTTCTCTTTAGGACAGCGGCACCACCAGTATTCCTACTCCTCTTAAGGAAGCCGTGTGTCCTGGCTTTTTTTCTTTTTTTAGGTTGATACGTTCTTTTAGGCATAGCGAAGCTATTATAACCATCTTTCCTGGTCGTGTTAATCCAACCACGCCGACCCGAAATGTCTCCTCCACAGTTAATTCACACTTCGGGCGCTAGTAGCCTGTTTGACGGAACGATTTCATCTCATAAGATAAGGGGGTATGGAAGGACAGATCGCCGAGCCAACCGATTTGGACGAGGTCTGGAAAACCGCTCTCTCCGAGATAGAGCTTCAGGTTTCCAAGCCGAACTTTCTCACGTGGTTCAAGAACAGCCGACTCCTAGAGAATCATGACGGGTCCGCTTTGGTGGCTCTCCCGAATAGCTTTGCCAAAGAATGGGTTGAGAGCAAATATCACAAAATTGTTCTCGGTTCGATCAGGGCCGTAAGCGGTGAAACTAAAAACGTTGAGTATGTTGTAGAGGGCAGCCTTTCGCAGAGGGCCATCTCTCGTCGCAGAAAAGAAGCACAACAAAGGCAGGACGAGCGACAAATGGTTTTCCAGGAAATGCGGGTCGACCCCGTAACCGGACTTAATCCCAAATATACCCTGGACTCCTTCATTGTCGCCTCGTTCAATGAGCTAGCACATTCGGCTGCGCAAGCTGTAGTAGAAAGTATTGGGACTAAATATAATCCCTTGTTTATATATGGTGGTGTTGGATTGGGCAAAACCCACCTGATCCAGGGAATGGGAAACGAGGTAAGGAAGCTATCTAGCAATAGGATCGGTGTTAAATACGTTACATCCGAGAAATTCGCCAACGATGTAATCTGGGCTATTAAGAACCGGCGAGCCGAAGACATTAAAAGCGCCTACCGAGGGGCAGACGTGTTAATTGTAGATGATATTCAGTTTATTGGAGGGAAGGAGACAACCCAGGAGGAGTTTTTTCACACCTTTAATGCTTTGTATGAGAACAATAAACAAATTGTCATTTCTTCCGACCGACCTCCAGCAGCAATTGCCCGTCTGGAGGATAGGCTGCGCTCAAGGTTCGAGGGGGGCATGATCGCGGACATCGGATATCCCGAATATGAGGCACGGGTGGCAATCGCCAGGACAAAGCTGCAAGAGAAGGGTGCTGCTCTGGATGACAAAATCGTAGACTTAGTGGCTAAGCGGGTTCAAAAGAACATCCGCGAGATAGAGGGCATTCTGAACAAGCTTGTCTTCCACCAGATAACCTACCGGCGGGCGCTGGATGTTTCCACTACAGAGAAAATTATTTCGGAGGTCACGAATAAGTCTGCCTCCAGAGCTACGCCCAATCAAATCATTAAGGCGGCGGCCAGTTTTTTTGAGATCTCCCCCAACGACATTGTCGGCAGGTCCAGAAGCAAGGAGTATGTTGAGCCCAGACAGATCGTTATGTATCTGTTAAGAGAGGCGCTGAATATGTCCTACCCAGATATTGCTGGCCGTGTGGGCAAAAGAGACCACACGACAGCCATCTACGCCTATAGAAAGATGGTGTCCGATATTGAGAAGAGCCCTGATCTCGCCCGGAAAATAACCATGATTAAAGAAGATGTTAATAAGTTTGAATAGTTTTTGTGCAGAAGTTATGACGCCCCAAAGCACAACCATCCTCACAACTCTGAATAACGCCCGCGGCCGTGCCCTCTTCTCCCAAACGTATCCACAGACAACGCTTGGGACCCACAAGGGTTTCACCCGCTCCCTAAGCCACTTCTTATCGGATGTCCACAAATTCACAGTCGCTACTACTAATAGTTAATTAATTTACTTATGAAAATAATTATCTTGAAGAACAATTTGAAAGCCGGTCTGGACGCTGTCGGCAGAAGTGTGGGTAGCAACACCAATTTGCCCGTGCTAAACACCGTTCTGATTAGCGCCGAGAGAAACCAGATAAAACTTTCCGCCACAAACCTCGAGCTGGCTGTTACCAAAACGGTTTTTGGAAAAATAATTGAGGATGGGGGGCTAGCCGTCCCCTACCCGATCTTTTCCAGCGTAGTCAACAACATTGCTACCGAGAGGGTCAGCCTTGAGAGCAAGGGAGGAGCCCTAACAATCAAAACAGACAACTACGAGGCGTCCATTCAAGGAATAGACAAGAAAGAGTTCCCTATCATCCCGCCCGTAGAAGATCGGTCGGAGAGGGTTGAGGTAGAGGGCTCTGTTCTGAAGGAGGCGCTGTCTAAAACCATCGTCGCGGCGGAGGTCTCTGATCTCAGGCCGGAAATAAGCGGGGTTCTATTCTTGGTTGAGTTGTCTGAACTAAAGGTTGTGGCGACGGACAGCTTTCGCTTGGCGGAGGCGACGATTTCCGGCAAGCAGATAAAAAGCACCTTTAAGAAGGGCGCTCGGGTGACCATTCCCCTCAAGGCTGCTCAAGAGCTAACCAGGGCGGTGGAAGAGAAAGAGGGCGTACGCCTTTCTTTCAATGACACCCAGGCTCTCTTCGAGAGTGAGAGCTTGGAGCTTATAACCAGGGTTATAGAGGGGAAGTTCCCGGATTATCAAGCGATTATTCCTAAGGAGGCCGAGACGGAAGTTTCTGTCGGGAGAGAAGACTTGATCAGCGGATTGAAGTTGGCTGGGGCTTTCTCGGGGAGGAACAGCGAGGTTCAGCTCAAGGTGAAAGACAAAAAAGTGTTGGAAATCTCCGCTAGCGACAGTAGTGTAGGAAGGAATCGGTACACCATACCAGTTAAGGTAAGCGGTCCAGACGCCGAGATAACATTTAATTGGCAATATTTGTTGGACGGTATTAAAAACGAGTCGTCCAAGGGGGTGGTTTTGCGGTTAAACGGGGAGGAGCGACCAACGCTTATCAAGTCTTCGGACGGGAGCTCTTATTTCTATATCTTAATGCCGATAAGGCCCTAGCGACGGACGATTATTTGCTCTTTTCGGGAGTCGCCGTCCCTGTTAGTCGCCTCTATCGAGAGCGTGTTTTTAGAGGTTGTCCCCGGGAGGTCAATGGTCTCCTCTAGTCGAAGGGTTTTCCCTAAATCTCCCGACTTAGACACCACCAGAACACCGTTAACATAAACCCTCACTCGCTCAAGACTATCCGGCGAAGCAATATCCGCGATCAACAGAAAGCTACTCTCAACCTCGTCGCTGTTTTTGGGGGAAACAAACGTGATTTTAAGATCGGCCGTGCTGGCTGAACTGCTTTCCTGGGTAGAGACCTCTGGTGAGACCAGCGGGATTTTGATAGCGCTTTCGCCATTAACCAAGAGCCAAGCTTTGACACCGGCCTCCCAGTTTTGGTATTGGGGATCAGCTGCTCTGCCTAAGTAGTACAAGGTATCATGAAGCTCTCCTTGGGGGAGCTTACCGGACAGGACGGGGTTGTCGGAGAGCATAGGTTCCGGGCTTGGGAACGATTCGGCTGGGAGCAGCGCCTGGGCTTTGGACATAAAGTTGTGCCACATTGGAATGGCAGCCAACAAGCTGCTCCCTTTTGCTCCGAGGGCGTTGCGGTTGTTGTTGCCAGCCCAAACACCAGCCACCAGGTTGGGCGTGTAGCCTATGCTCCAGGCATCCACATAGTCGTTAGTTGTACCGGTCTTGAGCGCCACCTGGTAGCCGGGCACCTGAGTGAGCGGCAAACTAGCTGTAAAAAGTCCGGAGCGCAGACTCACATCAGAGAGGATTTGGTTGATGAGTCTGGGATACTCTGGATCAACAACTCTCTCCCCAGTGTTTTTATACTCCTCCAAAACCTTCCCCCGACCGTCTTCTACCCCGAGAATCATCGTTGGCTCATTTTTAACACCGTCGTTAGCTAGGGTTGCATAGGCGGTTAGCAGCTCTACCATTTTTACCTCTCCCCCACCCAAAACCAGCGATAATCCCAAGCGATTCACGTCGTTAAGGGTGGTAATGCCGAACCTCCTGGCGGTTTCGATCGTGTTGCTAAGACCGGCTAGATAAAGGGTTTTCACCGAAGGGACGTTAATAGACTGTGCCAGGCCTTGTCTTAGGGTAACCGGACCGCGAAAAACCAGATCAAAGTTCTTTGGGTTGTAACAGCTGGGGGGGCAGTTGGTTGAGAACTCAGTGGGCACATCCCAGACAACCGTATCTGGGGTGAGGCCACCCTGGAAAGCAGTCAAATAAGCGAAGGGCTTGATGGCCGATCCCGGCTGACGAAGCGCCTGTAGGGCTACGTTGAAGTTCCCCTCGAAGGCGCAGCTAACACCCTCCTGACACCCTTCTGGCTCAGGCTCCGCGAAGTAGTCTCTCGAACCAACCATGGCTAGTATCTGACCAGTCTTCGGGTCTATAGCCAACAGGGCGCCGTTGTGCCCTGCGTAAAGATCTTTGTTCCTTTGCACCCCGGTTTTGACAGCTGCTTCAGCAAGCTGCTGCATCTCCCAATTTAGGGTGGTGGTTACTTTCAGCCCACCCGTCCTTAAAACGTCCTCGCCGTATTTTTTCTCCAAATATTCCTGAATAGCCATCGCGAAGTGGGGTGCGCCCATGCCGGTGTCGGAGCGAGGTAGAATGTCTGGCAGGTTTTCTCCGGCCTGGCCGACCTCCTGATCGTCTACATATCCAGACTCTCGCATTTTCTGTAAGACAAAGTTCTTCCTTTTTGTGAGTTCGTCTTTGTGGCTCCCCCATGGAGAGTAATAGCTTGGCGCTTGGGGAAGTGCGGCTAGGGTGGCCGCTTCGTTCAGGCTCAAATCTTTGGCTGGTTTGCCAAAATATGCCTGGGAGGCCGACTCTATGCCATAAATATTCGGTCCGTAGGGAACTTGATTGAGGTACATGTCTAGAATTTTCTCTTTAGAGAAAGAGCGCTCTAGTTTGGCGGCCAAAATTGCCTCGCGCAGTTTACGGGTGACAGTTTTCTCTGATGACAAAAAGGTGTTCCTGGCTAGTTGCTGGGTGATAGTAGATCCTCCCTGGGTAATCCTCCCCCGAATAAGGTTGGTGAATAGGGCGCGAACGATCCCTCGCCAATCAAAGGCGCCATGATAATAAAACGAATTATCCTCGACGCTGATAGTCGCCTCTCTTATAACATCGGGGATCTCCTCGGCGGGGATAATAGTTCGCTTTTCCTCCTTATAAATCTCATAGAACATCACCTTGCCATCCCGATCGTAGAGTTTCGTGGACTCAGCCACGTTGAAGTTGCCGATTTCATCTGGAGCCGGCAGCCTGGTTGTGAAATATACAAACCCAACATAGAACAACAAGAGGACAGCCAAAACCAGCCCCAAGACAAAAGTTTTACGTAGACGATCCCCGATAAACACAGTCATCCTATTCTAAAACAAAGCCGCCCCTTTTTAATAGGGCGGCCTTGTTTTATTCTTCGCTGTCGGGACTTTCGTCTCCCTCATCACCCCCAAACTCGTCATCAGGTCCCCCATCTCCCTCGTCCCCGTCGAACTCATCATCCCCCTCGTCGTCGAGAACAACGTTCTTGTCCAGATCCATGTAAAGGTTTGGTTTTAGACGACCTTTGCCCTTATGGAGAAGCCTGTCGTTACGGGCATAACCCCTCTAGACTAGCGAAAGTATATTCAAAGAATAGGCTCTGTCAAGCACGGCTAAGCCCCCTCTCAAAAGAGGCCCTAATGGCAACCGCTAGGGCGTCTGATACATCATCGGGTCCAGGGATGGAGGGCGTTCCAAGAGTGCGGCAGACTACCCTCTTAACCCCCTCTTTATCTGCCCCACCATCGCCCGCCACCACGGCCTTAATGTCACTCGGCGTGAATTCTAAAAATGGGATGTGAAGCCGGGAAACAACCAGCACAATTACTCCCCGGGCCTCCGACACGCCGGAAGCAGTCCGCCTATTCTTTGTAAAAAAGAGTTTTTCCAGGGAGACCAAGTCGGGACGCAGTCTTTTTATTAGTCCGACCAGCTTCCGTTCCAGAAAAACCAGCCTCTCGGCGGGAGGAACCCCCTCTCCATTAATGAGTCCCGATTCAACCAGTCGGACTCCGCGTTGTTTTTCGATACAGCCATAACCAATACGTGTTGTGCCAGGATCAATGCCCAAGATTCTCATTATGCACAAGAGGAATAGAGCCCCACGACGTCGTTCCGCTGTTTGAGCTGGGCGGCCAGGGCGGCTACCGCTTCCCTTGCCTCGACCGAGGATTGACTGGGGAAGCGAGCTTTGTATTCGCCTCCGGCCTTCTCAAACGCCCAAGTCAGACTGCCGGGATCCGCGATCTTTAACCCGTGGTCTTTTAGAATCGCCCTTATCTCTGCTACTGACCGGTTTCGGTTATCGGTTACAACCCCGACCAGTATGCCTATCCCCTCTGGTCCATAGACTTCTAATAGTAGTTCTTCTTGGTCCCCCGCCTCGCCGGCCCTCTCAATAGCGCGCTCGATGTTCGCCTGGGGCATATTTTGCCGCCTAGCCTGCTCAATAGTGCTCCGGAGGGTTGAATTGAACTTCGGGTCGGGGTTGTCTTTAGCCGCGGCGGAGATGGCTTTGGACAATTTAGAGAAGAGTTCCCCTCGACCCTGGTCTGCCAGCGCCTTTTTATGTTTGATCTGTTTCCACTTACTGTGTCCGGACATATGCCCTGCGGATTCGTATTAATACTACTACTTATTTTGCAATTTAGACCACCCAAAATTATTATAGAAATGAACGATGAAATTCAGTCAGCCCTTCATCGAAGACAGGCTAAAGAGTATTAGGCGGGAGGCAGAGGAAAGGGAGGCCGAGCGACGGGCGAAGAGAGAAAAGCTCCCCTATTTAGATCTGCGAAAACAATCTATCGACCGCAGTGCCCTGGAGGTGGATAGATTGTTTTCGCAGATCTAAATA
>Ga0233422_10001210_pt1 | contig 11711 bp, 10 predicted proteins | sample Watercolumn_Mata_2_FD_182724 | JGI IMG/M metagenome (GOLD analysis project Ga0233422, IMG submission 182724) | Freshwater microbial communities from Lake Matano, South Sulawesi, Indonesia - Watercolumn_Matano_2014_110_MG | ecosystem: Environmental > Aquatic > Freshwater > Lake | place...
AAGGGTCTTTTCCACCATTCTCATGGGCTCCTTGTCGCGGATTCGCCGGCCGTAACGGAGGAGAAAGAAAAAATTGTGAGGCGTGGGAAACTTCGGTGCACGGCCGAACCCCCCATGAAACGCGTCGTAGCGTTGACTCAGCTCTTCGTATGCTTTCTGCGAAACACTCGGACCGATAGCTTCACCGGCAGCGCTCTCCGGGACTTCCTTAAGTCGAGCGACAATGGTCGCGGCTGTCCTGATAACTTCTTCCCGCCTGGCCGTCCAGAGCTGCTTCACGCTGCGGCACAGGTCGAGCATACCCATCCGTCCACGCATGCTGTCCCGAGGGATGTACGTGCCTGCAAAAAAGGGTTTCTTGTCGGGTGTCATGATAATGCTGAGCGGCCAGCCCCCCGCGCCCGTCATCATCTGGCACACGGTCATGTAGATTCGATCGATGTCCGGGCGCTCTTCCCGGTCCACCTTGATCGAGACGAAACTCTCGTTCATGAGCCGGGCCGCCTCTTCGTCTTCAAATGTTTCGTGCTCCATAACGTGGCACCAGTGGCAGGTAGAGTACCCGATGGAAAGAAAAATAGGCTTGTTCTCATCCTTCGCCCTGTCGAATGCCTCGTCGCCCCAGGGATACCAGTCCACGGGATTATGCGCGTGCTGGAGCAGGTACGGGCTTTTCTCATGAATCAATCGATTCTCATGCGCCGCCCCAGGTCCGGAAGAAGCTTCCCGAGTCCCACGGCGCTCGTTCGTATCTTCTTGCATCGTATTACCTCCGGGCTAAACCTCGTTTCGGCCTGCGTACGCGCCACATTGGGGATCAGGATCGGATACTCAGGACGTGTAACATCGCTATACAGGCCGTCGCAGCTTTTCAGGCCCTACCTGCAATATGGCTACTCTTTGTCGTCAGCGGAAGGCTAACCAATCGTCAAAAGCTGCGTTCGCGAAACGCCTGTCTACGCGAAAACGGTTGACGGAGGGCCTTGGTCGAGGTACGTTGCAGAAACAGCACCAAGAGGCTGCTTCAGCCGGCGCATAAGTTAGATACGAATCGAATAGGGGCACGCAGTGAAAATAGCAACCGTTTTGGGCAGTCCGCGAAAGAAGGGAAACACAAGCAAAGTGCTCGGATGGATGGAACAGGCTTTGGAACAACTCGGGCACCGGGTCGATCGTATCAACGTGGTTGATCACAAGGTTAACGGGTGCAAGGGATGCTGGACCTGCAAGAAGTCCCCTGACAAGCCCGGCTGCCCCCAGAAGGATGATGCCGTGGGGATTCTCTATCGGTTGATGGATTCGGACATGGTGTTGTATGCGTCGCCCGTGTATTTCTGGGGTCCGACTGCACAAATAAAGGCGCTGATCGATCGTCATTGCAGTCTTGTCACGGGCTACTCAACGGCTCAATGGCAGTCCCTTATGGAAGGCAGGAAGATAGGACTTGTCGTGACGTGTGAAGATGCTGAGGAGAACAACACGGAAATGCTGGTCGCGACATTCAAGAAGCTGGCCGACTACCTGAAATGCGAATATTGGGATACCCTTGTGGTGCCTTTTACAACAACTCCGGATGCCATGACCGATGAGATTCGTCAGCGAGCAATTGCATATGCACACCGTTCTGCTAATGTGACTTGATCGCAGACCATGGAATCTTACTTGTTGGAATCAATCACTTCTATTTTTGCTTCCGATGCGCGTAGAATTTTAGCCGATCGTACATTTTGTAACCCAGCCGCCGATAGATTGGTTCCCCGTAAGGGCTGGCCTGCAAGGTGACTATCGAGGCGCCGTGGTGAAAGCCTGCATTTGTGGCGAGACGAGTGCAAATTGTCGCTAAACCGGCTCCTTGAGCTTCGGGCACGGTCCCAACCCAATAGACGCCTGCTCCCTGTCCGCTAAAAATCGCCATAGCCGTGGAAACAGGTCTGTTTCCGCGGTAAAGAACATAGCCCTCCGCATTTCCCGATAACAGCCTCGAAGGGTTTCCGTATATGGCCCTCACTAATTCCAGGTTAAGACCGAGTACCGAATATGCCTCGGAGTTAACGCGTATGGCATCTTGTACATGGCGTTCTTCAGTGAAACGCTCGGCACGAATACCATCGGGCGCATCAACAGGACCGAACGGATGATTTATCAGCATGCATGGGGTATTGGCCCTAAGTTTCAGGCCAGTTGTTTGGCAGAGCACATCCAAATCCCGATCTTGACCCTCGCGAACCAAGAGCATGAACGCTTTGCTGCGTGTGCCAAAGAAGACTCGCGCTCGGTCAAGAACTTCTTGGGCCGATATGGACGGATCGGTTCGGATGAGGCAGTTCTGATACGGAACCGGAAGATCGGTGGCCCCGGCCAGTAGCAACAGTCCATGCTCTTCTACGCACTCACTCTCGTCCTGCCAACGGGCATGTTCGCGTATTGATTCGACAAGATTATTGTCAGCCAAAATGTGTGATCTATTGTTCATCTTGTGTAGAAAGAACCTCCTCTAGCATTGTTTTGAGCATATCGCTGCATAGTGTCGTAGGTCAAGCGTAATCGTACCTGTTACGTATCCATCAGTTGCACGCGGAGGCAGAGACCACGGTTACACCACGAAGATCGCAAAGGACGCAGCGAAGGCGTACAGAGCGCCTGGCTGCGTGTGCCTGCGCTGCGCAATCTCTGCGGTGAACTAGCCTTGACATCGGCCATAGGCGGTCACATATCAAAAGTTGAGATGACGGAGAGAAACGGCCGAGCTTCAGGATGATGAACGCAATTAAGGAGACCGTTTCTCTTCGAGCGTGCGGCTTCCCGTGTATGGACCGGGCAGACTGTTATGAATGATTCGGGAGGTCCGCACAGGACCATTGAGGAGGAAGAACAATGGACGCGAAAGCATGTTGCGACGGCATGAGCGCCGAGCTTATCGGATGGAAAACCAAAATGGACGATGTGATAAGGAAATTCGACGCGGCCTCCTGCGGCGAAAAGCAGTGGGTGTTCCCCTATATCAATGATCTGCACATTATTCACGCAGAACTTGACGACAAGATTCAATCGCTCAAGACAGAGTGCCCGATGTAGGATAGCCGCAAGGCACACCCGTGCTGCTCGCAGCCTAACGAGCGGCGGATGATGTGGCAACGATACCTGGGACTGCAAACGTAAGGGCGACCGGCCGGTTGCCCTTACCCAGTGAAAGGGAAGGGGGGTCGATCATGTCTCCGAACGCTGAATCTCACACCGAGGCGAAGTCCGCGCCCGCGGAACAGGCTACCCGCGGCGCAGTCCACCTCTTCGACGTAGCCGGAATCAAGATCACGATTGACTATACGTGGCTGATCGTATTTGCCCTGGTGCTCTGGAGCCTGTCCGCAGGATATTTCCCCATCTATTACGGAGGCTACACCAGTAATCTCTATTGGATTGCGGGCGTCATCGCCACCATATTGTTTTTTGCCAGCATTCTGATTCATGAGCTTTCCCATTCGCTCATGGCTATTCGTCACGGGATCAAGATACCGGAAATAACCCTGTTCATTTTTGGGGGCATCTCGAAGCTCTCTCGGGACCCCACGGACCCCAAATCAGAACTGAAGATAGCGATCGCCGGACCGTTGAGCAGTCTGGTTCTTGCGGTCATCTTTGCCATCGTCAAGGTGCCTTTTCACACCGAACCGGCCGGTCTGTTATACGGGATCTTTGACTACCTGGCCTGGATAAATGTCGCGTTGGCCGTGTTTAATCTGATTCCCGGGTACCCGCTGGACGGCGGCCGGATTCTGCGTGCGATTGTCTGGTGGAAGACCGGTTCCGTGGAGCGGGCCACGAAATGGGCATCAGACATCGGTCAGGGCTTTGCCTGGGCCCTCATGGCCCTTGGAGCCATACAGGTTTTTCTGGGCTCTCTCATCGGCGGCTTGTGGCTTCTCTTCATCGGTCTGTTTCTCCGGGGCATCGCTATGGGCGGGTATCAAGAGGTACTGATGAAACAGTCCCTGGAGGGAGTACGGGTGAACGAAGTGATGATCGACGATGTGATCGTCGTCCCACCTCACCTCCATCTGGACGAGCTGAGCCACGAATACTTTCTCAGACACGGTCATGGAGGCTTTCCGGTGATGCGGGACGGCAAGCCTCTCGGCTTGATCTCTCTCAGCCAGGTAACGTCCGTCCCTCACGAGGAACGGCAGCGGACCGCGGTGGAACAGGTGATGGTTCCCTTGAGCGAAGGAATAGAGATTGAGCCGAATCAGTCCCTTGCGGAAGCTCTGAGAAAGATGAGGACCACGGGCCACCGGCGGCTGTTGGTCATGGATGGAGACAACTTGAGGGGCATGATTACTATGGCAGGGCTTCTCAGATTTCTCGAGATCAAGCGTGTGCTGGAGGCGTGATCGTCATGCGCTTGAGCCCCTATTCAGCAATTATCAAGAAATCATTCCGAAAAAAATCGCACTGCTGGACGAGCCAGCAGTGGCACCCGACAAAGATAAAACCCTCGCCCCCTTTGGGGGAGAGGGCAGGGTGAGGGGGAATTTCACCCGCCTCACCCAACCCTGTGTTACCGCCGACGCTCGCCAATAGTCATTTGAATCGCTCGATCAGAGAGAGGATCTCGTCAGTCTTCTCCTTGAGGAGTCGTTTGTCCTGTCTGGTTTCCACATTGAGGCGAATTACCGGCTCGGTATTGGACGGCCGGAGGTTGAACCTCCAGGCATCGAATTCCACTGTCAGGCCGTCCGTATAGTCGAACGTTCCGCCCCTGTCCTTGTAGTTCTCTTCGATCCTTTTGAGCACGTCGTGGGGGTCTCCCACCGTTCGATTGATTTCGCCGCTCACAGGAAACCTCTCGATGCGGCCCTCTATAAGCTCCGAAAGGGGACGACCTTCGATGCTGAGAGTTTCCACAAGCACGAGCCAGGGAATCATGCCGCTGTCACAATAGGCAAAATCCTTGAAATAGTGATGTGCTGACATCTCACCGCCGTACAGGCCATCCTCGAGGCGCATTCTTTCCTTGATAAACGCGTGGCCCGCTTTGCTCATCACGGGAATCCCGCCTGCCTCACGAACCATTTCGACTGTGTTCCAAATCAGCCGCGGATCGTGGACTATCCTTGCCCCCGGGTGCGTCCGAAGGAATGCTTGGGCAAGAAAACCGACAAGGTAGTATCCCTCGATGAATTCACCCCGCTCATCAAAGAAGAAACAGCGGTCGCAGTCTCCGTCCCAGGCGATGCCCAGGTCTGCCTTGTGGTCGAGTACGGCTTTGGTTGTCACACCTCGGTTTTCCGGAAGTATTGGATTGGGAATGCCGTTGGGGAAGTGTCCATCAGGTTCGGGGAAGATCGTTATGAAGTCGATCGGCAGTTTGGGTTTGAGCTTGTCGAGAATAGGTCCCGCGCAGCCGTTCCCACAATTCATAACGACCTTCAGCGGCTTCATCTTGGCCGGGTCCACGTAGCTCATCAGATGTTCGATGTACGCGTCCTCAAGGTTCACCGTCTTCATGGAGCCACCCCCGGCCGGTGGCGCGAAGCTCTTGTCAATTACGATCCGTTCAATATCTTCGAGGCCGGTGTCCGCGCTTATGGGCTTGGATTGCTCCCGTACGAATTTCATCCCATTGTAGTCCATCGGGTTGTGGCTTGCCGTCACCATGATTCCGCCGTCGAGCCTCAGATGGGAAGTAACGAAATAGACCTCTTCCGTGGGGCACAGTCCGATATCGAGGACTTGGCAGCCGCTGTCGGTCAGGCCTCTGGCAGCGGCACGCAATACCGCATCGCTGGAGAGACGTACGTCCCTGCCGATACAAACGCTGGAAGGGGACAGCAACGTGGCATAGGCCCTGCCGATGTCGTAGGCGATTTCCTCATTGAACTCGTCAGGAATCCGCCCGCGCACGTCATACGCCTTGAAGCAGGTCATTTTCTTCTTTCCTGAAGCTGTCATCGACGGTTCCTTTCCTCTTGTCAGGACTCACCGCAGAGTCACCGAGGACGTAGAGAAGTGATCTTCCTTTTGGGCGACCACCGGTCGCCCCCACAACTTACCCTCGCCCTTTTGTGGGAGAAGGAAGGGTCATGGACTTCTTCCTCTGCGTCTTCTGGGCCTCTGCGGTGAACACGGTTCCCGATCACGTACCTTTCATATAGCAAGTGACGCTCCTTGAGGCAATCTTCAGTTTGCCCGTTTCCTCACCTTGTCGTTTGCCTTTCCACGTGCAAGGTCTATTATGAGAATTGGCATGCTTCACAGAGGAGGAATAAGAAGGCTTTCCCGAAATGTCGCATCGAACCATTACAAAGGACGGCGCTGACCTGAGCCCAGGGAGGCAGGAATGAGTGATGACGCACGACAAGGGCCACTAAAGGATGAGAGCACGCTTCTTGAGGACGTGCTGGAGTCCCTAACTCACCCGTTCTACGTCGTTGACGCTCGTGACTACACAGTGCTCATGGCCAATTCAGCTGCAGGCATCGAGCTTTCAGGACAGCCGTGCACCTGTCACGGTGTCACGCATGGTCGCCAGCTACCATGTGACGGAACCGAATATCCCTGCACTATCGAAGAGGTCAAGAAGCACAGAAAACCCGTCACGGTTGAACATGTTCATTACGACCGAGAGGGTAATGCGAGATACATTGAAATTCACGCGTACCCGATTTTCGATAGTGAAGGCAACGTTGCGAAAATCATTGAATACAATTTGGACGTCACCGATCGGAAACGAGTCGAAGATGCCCTGCGAGACTCGGAGATGAGGGCTCGCTCGGTGGCCCAGTCTGCCACAGACGCGATCATTTCCGTGGATTCCGACGACACTATTATCTTTTGGAACAAGGCAGCCCAGAAGATCTTCGGCTATTCCGAAAAGGAAATCTTGGGCAAGCCAATCTCCACAGTGATTCCCGAACAGTACCGGGAGGCGCATCGGGAAGGAGTGAAACGATACCTGCGCACTAAGAAGCCTGTTCTCATTGGAAAAACAGTGGAACTGCAGGGCCTCAGGAAAGGGAGGACGGTATTTCCTGTCGAGTTGTCCTTGTCGACATGGCAAGCCAGAGGCAGAACCTTCTTTTCCGGGATCATTCGCGATATCAGCAACCGCAAGGAAGCTGAAAAGGCCCTCGAACAACGCACCGAGGAGGCAAATCAAAGATCCAGCGAACTGGAATCTCTTATCCAGATGGTCGCCCATGACCTCAAATCACCGGTTGTGACAATCGGCGGCCTTGTCCGCTTGCTGAAGAACTCGACCGACGCCGGTCCCGCAGATTCGAAGCGAGACGAGATAATCGATCACATCATCCAGGCCAGCCGGACAATGGAGCATTTCCTCGGGGACTTGCTTAACGGACTGGCCATAGATCAGACTCAACCCGAGCTTGCTCGCCTGAGGCTCGACGAAGTCATTCGAGAAGTACTCCTGCAACACAAACAGGCACTCGACGAAAAAGGGATCGTCGTCCGGATGGATATCCCCTCGCCCTCGCCGGTCGTTCACGGCGACAAACGCCGGATCGCTCAAGTCGTCGACAACCTCCTGGCGAACGCAATCAAGTACATGGGTGAGAAGGCGGACCCACAAATCGCCGTTGACGTATTCGAGCACCGGAATTCTTTTCTCACCCGAATATCGGACAATGGTGTCGGAATACCCAGGGAGTACCATTCCAAGATCTTCGACCGATTTTTCCGAGTGCCTCGAAGTGATGGTCAGAATGGCACCGGTCTGGGCCTCGCCATCGTACGAAAGATCGTCGAAAGCCATGGCGGCGCCATATGGGTTGACTCCGAAGAAGGGAAGGGCGCCACATTCTATTTCACCCTGCCGAAAATGGGGCACGAAAAACCAGGCGGCGAGCGGTGACCGGGCGGATTCTCCTGGAAACATTTTCTCGGCATATCCGCGGCCAAGGCGAGGATATCCAGGCGGATCGGTATACCCCTTACAAGATCGGGTAGGCAAAGAAAGTTCGGCGCTCAGATGGGATGCTTCACGTTGGGCATCTCTGTGGCGCTCTTGATCGCTCTGGGCCTGTGCTGGCTGGTACTCTAGGTGATTGCTGTGAGACGAAATTCACGTTCACCGGGCAGCCATTGTTCGCGCATGGGTTATGTCACGGCTGGAGATGCGACGTACTTGATCGGCTGCGAGAGTTACTACCGCGGCAGTGTGACCGTCCAGTGATGTGAACTCGACCTCGTAAGCCAGACCGTCGGAGTACACATGGACGACAACTCCGACGTCGCCGGGTTCAAGACCTTCAGCTGGAAGCGGCGTCTCCAAGACTATTCGGTCATGCTCTCTGATCGCCATGGATTGATTCCGTCCTCGGATATGCGGTGACAAGTCGCGCTCGTCGATGCCTCGCCTCCCTTATCCACACCGTGCGTACCAGCACGGTCTGTCCGTCAGGCGCGTGTAACGGTCCATCAATAATATACTTGCTCCCGTGAATTGATTCAACAACATTGGCCACGAGGCCTTCCTCAGAAACGCGAAGCAGGGCGTTGGCCAAGACGTGCCACTCTTCCAATCTGAATCCCAGACCGAGAAAGAAGCGTGCCTTTCCAGCTCCCTCAGGGTGTCTTGGGTCCATTAGGTATTCAAAAATCTTATGACGCTCAACGAATCCACTCACCCCGTTCGGCAATCCGGAGGACACCATATGGACCTCCTGGACTTTACTGCGTCCTCAACTTTAGGTCTTGTTTGTCGGGGTGATTGGAGTGTATCAGGTGCTCAAAGATCTGCACCAACGTTTCCGGCTTCAGCTTACTCGGGAGCCTCTTCTTCTCAAAAAAAATCTGGGGAGTCGAAGTCAGCTCCAAGCGAATGCCCAATTCCACGTCCTGTTGCACCTTTTCGGCCGCCTTTGAACCATCCTTGAGCAGGTTCTCGAATTTGCTGAGATCCAGTGGGAGTTTGGCGGCAAATTCCAACCAGGGAGCTTTCTTGAGCTCTTTTTGATGGTGAAACAGCAGTTGGCCGTACGCGAAGAAGAGCGGATTCCCGCCGAGGATGAACGTCGCGGTCGCAGCCCGGGCTGCCTGGCACGCCATGGGATGGAGGTTTGTCGCTATGTACCGGTTGCAGTCGGTGGAGAGCGGGTAATTCTTGTACACAAGTTTGAGCACGTCGCGGTTCATGCTCACGAGCGCCAGGAGCGCTCGTTCGGTTCCGGGGCAGATCGGGCACTGAAAGTCGGAGAAAAGGATTATGACGAAGGGCGCCGATGGTAATCCAAACACGGGGTCCTGATCGGAAATGGGGACGTCGTACTGAGGGGCAGCATTTAGCCGCGCCGCGATGACCACCATGTCTTCCTCCACCGCGTCGTACTTGGCCTGGGTGGCCTTAAGGGAAAGATGTTTCTCCCACATCCCTGACGCAAAGAAAATCAGCAGGGACAGGACGACGCCACCAACGAGAAAATAGACTCGCTCTCCGAGGCTGGACGTTTCCGGACGGAGGAATTCCTTCCGGTTCCTCACGGCAATCACTAAGAGTAACACCAACGAGGATAAGTTTACCGCGTGGACCACTATGCACCAGGTGCAGATGTTGTCCATCTCAAACATCATCAGATAGACGAAGTACCAACTGAAGCCTATGGCCGTAAAGAAATAGATGAGGAGAAACACCCAGCAGAATTTCCTGAGACGTCTGCTGAAAAGCCCGTTGAGCGCGCACCACAAGGCGAAGGCACATCCCATGAGTCCCAAGACGGCTGATGAAATGTGGTCTGCGAGGGTGGCGTACTCGCTCAGGAGGATCGCGTCACAACTTATCTTCCCGTCCGCCCGGCAGAGAATAGAATCTCCCACAACCGCAGAGTCGGACACGAGCATGATGTGTCTGTACGAGAGATATCCCGCGGCAAAGACCCCGATTCCGGCGAGAACCACGAGCACGATGAACGGGACAGGACCGCAAAAGTAAGGCTTGTCCTGGGACAGCGTTTCACGCTCCCTGGCAACGGCCAGCGACCTGCGCTGCAGCCATCGAGAGACAAACCAACCTTCGGAGGGAGGATTATTGCCTTCTTCCATGATCAGACCTCGGAACAGGGAGAAACCGGACGGGCCAGATGGTAGTGAAACGGTCCCTCGCTGTCAAGAAATGGACCGCGCAAGGTGTCTCGTGTGTCCATTCAACGAGAATTCTAACACGGAACCTGACCGCGACTCAGGCACGATGCTTGATCCTTGCCCTATCTTCTGCTACGGTTCCCGCAGCTCCCGCGCCGAATGTTGACCATCGAAAGAATTTTGCCGATGTTTAACTCCTTTTTCGGACTGTTTTCGAGTGACATGGCGATCGACCTCGGCACCGCCAACACGTTGGTGTACGTGAGGGGAAGAGGCGTGATTCTTTCCGAGCCGTCGGTGGTAGCGGTCAAGAGGGACATCCGGCGGGGATCGAGAATCGTGGCCGTGGGTACCGATGCCAAGAAGATGTTAGGGCGTACTCCGGACAACATCGAGGCCATTCGTCCGATGAAGGACGGGGTCATCGCTGACTTTGAAGTCACCGAAGCGATGCTGAAGCACTTCATCTTCAAGATTCATCAGCGTAGGTTCCTCGTGAAGCCGCGCATCGTCATCTGCATCCCCTCGGGGAGCACCCAGGTCGAAATGCGAGCGGTTCGGGACGCGGCCAAGAGCGCAGGCGCGCGGGAAGTGTACCTTGTTCAGGAGCCTATCGCTGCCGCAGTCGGGGCGAACCTGCCAATCACCGAACCCCGAAGCAGTATGATCGTCGATATAGGGGGTGGCACGACAGAAGTTGCGGTTATTTCCATGTCCGACATCGTCTATTCCAAGTCCCTCAGGGTGGCCGGGGACAAAATCGATCAGGCGGTAATCAGCTATCTCAAGCGAAAATACAACCTGCTGATTGGCGAAAGGACCGCGGAGTTGGTCAAGATGACCATTGCAAGTGCCTGCCCTGAAAGAGAAGAAACGATCCTCGAGGTAAAAGGGCGGGACCTTCTCGCCGGCATACCCAAGATCGTCGCGCTGCGATCAAACGAAGTCGTGGAAGCTATTTCCGTTCCGGTCCAGGCGATCCTGGAGACGATCAAGACGGCCTTGGAGCAGACACCGCCCGAGCTGGCAGCGGACATTGTCGACAATGGGATCGTCTTGACAGGAGGAGGGTCCCTCCTGAAGAACCTTGACTGGCTGATTCGGCGAGAAACGGGCTTGCCTGTTGCGGTTGCCGACGATCCCCTCTCGACCGTGGTGCTGGGCTCAGGCAGAATGATCGAAGACCACGGTCTGAGGAACCTCCTCATGACCTAGCGAGGCCGGTACGGCGGAAAGGCAACCGGCCTGCAGCCACCGCAAACGTTTCAATTAGGCACATTCGGCGGCGTGATGCCTCGATCCATTCGTGAGATAGCCTTGGTGTTAGTCCTGGTGGGGGCAGGGCTCGTCATCATGTTCTCATCTGACGACGAACGTCAGGCGGGACCGCTGTCCCGAGTTGCATATGCTCTGCTGCGTCCTTTTCAGCAGGCGATCTCCTTTGTCCACAGCCAGACAGCGGAGGTCTGGCGAGGATATGTCGATCTTGTAGGCGTCCGAGCGGAGAACCGGCAACTGAAAGCAGAGATTGAGAGCCTCCGTCGTCAGCGAGCGATTCTGCTTGGCAAAGAAACTGAAAACCTCAGGCTTAGAAAACTCCTGGATCTAAAAGATCG
>Ga0233422_10001216_pt1 | contig 11687 bp, 12 predicted proteins | sample Watercolumn_Mata_2_FD_182724 | JGI IMG/M metagenome (GOLD analysis project Ga0233422, IMG submission 182724) | Freshwater microbial communities from Lake Matano, South Sulawesi, Indonesia - Watercolumn_Matano_2014_110_MG | ecosystem: Environmental > Aquatic > Freshwater > Lake | place...
ATCAACAACGGCAGTCTCAATACCGGCATGATCTCGATCACTGGCAACCGTTTCGACGGACAGGCTAGCAAAGCGATCTACGGTGTTGACTACGCGCGTGAGATCCACATTCAGGGCAACCACTTCCTCAACCAGCAGGGCGACCTCATTCACTTGGTGGACAACTATTCTGCTTGGATCGAGGACAATCGCTTCGCTGGCTTCGGCGCGCTGGCAACGAACTTCGGAATCAAGCTCGACGGGACATCCCCGTGCAAGGCTACGGTCACCAACAATCTCTTCACGGCAGTCAGCGAGTCAGGCCCCATCGAGACGGCATTGATCGTCAACGGGACGGCGAAGGTGAAGGTGGACGGCAATCGGTTCTTGGTCGAGGGCGCGTATGTCCTCAACTACTTCATCCAGACTGATGCAGAAGATCTCCAGATCCTGGACAACTACTTTGATGGCAACAACAAGCCCACGCGGTTCATCTTGGCCAACAGATCGACTCTTGGGCACGGGCTGGTAGTCAGGGGCAATCAATTCCTAAACGCCAAGACTCAGACGATCACGGCAGCCGTGTATGGTTATGCCGGCTCCATTATCGAGGGCAACACGTTCAGGGACGGGGACAACACTGCCTTGCTCTTGAATTCTGCCGGTACCGGCCCGGTCTCGGGCTCGATCGTGCGCGGAAACGCATTCATCAACATCACCGGTTACCGTGGGGTTGGGTCGAACGCCTATGTCACGGACATCGGCAGTGACACGCTATCTTCTGGCATCTTGATCGATGGCAACAACTTCCAGGACTGTGGTACCACACAGGATGTCTACGGTTTTGGGATCTTTGCCCGTGGTAACGGTACCATCCGCGGGAATTCCTTCACCAATTTCAAGGGCTATGCCGCAGATCCATCTACTAGCACGGCGATCTGTATCTCAGTCAGTACCAACGGCAAGTATCTGGTGGAAGGCAACAAGTTCTTTCAGGAAGTCAATTCCGTCATGGCCAGGCAGATGTATGTGATCAATATCGAGGAGACTGGCTGTACGGTGCAGGGGAATCATTGCGTTTTGACAGGCACATTGGCGGGCTGGACCAATGGCGTCTTCCGATTCATTCGCTCCATCGGTAAGATCTACACCACCGTCATGCACAATGTCGTTCTGCACCAGGTGGGTAGCATGGCTGGGACCGGGGTCGATCTCAAGGCTATCGAGGTCACTGGTGCATACTGCATGGTGTGTTTGAACAACACGCAGAGATATAACGTCGTTGCCAATGGTGATGGTTCGGTGGTGATGGGGAACTTGGTCCTAGACGCCAATCTGGATCCATCGGGCAGTCATTCGATCGTGTCTGGGAACTCTATTCCGAACGGTACATTCACCCTCAATAGCACGGCGCACCCAGTGCAAGGTACACAATATCAGAGCAGCTCCAAATATCCGGGGCTCGATGCCAACCATTACAGTGGAGAGTAGCAGATGGAACAGTTGGACAAGCTCACGGACGTGTTCTTCAACTGGCAGGTACTACTGATCTCCTTCGTGTCGTTCGCGGTCGTGAGCGTCATCAGACAGATCGGCACGAAGAAGGACAAGGACAAGAACGTCGTTGGCGGTTGGGCTGAGAACAAGTACTTCAAGATCATCCTGCCGATATTGCCCTACGGTATCACCCTCGGCCTGGTCTTCATTCCAGGCGTGCCGTTGCCGGAGACCGTGGTGAAAGCCGCGCCTAAGTTGCTGGCGGTCAAGATCCTCTACGGTATCTACGCCGGATGGCTGTCCGACAAGAGCTATCAGGTGGTGAAGAAGGTGCTCGAGAAGTTCGGGGTGATCTCGGAGGGCTGAGATGCTCGATCGTGGTATGCTCGACGCTTTCTGGGATGAGATGCAATGACCAGGGTGTGGGAGTGGCTCAAGATCTACTGGAAGTGGCTCATCCTGCCGTTGTGGGCGGCTTCCATCGTCCTGGTCTGGCTGTTCACCCGCGGCGGGGTGTTGAAGAAACCACCCGTGAGCGGTACGACAGACCAGGCGGCCAACAACGCGGTCAACGGTGTCATCAACGCGTCCGAGAACAAGGACCAGGCCATCGCCAAGCTCGAGACCCAGTACCAGGACAAGCTCAACAAGATGTCCGAGGCACAGCGGGCCGAGTGGGAGCAACAGAAGGCCAAGCCCATCGAAGAGGTTGCCTCGTGGATCGATCGGTTCTGATCAAGGAAGCGACCTACCGCGCCTTCATCGACGAGCTGGAGAAGATAGCCAGCTCGATGTCGGACGAGGAGTGGGAGAAGCTTGCGCGCATCTTCGAGCGCATGGGCCTCGGCATGAAGCGCAAGGTTGTGCCGGCGCTCAAGCGCGGCTACGAGAGCGCGCAGGTCGGGGCCGGTCAGTTCATGAGCGGCCACCACGGTCACCTCTTGGGTGAGGCCGCGCAAGAAGGTCTCCAGCACGGCGGCATGTGGCACTCCATTGACCCCTCCCACGCCCTGACTGGAGGAGCCGAAGGAGCCGCAGCGATGCTGGCCCCGGCCGCGGCCGCCGCCGCCGTGAAGGGCATCAGGAAGGCCGCGCCTATCGTGAAAGAGAAGGCGACGCGAGTGGGTGGCTATCTGAGGAGTGCGTTCGGCGGCGGTGGCCCTCCCAGCGTTCCGCCCGTCTTCGCCCCGTCGTTCGTCGGACCATGAGCCGCCTGCTGCCCAAGATCGCCCAGGAGCACAAGCTCCAGGGGCACACCGAGGTCCAGGGCATACCCATAGCGATCGAGAACCGCAAGGGATCTGTCCGTGAGGGGACGACTGAGGACGGTCATCACTGGCGCACGAAGATGAAGTTCCCCTACGGCTACATCGAGGGGACCAAGGGCGCAGACGACGAGCCAGTGGACGCCTATGTCGGGCCGGACAAGGACGCGCCCTACGCCTACGTCGTCCACCAGCACAAGCCGGATGGGACGGGCTTCGATGAAGACAAGGTCATGCTCGGGTTCGACAGCAAGGAGGACGCGCGCAAGGCCTACCTCGAGCACTACGACTCCGACAAGTTCCTCGGCCCCATCTCCCAGGTCACGATGGAGCGTCTGCAGGAACTTGTGGACAGCGGCAAGAAGCTGGAGAAGATCAGCCATCCGCATGTCCGCATGGAGAAGCCCGGAAGGTGCGGGGCGGCCGCGTTGAGGATCGCTCTTCGCGTTCACGGCATGGACATGCCGGAGGGCACGGCCGCGAAGTTGGTGAACACTGACAAGGAGGGGGCTGACCCGGAGTCTCTGGCCTCGGTCGCTGAAGCTGCTGGTCTGGATGCTGAGATCGTGGACGGCATGAAGTTCCACGAGCTCGCATGGCACACCGCAAAGGGCAGGCCGGTGGTCGTGGCATTCCAAGCGTGGCGCGGGGACACCAAGCGCCCAGCGTGGGAGGACAACTGGGACGACGGTCACTACGCCGTAGTGCTGGGCGTGGAGAACGACAAGGTTCGGATCAGTGACAGCTCGGATAGCGACAACAGCTACCTGCTAGATCGCGCGGAATTCGAGCGCCGATGGCATGACGTGGACAAGGACGGCACAGTCCGAGATCATCTTGGGATCGTGATCTCTCCGAAAATGGAGAAGCGTGCCTACAACAGGGGCGTGCATTTTCATCTGATGAACAAGACCATCCAGAAGGCGTTTGGGGACGACCTGACTCCAGAGGCCAGGCGTGTGATGTTGGATCAGGCTCGAGAGTCAGATGTAGGGCTTCGACACCCGTGGAATCCATGGAATGCGATCCAGCACGCATTCCCCACGCTCTCGAAAGAGGAGCTTCGAGAAGAGACGCAGGGCAAGCACGAAGAGGCGATCGGATCTCTTGCCAGGGCAATCGGGGACAGGCATCTCTCCGACGTCCGCAGGTCTGTCATGGCCACGGGCGCACTGAAGGACCTGGCCCAGGCACAGCATGCCCGTATCGATGTCCACTCTCACCACGACAAGCCGCTGGAGATCGCCGAAGCCAAGGGCGGCCCAGAGCGTGTGCAGGAGTTCGTCAAGCTGCGCAGTGCGCTCCGCGATCGGCTAGGTCCGTACGGTGGGTTCGTGTCCTCTGGTATCGAGCATCTCAGATCTGGGTTCGATCTGAGGCTGAAGATGCCGGTCCTGCGCAGCGAGCTCGACAAGTTCAATCCAGAGAAGTGGGAATCGGACAAGAGCACGTTGCGCACAGCCGATGAGTACGGGCGGGAGATCAAGCACGATCTTCTGAGAACGCTGAAGTCCGAACACGACCTGAAGCCGCGCGAGGCAAAGAACGCGGTCCACGAGTTCCTGCGGTCGTTCTCGCCCGGGGTCGTTGACGAGGCTGCTGCTGAGGTGAAGGACACCGCCAAGTTCCTGGCGAGCACTGCCGGCAGGTTGTGGCGCGGTGGTGAGAAGACGTCAGCCGTCGAGCCGAAAGGGATCAAGTTCCTCTACATGGATACAGGCGGTGGCCATCGCGCACAGGCGCAGGCAATGGTGGAGGCCGCACAACAGCGTGGTATTCCGGCCGAGGCCATCCATTGGGGAGAGTTCGCGAAAGGCACGTCGCTCAAGAGCTACGAGAAGGCGTACACGGACTACCTTCAGGACAAGAAGGGCCTGCCTGCGTTAGGGTTGGCGCACATCAGGTTCCACATGATGGGGACCGACAAGGAGAAGCTTCGCAACTGGGTCGACCAGAACAGAGACCAGGCGATCGTCGTGACTCACGAGCATCTTCAACGTCACTTCAAGGGCATCGAGCATCCAGTTCATGTCCTGCACTCAGATCCCGTGAAGTGGCCAATGGCTTCCAAGGTGGACAAGCCTGATCGTATCCACATCGGCCTCCCAGAAGTTCTGAAAGAGCTCGGTGTGAAGAACAAAGTGCCGATCAGCAACGTCCCTGTAGGAAAGGGCGTGCTCCAACCCAAGGGCAAGTCGGGCTTGATCGACCCTGAGAAGTTCAACGTCACGGTGAGTGGTGGCGGTCTTGGCGCTGAGGTCGCTCCGCTCACAAAGCAGGTGTTGAAGTCAGATCTGCCGGAAGACGCAGTTGTTCATGCAGTTGCCGGCAAGAACAAGGGCGCGTTGAAGGAGCTACGAAGCATCGCCAAGAAGGATCCTCGTCTTCAGGTCCATGGCTTTGCACCGTTGCCTACGATGATGCGGGAGGCAGATCTGAACGTCGTTCGTACGCACGGCACGACCTTCGCGGAGACCGTGGCGTCGGGCAAGCCCGCGGTCTACTACGGGCCGAAAGCGCCGCTGGTGGGCAAACTGCATCCGGTCACCGATTTCCAGGCAGATCTGACAAGAAGAACTGCGTTGTATGCGGGAGAACAGGTGGGGCATCCTGTTGCTATCGGTCTGGAGAACGTACCCGATGCCGTGGAAGAGGCGGTAGAGAACGCTCCGAAGTTCAGGCGACTGGCTGTCGAGGCCAAGAAACAGATGGGTAACCCCGCGGACCAGGCTGTGAAGCAGATCATGAAGCCACGTAGTGGATACCTGCGCCCGAAGGAGTAGGTGATGCCTTTCAAGAGCGAGGCACAACGCCGTCTGTTCTGGGCCAAGGTCGGCCGCGGGGAGATCAGTCGGGATACGGCCAAGGAATGGGAGGACGCCACGCCTGGGGGGAAGCTACCGGAGCGCGTCAAGCAGTCCAAGGAGAAAGAGGGAACCATGCTGAAGACAGCTCGCATCTTTGGTGCCAGCACACCAGAGGATGTCATTGCGACCACCACGATCCCCTATCGCCATCGCGCGGCCGCCTACAAAGAGTACCTGCAGCAGAAGAGCGAAGAAGATCCAACGCCGTGGGGACACGCTCTCTTGGGTGGTGGGGCCATCGGTGCGGGGCTCGGCGGCCTGGTTGGGGCGAGTGGAGGTCTTCGAGGAGCTGGTCTCGGCGCGCTCATTGGGGGACTCGGCGGGGCCGGTCTCGGCGCGCTTGCTAGGGCGCACGACGTCGGTAACATCGAGCGTGCCCAGAACGTGCTGCGGGGAGGCGACATCGACGCCGACCTGGCTTCACAGATCGGTCACGTGGAGAGCAGACGGCGGCTGGACGATTACCTCACTCGCGAGCGCCGGCACCGCGAGATGGTCGGCACGATCGGCGGCCTGAAAACCGCGGCGCTGTCCGAGGGCGGCAAGGTCGAGATGGAACACGCCGACACCATCCGACGTCTCATGGCCAACTCCGGTGCGTCCGTGGAGGAGGCAGCGAACATGATCGCGAACGATCACGAGAAGGAGCTGGGTAGGGACTACTACCCGGCGCTCAAGGGCATGGAGGCCGCGCTCGAGCAGACGAAGAAGGCTGCCTTCTGGGACGAGATGGGCAAGATCGCGGCGAGCGGGAAGGGCGTGCTCAAGAAGCTGCTGAAGGCCACCAAGCCATCCGCGATTGAGGGCGAGCTTGGCAAAGGCACGGTCCCGGAAGAGCTGAGGACTGGCGCGCTCGACAAGCTCAAGAAGCTCATTTCCAAGCCCGTTGGGCCCGAAGCCATGCACGGCGAGCACAGGCTGGTGTCCATCCCGGAGATCTTGCAGAAGACCGGCTCGGCTGAGGAGCTGACGACGGGTGAACGCATCAGGAAGGTCGGCCCGCTGCTGGGAGGCCTCGCAGGTGCCGGCCTCGGCCTGCACTCGGGGCTGCGAAGCGGGAACGTCTTGGCCAAGACACTGGGCGGGGCCGCCGCCGGCACAACTGCAGGCTGGGTGCCGGACATCATCGCCAGCGGCGTCGAGGGCATCAGGGGCCGCGCATGAGGTTCTTCATCCTCATCCTATCTTTCCTTACATGCTCCTACGTGATGGCGGCCCCGCCGGCAGTCCCGGCCGCTCGCAGGGAGGCCCCTGTCGCCGCCCCGGCTGCCCCGGGAACCCCGTGCGTGGAGGCGACCTACGCCGACCCCAAGCGGGAGCCCAACTACGCCTGCAGAGGCCCCTGGGAGGACGTGCTGGTGCCTGACGTCCAGTTCCGGCCCTCCATCGGCCTGGCCAAGGGCAAGCCCGTCAGCCTGCCGGCGCTCGAGTACGACGCGGTCCTCATGGATCGGGCCAAGGTCATCGAGCTTGGTCTGCGCATCGAGGCCTTGCGGAGGCTGCGGTGGATGGACCTCCATCGAAGTTCGGACCTGCTCACGATCGAGCAGAAGTACCTGCGGGACACGGCTGCTGAGAAGGACAAGCTCGCGCAGAGCCAGGTGGAGTCGTACAAGAACCAGCTCGTGCAAACGCAGGCGGAGCTCGCAAAGGAGCGGCGCTGGTACCGCAGCTGGACCTTCGGTCTGGTTGTGGGCGTGGTTCTAACCGCCGCGACCGCCGCGGGCGTGGCGATCGCTGTCCGCAAGTAGATCGTAGCTAAGCAAAGCCAGCACCGACCGCTGGCTTTGCCCCGCCCCCGTCCTACTTGTCATTTCAGTTTGACCGTGAACACCTCGCCCACGAACGTGTCTTCAAATAGCTCGTGGATAGCGAAGTCCACCTCGATCGTCGCGCGCTTGGGAAGAGACAGAAGGAACTTCTTCTTGTCGGGCGACCATACCCCATCGCTGGTCGCCGAGTCGTAGAAGAAGATCTTGCGGCTGGACTCGGGAAGCCAACACGTGAGCATGGGGTCTCCGCGCTTGTTGGTCGTGAAGCCCATGTGCTCGCAGACTAGCTGTGCGCGTTTCCCGAGAGCGGCCTTGCCGTCGGCCATGATCTCGGTGTAACTGCGGTAGTCGACCGAGCACAGGTCCCTGTGCCAGTAGTACGGCAGGCAGGTGGGTTTCGGTTCGTTCTTGCACCCAGTCAGCAGCATGGCCAGACACAGAACTCGGATCATCTGATCCTCCTTTCCTTACTGATCTTATACCACGATCCAAGCTAAGAAGAGACCGCTACTGGCTCTCTCCATCGCCGATTCTTTACCCTGGTTGGCGTCCCAGCCGTTGGAGTACCTACCCGCCGAGCTTGCCGACGAGCGCCGACGCGATCTCGAGCGCGACCTTGTCGGCCGCGTCCTGCCTGCCAGCGTAGCGCAGGTCGATCTCGAGCTGCCTCAGCTGCGTGAGACGCCTCGACTCGTCCTCGAGCGCGTTGTCACGGGCCGAGGACGCGGCGACCGCACGCACGATCATGCCACCGATCGCCTTGAACGCCTCGGTGTCGAGCCCGAAGACGCCGAGCACCTTCTTGAGGAAGGCGATCTTGTTGTCGGCGATCTTCGCGTTGCGCTCCTCGCGCTCGTCGTCCGAGGTCATCTCGTCGAGCAGCTTGCGGGCGCTCTTGAGCTCGTCCTCGGTATCGGCCTTTTCCTCGTTGGCGTCGCGAACCTCGTTCTCGAGCCGCCGAGTCTCGGCGTTCAGCCGCTCGACCTCCTCACGGAGGTACTCGAGCGTGTAGTTGGAGCCCTCATCCAGGGCGGACTCCGCAGCCCTCTTCGCCGCCTTCTTGGGGCGAAGCGTCTCTTCCGAGTTGAAGTTCATATAGCTCCTTTCTCGGTTATGATCTTATACCCCCATCTGCGATCTGATTTTCAAGCTAACAGGAGACGGCTGGTATCGCCGTCTCCCATGCCCTTATCCCTGGTTGCCGTCGAGGATTCTAGGAGGGCCTGTTGATGTGGTAGCAGCCGTCCGGCGTGGGGTGTCCCTTGACCCGGTTCTGCGCGGCGACCAGCCTCTTGGCCGCCGGAGAGAGGTCTTCGAACCGTCTGTGTCCGTTTCGGTACTGCATGATCTGCAGCACCACTTTGAACAGCTCAGTTCGTTCCAAGGTACGTCTCCTTTCTCGGTTATGATCCTTATCCCAAGATCAGAGACGTTCTTGCTAATGGAAAAGGCCCCGGGAGCCGGGGCCTGTCAAACGAAGCGAGCGTCGTTCAGTAGGCGGGTGCGGGCTTGCTCGATGTTCTGGGCACCTTGAAGGCTGACGCCCAGCTTGTCGGCCATGCCCGCGAGCTCGGAGAGGTCAAGCCGCAGGAATTCTGCCTGCGGGATCGTGGCCCACTTCTCGTTCTCGGGACCGACCGTGCCGGGCCGTATGCCCGGCTGTGTCAGGAACCCTGGATGTCGCCCTCGATCTTCTCCATCTCGTCGGCCACCGTGCGGTCGTCATCGGCGCTCTCGCCCGTGATGATCTCCTCCGCCTCCATGCGCTTGGCGAAGTACTTGAACCCGCCGGTGAGCACGTAGACGTCCGCGCGCAGCTCGTTGAGCTGCTCGGTCGAGGACTTCGTCAGGGCGTCGAGCACCTCGCCGATGGCGTCGAGCTTCTTCTCCAGCGTCTTGAGCTGGTCGGCGACGTCACCATCGTCGCGGGAGGACGACTTTCCCTCGCCGCGGCCACGGGGACGCTCGTCCTCCTTCTCGTCCTCCTTCTCGTCCTTCTCCTCCTTCTTCCCTCTTGCGGGCACGCCGCGTCCCTTCTTCGGCTCCTCCTTCTCCTCCTTCTTGCCCTTGCCGTCCTCTTCCTGGTTCTCCAAGATCCACTCGATCAGCTGCTCCTGGGTCAGCTCCGCCACCTTCTCCGCGTCGTAGCCCATCGCCCTCGCGGTCTTGCGGAGCAGGAAGCGCTTCATCCCCTGGAGCTCGGACTTCTTGTAGATCGCCATTCAAGATCTCCTTTCGAGGTCTGCCTCTGCGGACAACTTCAACTTGTCTGATCATGGCCTCGAGCGCCGAGACGTCCGCGATTTCCAGCGCCCGGTTTCTGGCATTCACGATGTGTGGTGGTGCCGGTTCCCAATCAGCGCAGTATCTGCCCTCCTTGAGCATCTCCAGGCTGGTGTTGACACACCGGCCCAGTAGTTTGCACGTGAAGCACCTCATCCCCTCTCCTGGAATTGGTGCTCGTTGTCGATGAAGCACTCCATCACGCAGGCGTCGCTGCAGTCTTCACAGGCGATCCCGCAACGGATCTGGGAGTAGATGTACCTCCAGTTCTGCTGTTGCCAGAAGGCGATCTTGTCCCGTAGCATGTTCACGGGTGAGTCCTTCAGATCGGTGGTGGACAACAACCCCATGATGATGTCGATGAGCTGCCGCCGTGACAGCGTTCTGCACAGCACACGACAGAGCTCGTTCTCGCTCCTGATGTCTTTTCCCCGGTTGTAGTAGCACAGGCGCAGCAGCTCCGTGTGGCTGATGTCCTCCCAGGGGATTCTGGTGATCTTGAACGTCCGAGGGTCGGTCTTCTTGCGACGCTTCTTGGGCTTCACCTCCTCGACGTGGTGATAGTGCCGATCATCGTGCATCGGCTCCGGTGGCTCCATGCCCTCGAACATCTCGATGTCGTAGGTCATAGACCCACCGCCAGGCAGAGAGTGACCTCCACCCTCGGGTTCTGGGGGTCGCAGTCCTTCGCCAGCGTGTGGATGAACGTGCAGCTGTCATCCACCCCGACCGCGTCCTTGATGGCGTCCTCCAGGAGCTTGATGCGGTTCGAGAGGTCCATCCGCTTCCACCGGTTCTCAGCCTTCCTTTCACCCGCGTGCTTGCCTTTGACGAACCTCTCGCTCCACCCCTTGTTCTCGATCTCCTCGAAGTAGAAGTGGAGCGTGAGGTCGTACTTCTCATTGGGATCAAGCGGCTTGGCAAACTGCAACCGGTTCTGGTTGATGATCTCGATGACGGCCTTCTTCTTCCAGCTCTTGGCCTCACCCGTCATGCCGCGGCCGCCACCGTGGATGTTGAAGTAGATGTGGTTGCTCGATGGCGGCATCGTCAGCGTTGCTTGGATCGGCTTCATTCCTTGGTTCTCCCCGGAGGTAGCCGACCTGGTCTCGTTGGCGGCAGAGCTAGACGTCGGGGCCTAGCTTCCTGATCTTCGATCTGCTTCGACATGCGTCTCATGCCTTCGATGTGGGCATGCCTGGCACCCTTCTTGATCTCCTGATCTCGCAGGGTGATCATGCGTGAAAGGTGTGTCCAGTTGCCTTCCCAGGCGTCGACTACGGTCTTCATCAGTTTGCACAGGCACTCCATCTCAAGCATCCGTGCCCGAGACAGGACGTACCGACGATCGGTGATCTTGCGAGACTCCTTGTCGGCGGACGTCCCGTCCTTCGTGAGCCTCACCTTGCTGGAGATGAACTCATGCTGCTCCTTGGCCTCTTTGAGCCGGATTTCCGTATCGGCCAGCTGTCCGTTGATGTACCCGCAGTACAAGATCACGACCGTAGACAGCTCTCCGATGTCTTGCTCGCTCATCTCCATGATGGAGATCGGAACTTCTGGGACTCCCGCATCATTCAGGAACTTGGACTTCCCCTGGATCTTGGGCGGCAGTTGCAGACCACGGCGGACCATCTCACTGTAGGCGCTGTCGGCCACCTTGTAGGCATCCTCGCCCTCAGTCATGTCCATCTGCATGCCGCCACCAGTTTTCTCGCGTCGCGACATGATCACCTCACAGTCGGTAACGCGGACCTCGCCCGCGCTGCACCCTCGTCTCGCTCATCTTCGGGGGCTTGCAGACGTGAGCGTACCGGCAGGTCCGGCAGTGGAAGCCAGGCTCCTGTGGGGGCTCCTGGTCGTTGAGCGCGCACTCGCGCACGTACTTGAGCTTCCGAACGATCGCGTCCCACAGCGGACGGTGGAACTTCACCGCGTACTCCGCCATGGCGCTGGTGTTCTTGTCGTAGTAGAGGATCACGCAGACGGGCACGTCCAGGCAGCCCATGTAGAAGGTGGACTGG
>Ga0233422_10001218_pt1 | contig 11674 bp, 11 predicted proteins | sample Watercolumn_Mata_2_FD_182724 | JGI IMG/M metagenome (GOLD analysis project Ga0233422, IMG submission 182724) | Freshwater microbial communities from Lake Matano, South Sulawesi, Indonesia - Watercolumn_Matano_2014_110_MG | ecosystem: Environmental > Aquatic > Freshwater > Lake | place...
GACGGCGTTGTCTACGTCGGTTCGTGGGACGGGGGTCTCTACGCGTTCCGCACCGACGGCCCGGGCGCGAGCACAACCTGGCCCCAGTACCGCCACGACCCGCAGCATACCGGCCGCCAAAGGCGACCATCGAAGTGACACCACAACGTGGCGTCCGCAACAAACCCGTGTCCGTTGACGTCTGAGTCTGTAGCCGGCCCGATCGCGGGCCGCTGCTAGCAGTAAGGAGCAGAAATGCTGGACATTCTCTTCTCGCCCGGAAGGGCCTTCTCGCGCCTGAAGGACAGACCTGCGTGGGTATTACCACTTGTCCTGGCAGCGCTGTTGCCCGCGCTCATCTCAACTGCCGCGTTCACACTCTTGCCTCGACAGACCGTCGCAAACTACATCGACGGGAAGCGATCCCAGATCATGGACAACGTGGGGCAGCGCTTGGAGCGTAGCGGCTTGTCGCAGGAACAACGGGAAGAGCAGATGAAGAAGATGAACGAGCAGTTCAGTGCCGAATTGGACAGGTACCGCACGCTCTCAAAGCCTGCCCTGTTCGCAAGATCGCTCCTGCGTTCCGTGCCAGCGATGATTTGGGGCGCTGGCCTCATGTTCCTGCTCGCGTTGTTTGTGAAGATGCTGCTACCTCTTGTGGAAGCACAGGCAGTCTACAAGTCAGTTTTGCCAGTCATCGCCTGCGCTGGCTTGACAAGAATAGTCGGAGCTTTATTCAAGGGCATAGTCATGGTCGCCTCCAACAAGCCCACGGTACTTACGAGCCTAGCCCTAGCTATGCCCGCGGGCAGGGGCAGCTACCTTCACGGACTGCTGTCTTTCTTCGACGTCTTCACCTTGTGGGAACTTGCTCTGGTTAGCCTCGGCGTTGGTGTCGTGACCAATACCAGGAGGACGTGGCCTGTCGTCTTTGGTGTGTGGCTGATCTATGTGCTCATTCTATCAGCACTAGACGCCCTCGCGGGGGGCATGATGGCCGGAAGCTAGGGAGAACCGATGCTGCTTCTCGTCTTGACGCTCGTTACCGCTACCCCTGAAACGCTCGAGCTCTCGCTCGGACAGGCGCTCGACCTTGCTCGGCGCGGCAGCCCGGCCCAGGTTCAGGCTTCCGCTTCCAGGTTAAGCAGCGACGTCGCAGTCGGCCGGGGCATCAACGCCCTGCTGCCGACGGCCTCCGGCTCGCTCGCCTGGGGCCGGACCGAATCACAGGTTCTCCCCGGCTTCGACTCGACGGTGACCGTCAAAGGCTGGGATGGTTCCCTCACACTCAGCCAGGTCATTTTTGACCCGCGCGTGTTCGCCGGGGCCGCCAACTCGTTCATCCAGGCCGGCTACTACTCCGCCGACGCACAGGACAAGCAGGCCAAACTCATCTACGACGTGACGAACGGTTACCTGGGACTGCTCGGGGCGCGGCTCCTGCGTGATGCCGCCGCGTCAGCCGTGGACCGGGCCGACGACAATGTGAAACTCAATCAGGAGAAACTCCGGCTGGGGGCCGCATCGAAGATCGACGTGATGCGCTCCGAAGTCTACAAATCACAGGCCGATATAGGCCTGCTGACTGCGGACAAAGCGCTGGCTGCGGCCAACGCCGGTTTTCTTTCCGTTGCCGGTATCAGCCGGGACGTGATAGTCAAACCGACCGAGCAACTCACCGAGCCTGCCGGGTTCGAGGTGTCGAACCGCGACAGTCTGGTCGCGGAAATCGAACGCCGCAACCCCGGCGCGAAACTGGCCTCCAAGGCCGGCACCATCGCTACCGTGAACACGGTCGCCGCAATCGGCCAGGTGCTGCCGTCGGTGTCGGCATTCTGGTCATCCGACTACTCCGACTCGGCACTGCCGCGTAGCATCAAGGACTGGTCCGACCAGGACCGGGTTACGACCGGCATCAGGTTTTCCCTTCCGCTGCTCGACATCAAGTCCTTCGTGCTCGATATCGCTGACGCTGTCGCCGGCTCGCGCCGGGCCGGGGCCGCGGCCCGTGCGGCAGTCTACCAGGTCCGCGCCGCTGCCGCGACCGCGGTCATCGGCTATGACGAGGCCCTCCAGCGCTACGACTACGCCAGGAAGAATCTCGATCTCAACCAGGAGCTCTACCGCCTGGCCCAGGAACAGCAGCGGCTCGGAGCCATTTCGCTCATCGACTTCTTCAGCGTCGAGACCGCGCTCGAACAGGCAAACGCCACTCACATCACCGCGCTGACCGACACCTATATTCAGGCCGCGCAAATCAACTACCTGCTCGGCCGGACGGACTATCGTCCGAAATCCGAATGACCCGATTCCGGTACTTCCCTGATTCGAGTTTCAATCGGGTTTCGGGCTTCGGGTTTCGTCATTACCAGGAAAGGGGGTCCGGATGAAGAAGCGAACACGCACAATTGTCATCATCGCCGCCGTCGTGGTCGTCCTCGGCCTCATTGTCGTCGCCAACCTGACCAGCAGGACCGGCGGCGGTGAGGAAGTCGAGACGCAGAAGGTGAAGTATGGTTCGATACTCTCGAAGGTGTCGGCAACCGGCGCGTTGCGCGCCCAGGCCCAGGTGAACCTGCAGGCACAGGTGATGGGCGTGGTCGACAAGCTGCCGGTGAAAGAAGGCGACTGGGTCAACCGCGGCGACCTGCTGCTCGAACTCGACCGCCGGAGTTACGAGGCGAACCTTGTCCTTGCCCGGGCGCGGTTTGACCAGGCCCGCGCCAGCCACACCCGTGTCGAGAGCCTCTACTCCGCCAAACTGATCGCGTCCGAGGCCTACGAGGCCTCGCGCGCCGCGCTCGAGATGACCAAGGCTCAGTTCGACCAAGCCCAGGACCAGTACGAGAAAACCATCATCCGCGCTCCGATTTCGGGTACGGTCGCCCGGCTGAACATCGAGGAAGGCGAAGCGGTGATGATCGGGACGATGAACTACTCCGGCACCGTGCTGATGGTTGTCGCCGACATGTCGCGGATGCAGGCGCTCATCGACGTCGACGAGGCAGACGTGGTCTCGGTCGCGACCGGACAGTCGGCCAAGGTCTTTGTCGACGCGCTGCCCGACACGTCTTTCCCGGGCCACATCACGCGCATCGCCCATATGCCGACCGAGAACGTGCTCAACGCCACCCAGCAGAGCACCACATTCGAGGTCGAGGTAACGCTCGACAGCTCGGCCCAGGCCCTGCGCCCGGGCATGAACGTCCGCGCCGAAATCACCACCGCCGAACTCGACAGCGTGCTGGTCATACCGGTGCAGGCCGCCGGCCGCCGCGAGGTCAAGGGCAAGGAGACCGAGACCGTGTTCCTGATCAAGGACGGAAAGGCCGTGCTGACGCCTATCCGCACCGGCAAAACGAGCGAAACGGAAATCCAGGTTACGGACGGCCTCAACCCGGGTGACGAAGTGGTCACCGGCCCGTACAAGAAGCTCGCCAAGCTTACCGAAGGGCAACGGGTGACCGGGAAGCCGGCCAAAGACAGCATGCCCGACTAGCGGGCAAAGCTCAAATGACGAAGCCCTAATGACGAATCAAGCACGAATGAACGAAGTCCGGTCTCTCAGTTCCCGTCATTCGGGTCTCAATCGCTATTCGAACTTCGAGCTTCGTGATTTGCCCTCATGCTGATCCGCACCGAGGATTTGGTCAAGTCATATGGCGCCGGCGCGACTGAGGTCCGCGCGCTCAGCGGCGTATCGCTCGAGATCGAGAAAGGCGAGTACGTCGCCCTGATGGGGCCGTCCGGCTCGGGCAAGTCAACTCTGATGCACCTCCTCGGCTGCCTCGACACGCCGACCTCGGGCCGCTACCTGTTCAACGACCGCGACATCTCGACCCTCGACGACACCGAACTCGCCCGTCTCCGCAACCGCGAAATCGGCTTCGTCTTCCAGTCGTTCAACCTCCTGCCGCGCCTCTCGGCCCAGTCGAACGTCCAACTGCCCATGCTCTACGCCGGCGCAGCGCCCCGCGAGCGTAAGGCCCGCGCGGCCGAACTGCTCGAGATGGTCGGCCTGAAGGACCGAATGGCCCACAAACCCAACGAGCTTTCCGGCGGCGAGACGCAGCGTGTGGCCATCGCCCGCGCCTTTGCCAACCGGCCGTCGGTCGTGCTCGCGGACGAGCCGACCGGCAACCTCGACTCAAAGACCGGCGTCGAGATAATGCGCCTGTTCGGATCTCTCGCCGAGCAGGGGAATACCATCATTCTCGTCACCCACGACCAGGCCGTGGCCGGGAATGCACGGCGTATCATCCGGCTGATCGACGGCAGGATCGCGAGCTGAACCATGCAGCTACTCGAACTCGTCCGCCTCTCGCTCGAGACTTTCCGGACGCACAAGATGCGCTCGTTCCTGACTGCGCTCGGCATCATCATCGGGGTGATGACGGTCATCGCCATTGTCTCGCTCATCCAGGGTATGAACTACGAGGTCGAGAAACAGATCTCCTCGCTCGGCTCCAACACCCTCTTCGTTCAGAAGTTCGCCTTCGGCATGGGCCGCATCGACTGGGACGAGATCAACAAGCGTCCGAACCTGACGATGGAAGACGCGCTCGCCATCAGCCAGTTGCCGACCATCGACAAGGTCGCGCCCTCGCGCAGCCGGACCATAAGCAAGATAACCTGGCGCAGCAACAAGGTGACCGGTGTGGACATGAGCGGCGGGACGCCGTCGATGTCGGAAGTGAGCAACTACCAGGTCGAGACCGGCCGGTTCATCAACTCGGACGACAGCCTGCGCCGCCAGTCGGTCTGCGTCGTCGGCGGCTACATCGTCGACAACCTCTTCCCCTACGAGACCCCGCTCGGCAAACGGCTGGTGCTGGACGGCAAGAGCTACGTCATCGTCGGCGTGCTCGCCCGCAAGGGCAGCTTCCTCGGCCAGAGCCAGGACAACGTGATCATCGTGCCGATTACGGCATTCGAGAAGGACTTCGCGCCCGGACGCGGATTCGGCGAACTCATGTACAGCATCGCCGTGGCGGCGATGCCGAAGAAGGGCGTGCCGATTGAGAAAGCAATCGACGAAGTGCGCGAGTTGATGCGCCGCCGTCACCGGCTCGGCTACGACAAGCCGGACGACTTCGGCATCAGCACGCAGGACACCATCCGCGACATCTACCGCAACATCACGCGGGTCGCGTACATAGTGATGATTGCGGTCGCCGCAATCTCGCTGCTCGTGGGCGGCATCGGCATCATGAACATCATGCTCGTAGCCGTGGCCGAGCGTACCCGCGAAATCGGCCTGCGCAAGGCGCTCGGCGCGACCAACCAGGACGTACTCTGGCAATTCCTGCTCGAGGCGGTGATGCTCTCGCTTGTCGGCGGCGCCGTCGGCGTCGCGCTCGGTATCGGAATCGCCAAAATCGTTGAAATCACTGTACATCTGAAGGCAGCCGCGCCGCTATGGACCATCTTCCTCGGCGTTGGCTTCTCAGCCGGGGTCGGCATCTTCTTCGGCATCTACCCCGCCTCTCGCGCCGCGCGCCTCAACCCGATTGAGGCCCTCCGCTACGAATAGACGCGCGGCACTGTCCGACAGGAACCGCTGAGGTCAAATACAAGCCGGCCTGTAACTTAGCTCAGATGCCGGCCTTGACATACAAAAGTCATTGTCCTATAATCAGTTATGCCAATTCGTGAGTTCCGTTGCGACATATGCAACCACGAATTCGAAGAGCTCGTGCTGAGCAAGCGTGATGAGGAAGAGCTTGCCTGCCCCAAGTGCGGGACGGCGAAGCTCACCCGCTGCTTCTCGGCCTTTGCGGTCGCAGGGGCTGAAAAGAGAGTGTCATCCTCGTCCAAGTCTTGCGGCCACTGCAGTTCACACAGTTGCAGTACCTGTGGCTAGAGGAGGGCAGCCATGACGATAACCAAAGCCGACCTGGTCGAGACAATCTCCCGCCAGGTTCACCCCAGCATAACCAAACGTGACGTGGGCAGACTCGTCCAGATGTTTATCGACGAGATGTGCAAGATGCTGCTCGAGGGAAACCGAATTGAGATCCGCGGCTTCGGCGTGTTGTCCACCAAACTGCGCAAACCCAAGATCGCGCGCAATCCCAAGACCAAGGAACCGGTGAACATACCGCCACGGCGCGTGCCCGTGTTCAAAGCCTCGCGGCTCCTGAAAGCAAGTCTCATGAAGGGAGGCCTATAGATGCCTTGTGGTCGGAAGCGCAAGCTGTCTAAGATACGGCGCCACAAGTATAAGAAGCGCATCAAGGCGATGCGCCACAAGAAGAGGCTGCGCTAGTCCGCCGGCGCGGTGACATGACCGCGCTGTCCGACAGGGGCCGCGCGGGCCAAACCGCCGAGGTTTCGGATCGTGTCCCAAGCCGACCAAGGAGCGCGGCCGTTCCGTGGCACCAATCGCCTGACCTCTCGGTGATTCAGCCGGGACGCGTCACGTGTCCAGGCACTTCTGTCCGGTCATTCTGCCGGTCGGGTCGCCGAATCCGCGCCCGCGGATCTCAGCGCGAACCGCACCGAACACAGCGACCATCTGTCCCCGGATCCCGTCCCCCATCACGGCAGACGCCGCGCCTCCGGGAATAGTCTGGGCGACGACGTACCTCGCAATCTCTCAGATAGCCTGCGGAACCACGTCCACCGTTGCGTGCCGGGTTATGTGCGGAATTGCGGGCCACGTGATCTGGCACATGACCGGGACCGCAGCCGAGTCAGCTACAGACCAGGTAGCGCGGGAAACTGCGCAGGGAGTACTTCGGGGAACTGTGGTCGAGACAGCCCTCCGTACTGCGCGCCAGATTGCCCCCATGACAATGTGCCACACGACGGTCCGAACGACCTCGGGAACGATTCAGGAGGTAGTCCCCCAGGCGGGGGTGTCAGTTTCGCTCTATCGGACTCAAATCACATGACCAAGGCACTTTAGCCATCATGTTCGAGCCACGGTGACTTATAAGAACTCGTCTCATCCGCGCCAAGGTCAATCCCCACCGGTCCGAAACCGCAGAGGCGGCCCAAAGGCCGCCCCTCTCCGGATTACACTCTCTCTACTGTCTGCTCCGCTTACCTTCTACCTCGTCACCACGACCTTGCGGATGGCTTGTGCTTGAGCTTGCGCTTGTGCTGTCCTCACGAAGTACACCCCCGGCGCCAGCGCCCGCACGTCATCCGCGCCGGACGTCAGGTCCAATACCTGACGACCACTGGAGCCCAGCAGGCTCGCAGCTTGTGGCAGGCGACATGAGGGCATCTTACTCTACCTCTGCAGCACGAGCTTGCGCGTGGCGGTGAAGCTGTCGGCCTCGAGCCGCACCAGATAGACTCCGGCCCCGACAAGGCCACCATTCGCGTCACGACCATCCCAGACAGGAGAGTAGTAGGCCGGGCCCAGTGTAGAACTGCAGAGCGTTCGCACTACCGTTCCGGCCGCGGAGTAGATTCTCAGGGTCGCCGGTGTCCGCTTCGGGATCCCGAAGCGGACCACAGCCCTGCCCCGGGACGGGCTTGGCACTACCCTGTCGAGCGAGAAGGCTCCGGGCAGTCCGCGCTGTTCGGCGACGCCGGTATGCGGGCTGACGACGATGGAGTCATGAACCGCGTCGTTGGCCGCATTGCTGTCGCTTGCGAGCATGGTGGAACAAGTCACCGCGAATGCTCCTAGCTCCAGCGCGTCCCAGTCCTCAAAGCCGACCGTATCGGTCGCGCCGGGCGCGAGCGTGAGCGACACGGTGTCGGCATAATCACTGCCGATAGCGAACCGGACGTCAAACGTCTCTTCTGTCGAACCGGAATTGCGGATCGCGGCCTGCGGTGTGACTGATGCGCCGGAATCAACCGTGTCCCGGGGCGCGAGTATCCCGGTCACTCGCACATCGTGGGTGGGAACATCTATCGCGTAGTACTCGCTGACCTGCAGACAGAGCGTGTCCTGAGTCTGGCGACCGCCGAAAACCCAGATGCCGGGTACGCCGGTGCCTCCTCCCGCCTCGGCCGGGATGAACACGCCCGCGTGGTTGCGCCGGGCCTGGGACAGCCGCGGGAAAGTGTCCCACGTATCGCTGGCGACGTCGTAGATGTAGCAGTTGGCCGACTCGCTGGGCCAGACTCCGCGTGCAGCAACGATAATGTTGCCGGCGAAGTCACCCGGCTTGTCGGAGTCGAACCCGAAGGCCCGGACCTGCGAATTGGAGTCGGGCATCCTGGCGACGCTCGCCCACCCGGCGGCCGTATCGTTCAGGTTGAGCCTCTGACACTCGGCGCGAGGATAGAGCAGGGAGCTGGACCATGTGTCGCCGCCGAGCGCGTAGAGGAAGGAGTCAACGATGGCGACAATCGGGTAGGCGCGGGCCAGCGGCATGTCCTTGAGTCGCGACCAGCGTGTCCCGGCCGTCGCCAGCGGGTCGAACGACCAGACCTGGGCAGAAGTGACACCCGTGGCCTGGCTGAACCCGCCCATGCTGTAGGCAATGTTGTTGTAGACGATGGAAGAGTGGGCGACGGTGATCGAATCGCCGGCGCGACCCGGGAATGCGTCCGTATGCATGACCACCGCCGTGTCGCTGACCGGGTAGTAGACCTGTATCGAGTCGATGTAGTTCGGCGCTGCGTCGATGCGTCCGCCGACGATGTAGAGACCGAACGTGTCTCCGTTGGTCAGGTTGTAGTTGTCCTGCAACAGGCAGACGTCGTAGTTGGACACCGCCAGCGGCATGTTGGTGCCGACGTCGGCATAGGAATCGGTGCTGGGCGTGTAGCTGTAGATGTCGGGAAGGGTGGTGGAAGTGCCGAAGCGTCCGCCCAGGAAGTAGACCTTGGCCGTGCCCGGAAAGTACTCACCGTCGAACCGGCAGTAGGCGAACGACGATTGCGGTCCGTTTTCCCAGTCCTGACCGGCAGTGATTCCGACCATTGCGACACACGCGAACAGAACCACGAACTTGTACATCCCTTGCCTCCTTTGAGTTTGAGAGCCGCGCGGGGAAAACGGGGCAGTTCCACGGTGCGCCTGACCGGCGAGGTACAGTCCCCGTTTTCACCAGACCGCATCTGAGTTATACCATCTCAGGGCCGGTTGTCAAGACGGAACAAGGCCGCAGCCGGTCGAAGCCAGATGCGAGAGGCCAGATTTCAGAAATCAGAACGTGCACAGCTCTGCATTCAGTCTTCTCGCTTCCAGCCTCTGACTTCGTCTGGGTCTCCCTGCCCTGCCTTGACTCTCGATGCTGCGCCTCTAGAATCTCAGCCAAAGGAGCCACCCAAATGCCTCAGGAAGAAAACCGTCCAACGCCCCAGGGTCCGCCGGTGCAGATTGAAATCGGCGAGAAGGAATCCGAAGGCGTCTATTCGAATTTCGTGCTCATCGCCCATTCGCCGTCGGAGTTCATCATCGACTTCGCGCGGATACTGCCGGGCCTTCCCAAGGCCAAGGTTTTCTCGCGCATCGTCATGACGCCGCAGCACTCGCTGCTGCTCCACAACGCGCTGGCCGACAACATCAAGAAGTACGAAGACCGCTTCGGGAAGATAAAGCTCCACGGCAAAGAAGAAGACATCGCCCGCAGCATGGGCTTCTGAGCGGCGCTTGCAGCGGGCAAGACCGAACGACGGCACCCGGAAACCGCAGCCCGATATCAGCCGGAACCTGGCTGGCCGCGCCGTAGTCGAGCGGCTGGGCGAGATCGCCGGCCGCCTCGGAACGCGCTCGTTTCTCGTCGGCGGCCCGGTCCGGGACCTGATTCTCGGGCGCGCCGGACCCGACCTCGACGTGGCGGTTGAGGAAGGGTGCCGCGAGTTCGGCGCGGCCGTCGCCAGAGAATTCGGCGGCCGCTTCGTCTATCACAGCCGCTTCCTGACGGGAACGGTGTCGTTCCTCCAGCCTCAAGCCACAAGCCGCACGCCGCAAGCAGCGGGGTCCGAACCCTCGCCCCTGGTGCGCATCGACATCACCCAGACCCGGGCGGAGACCTACGAGCGGCCGGCCGTTCTGCCGGCGGTGCGCCCTGCCAGCATCGTAGGCGACCTCGGTCGCCGCGACTTCACCATCAACGCCATGGCCCTGGAGATCACGCCCGGCTCGTTCGGCGAGTTCATCGACCCGTTTGACGGCCGCGCCGACCTGGAACAACGGCGGGTGCGGATCCTCCACGCCCGCAGCTTCATAGACGACCCGACCCGCATCTTCCGCTGCATCAGGTTCGCCACCCGACTTGGATTCGCAATCTAGCCGCAGACCCTCAGTCTGATGCGATCGGCGGTCGAACAGCGACTGCCCGCGTTCCTCACCCCGGAGCGGGTCCTCTACGAACTCCGACTTATCTGCGCCGAACCGCTGGTGCTGCCCATGGTCAAGGCGCTTGTGCGGGAACAGGTGTTGAAGGCGGCCTGGCGCTGGACTCCACCGGCTGGATTCGTCCCCGCGTTCGCAAAGCTCGTGGCGGCGTCTGGAAAATGGGGACAGTCCCCTGGAGCGCCTGCGTCGGACTCGGCACGGTACAGTCCCCATTTTCCGGTCATGTCCCGCGCCGAGCTGCTCTTCATCTACTGGCTCAGTGTCCTGCCGGTGAACGACCGCTTTCCAATCCGCAAGGAAGAGAGGGACGCAGCCGAAGCGGTCGCGGGATTCGGCAGGCTGAGGCCCAGGCTCAAGCGCAAGCAGAAACCAAGTGATATCTACAGGGCGCTCTGTTCCTTTCCCGTTCCGGCGCTCCATGTCCTTGCCGCGCTGGAAACCAAAGCCATCAGCGCGAAGATCCGAGCCTTCCTTGACACCTACAGCAAGGTGCGCATCGCCTCGACCGGCGCTGACCTGCGCGGGGCAGGGCTCGAACCGGGCCCGGCGTTCCGTGAGATTCTGGATGAATTGCTTTTCGCCCGTCTCGACGGTAGAATCCGCTCCGTGACGGATGAACGCGCCCTGCTCCACGGTCTCGCCGGGCAGAAGGACAACCGATGACCGAAATCCAGAATCTGATTCTCTCCGCCCCGGCGATTCTGTTCGGCCTGACTATCCACGAGTTCAGCCATGGCTGGGTCGCGTGGCGGCTCGGCGATCCGACTGCGAAGATGATGGGGCGGCTTACGCTGAACCCGCTCAAGCATCTCGACCCGATCGGCACCATCGCGCTCTTCCTGTTCCGGTTCGGCTGGGCGAAGCCGGTACCGATTGACCCGCGGAACTTCCGGCACCCGACGCGCGACATGGCCATTTCCTCGCTTGCCGGCCCGGCCGCGAACCTGCTCACCGCCGGGGTCGCCGGCATCGTCCTGCGCGTGCTCGACCTGTTCCACGTCGCCGGCTTCGCCTCGGTGCTCACCAGCTACTTCGTACTGTTCAACCTGATTCTCTGCTTCTTCAACCTCATACCGATACCGCCCCTCGACGGTTCGCGCCTGCTCTATCACCTGCTGCCGCCCAACCTGGCCGCCGGGTATGGCCGGCTGGAACGCTACGGCTTCATCATCCTTATGGGCATCATCTTCATCGGCCAAGTCACCAACTTCGACCTGCTGCAGATGTACATAGTTCCGCTACTGAGGGTATTCAGCCTGCTGTTTGCCGGGCGGCAGATTCTCTGAGATGGCGGCCAGGCGGGCGTCACGGAAGGGAACGCCGAACCGCGGCGCCCGCGTGGCAATCATACTGGCCGCGGCGATCGTAGTCCTCTTCACGTTCGCAAGCCTCATCTTTCACTACTTCGTCAACCGCCCG
>Ga0233422_10001220_pt1 | contig 11664 bp, 10 predicted proteins | sample Watercolumn_Mata_2_FD_182724 | JGI IMG/M metagenome (GOLD analysis project Ga0233422, IMG submission 182724) | Freshwater microbial communities from Lake Matano, South Sulawesi, Indonesia - Watercolumn_Matano_2014_110_MG | ecosystem: Environmental > Aquatic > Freshwater > Lake | place...
GAGAGCGCGCGACGGTCTGGTCAATATGCTCGAACCGGTGGTGCGGGGCATGGGTTACGAATTGGTGGGTGTCGAGTTCGACGGTCATCAACGCGTGCTGCGTGTTTACATCGACCGGCCCGAGGGTATCACTCTCGATGATTGCTCGGCTGTCAGCTACCAATTGAGCGGTGTGCTGGATGTGGAGGATCCCATTCCGGGGCGGTATCAACTGGAAATCTCCTCGCCCGGCTTGGACCGACCTCTGTTCAGTCTCGAACATTTCGAGCGGTTCAAGGGCGAGAGGGTCCGGTTGCAGCTCTCGCGGCCACTGGATGGGCGCCGCCGCTACAAGGCGCGATTGCTCGGCGTGGAGGGACGGGATGTCCTGCTGGTCGAGGATGACCGGACGCTGCGCATTCCTCACGATCTGATTGAGAAGGCGCGATTGTCGCCGGAATTCGATAAATAACATTGCCTTAGGATGACGCCAATGGCGAATAAAGAAATTCTCCTCGTGGTTGATGCTTTTTCCCACGAAAAGGATATAGAGAAAGACATCGTCTTCGCGGCGATAGAGGACGCGTTGCGCATGGCCACCATCAAGAGCCACGAGAACCGCATCGATGCCTGTGTCCTGATCGACCGCAAGACGGGCGATTACGAAACCTCCCGCCGTTGGCGGGTGGTGGAGTCGGATGCCGCGGGTGGCGAGGAGCCGTTCAATCCCGATATGCAGATGACGATTGGGCAGGCGCGGCAGAAGTTCGGTAGCGTCGAGGTGGGTCAGTTCGTCCAGGAGCCCATGGAATCCATCGGATTCGGACGCATCGAGGCGCAGACCGCCAAGCAGGTCATCGTGCAAAGGGTACGCGATGCCGAGCGGCGAAAGATCCTCGAAGCCTACAAGGATCGCGTTGGCGAACTCGTGACCGGTATCATCAAACGGGTCGAACGCGGCAATATATTCCTGGATCTGGGCAATAACGTCGAGGCCTTCATTCCCCGCGAGGAGATGATTCCGCGCGAGGCCGTGCGCTCCGGCGACAGGCTGCGCGGCTACCTCAAGGAGGTACGCCAGGAGGTGCGCGGTCCGCAGTTGTTCGTGTCGCGCACCACGCCCGATCTTATCGTGGCGCTGTTCCGGCTGGAAGTGCCGGAGGTCGGCGAAGGCATCATCGAAATCGTCGGCGCCGCGCGCGATCCGGGTGTGCGCGCCAAGATCGCGGTCCGCAGCAAGGACCCGCGGCTCGATCCTGTCGGCGCCTGCGTGGGGATGCGCGGCTCCCGGGTTCAGGCGGTGTCCAACGAACTGGCCGGCGAGCGCGTCGACATCATCCTCTGGAACGAAAACGAGGCCCAGTTCGTGGTGAACGCGATGTCGCCGGCCGAGATCGTTTCCATCGTGATGGACGAGGACCGGCACTCGATGGATATTGCCGTCAGCGATGAAAACCTCTCCATGGCGATCGGTCGGGGCGGTCAGAATGTGAGACTTGCCTCCGAACTGACCGGATGGACCCTGAATGTGATGAGCGAGAGCCAGGCCGAGGAAAAGAGCGAGAAGGAGACGGAAGCGCTGATCCAGTCCTTCGTCGAGCAGCTCGATGTCGACGAAAGCGTGGCGGAGGTTCTGGTGCGCGAGGGGTTTTCCACCGTCGAGGAGCTTGCCTACGTACCCGCCAAGGAATTGCTCGAAATCGAGGAGTTCGATGAAAGCCTGGTCGACAGCCTGCGCAATCGGGCCCGGGATACCCTGCTCATCAAGGCCATCGCCACCGAGGAAGAGCTCGAAACGGCGGAGCCCACGGAGGAGTTGTTGAACATGGAGGGCATGGATCGGGCAACGGCCTATCAGCTCGCCTCCCGGGGCGTCGCCACGGTTGAGGATCTGGCGGAGCTGTCCATCGACGAGTTGCTTGAGATCGAAGGCATGGACGCGGACAGAGCGGGTCAGTTGATCATGATTGCCCGGCGGCCCTGGTTCGCGGAAAGTTAACCGAATTCGGAATGGCAGAGACCTAGTATGAGCGATTTAACAGTAAGACAGCTTGCCGAAGTCGTCGGTATTCCGTTGGAGCGTCTCCTGTCCCAGTTGAGCGAGGCCGGTCTCGAGAAGAGTGGGGCGGAAGAGTTGCTGACCGACAAGGAGAAGCTCAAATTTCTGACTTTTCTGCGGCAAAGTCATGGCAAGGAGCAGGGTGGCGAAGATGTGACCAATCCCAAGAGGGTGACCCTGCAGCGCCGTACCGTCAGCGAACTTAAGCAGGGCAAGGCTACTCCCGGCAAGGTGGCCAAGACCATCAGCGTGGAGGTCCGTAAGAAGCGAACCTATGTCAAGCGGAGCGAATTGCCGGAGGTCAGCGAGCGCCTCCATGAGGCGGAGGCGGCTCGTCTGGCGCTGGAAGAACAGCAGCGTCGCGCGGCCGACGCCGAGGCGCAAAGGCTCCGCGAAGAGCGTGAGCGTCACGAAACGGAAGAGCGGAAGCGACGCGAACGCGAGGCTCGGGAGAGCATGGCCGCCGAGCAGGAGACCGTCCGCCAGCGAGAGGCGCAGCGACGGCTGGAGGCCGAGAGGCTGGCCGATCAAAAACCCGAGGTCCTGTCAAGACCCGAGGAACCCGCGCCCAAGCCTACCGCGACTCCAGCCCCTCGGGTTCAGCCGGAAGCGCCCAAGCCCAGGCCATCGACCGCTCCACCCGCGGCGGCTCGCGCCGCCGAGATGGAAGAGGAACGACGAGGGAAGAAGAAGGAACGCGACAAACTTCTGGAAGACGGAGCCAGCCTCGACAGCTTGCGCATCAAGGCCAAGGTCAAGAAGAAAGTCAAACCGGGCAAACCGGTCGTCATTCCGGAATCCCGACATGGATTCGAGAAGCCGACCGGTCCGGTCGTCCGGGAAGTCAGCATTCCGGAGTCGATCACGGTGTCCGATCTCGCCCAGCGCATGTCGGTCAAGGCCACCGAAGTGATCAAGGCCCTGATGAAGATGGGGGTCATGGCCACCATCAACCAGATTCTGGACCAGGATACGGCGATTCTGGTGGTCGAGGAAATGGGGCATACGGCCGTGCGCCAAGTCGAGAATGTGCTGGAGGCCGAAATCGAGGCGACCCTCAATCTGGCCTCGCAAGCCGAGCAAACGCCCCGCGCACCGGTGGTCACCATCATGTCACGTCGATCACGGCAAAACCTCGCTGCTGGACTACATTCGCAAGAGTCGGGTCGCGGCGGGCGAGGCGGGCGGCATCACGCAGCACATCGGCGCCTATCAGGTCAAGACCGAGCAGGGCGCGGTTACCTTCCTGGATACGCCAGGCCACGCCGCGTTCACCGCCATGCGCGCGCGTGGCGCCCAGGCCACGGACATCGTGGTGCTGGTCGTGGCGGCGGACGATGGCGTGATGCCGCAGACGCGCGAGGCGATCGAACACTCGCGGGCCGCCAAGGTCCCGATGGTGGTGGCGGTCAACAAAATCGACAAGCCCGAGGCCGATCCCGAAAAGGTCAAGCATGAGCTGACCAATTTCAACGTCATTCCCGAGGAATGGGGCGGCGATAGCCAGTTCGTCGAGGTTTCCGCGAAGACCGGGCAGGGCATCGACACCTTGCTGGAAGCCATCCTGTTGCAGGCGGAGGTTCTGGAGCTGAAAGCCGCCTACCACATACCCGCGACGGGTGTGGTTCTGGAGTCCAAGCTGGAAAAGGGTCGCGGTCCTGTGGCCGACATCCTGATCCAGCAGGGTGTGCTGAGGAAGGGGGATTTTCTGCTGTGCGGCATGGAGTTCGGCCGCGTGCGAGCCATGTTCAACGAGAACGGCAAGCCGCTCAAGGAGGCCGGACCTTCCTGTCCGGTCGAGGTGCTGGGCTTGTCCGGCGCGCCCAACGCGGGCGATGAGTTCATCGTCGTGGCCGATGAGCGCAAGGCGCGCGAAATCGCGATGCAGCGCGAGGAGAAACTCCGCAACAGCAAGCTCGCCGAACAGCAGTCGCTCAAGCTGGACAACATCTTCGCTCGGATGGAGAGCGCCACCGAGACGCTGGACCTCAACATCATCATCAAGGCCGATGTTCAGGGTAGTCTGGAGGCCTTGCGCGGCTCGCTGACCGACCTGTCGACCGATAGGGTCAAAGTCAAGGTCATCGGCGGCGGTGTCGGCGGCATCAGCGAATCGGACGCCAACCTGGCCCTGGCTTCCAGCGCCATCATCATCGGTTTCAACGTACGCGCCGATGCCGGCGCCCGCAAGCTGATCGAGGAGCGCGGCGTCGATCTGCACTATTACAGCATCATTTACGAGGCCATCGACGATATCAAGAAATCTCTCAAGGGCATGCTGGAACCGGAGTTCCGCGAACAAATCGTCGGCAACGCCGAGGTTCGCGACGTGTTCCGTCATCCGAAGTTCGGCGCCATCGCCGGCTGCATGGTCACGGAAGGCTATGTCAAACGTAACCTGCCCATCCGTGTGCTGCGTGACAACGTGGTGATCTTCGAGGGTCAACTCGATTCGTTGCGGCGCTTCAAGGATGATGTGTCCGAGGTCAAGGCCGGCATGGAATGCGGCATGGGCGTCAAGAACTACAACGAGATCAAGGTCGGCGACCAGATTGAGGTCTTCGAAAAGGTCCAGGTCAATATCTGATGCCCAGGGAATTCAAACGCAGCGATCGGCTGGCGTCCCAGATTCAGCGTGAAGTGGCCGATCTGATCCGTACCCGCGTCAAGGATTCCGAACTGGGCATGGTGACGCTCAGCGATGTGGAACTCACCCGTGATCTCGCCGTGGCCAAGCTCTACGTGAGTTTCCTCGGGGCGCGTTGCTCCCCCGAACAGTGCGTCAAGCGCTTGGGGGACTGCGCGACCGAGCTGCGCCACGAACTCGGCAAGCGCATCCGCATCCGGGTATTGCCGGAACTTCGCTTTGCCTATGATGATTCCATAGAGCGTGGCATGCGGATGGATGAGCTGCTGCAGAACCTGGCGCGCGAATCGGCTCAACCGGACGAGGAAACCCATTCGGAATGAGCGTCGGACGCGCGAGCCAACGCGCCATCAGCGGTGTATTCCTGCTGGATAAGTCCAGCGGCTATTCATCCAATTCCTCCCTGCAAAAGGTTCGCAGAGTGTTCCAGGCGCGCAAGGCGGGGCACACCGGCAGCCTTGATCCGATCGCCAGTGGCTTGTTGCCGGTTTGCCTGGGGGAAGCCGCCAAGCTGTCCCGCTTCCTCCTCGACACCGACAAGCGCTATCGGTTTCGGGTCCGTCTGGGGGTGGAAACGGATACGGCGGATATCGAGGGCAGGGTGATCGCGACGAAGCCCATCCCCGAACTGTCGGATTCGCTCATCGAGGCGGCACTGGCGCCGCTGCGCGGCGAAATCGATCAGGTGCCGCCCATGTATTCCGCTCTCAAGCATCAGGGGCGGCGTTTGTATGAACTGGCGCGCAAGGGCATCGAAGTCGAGCGCGCGGCTCGGCGCATCGTCATTCATGAACTGCGTCTCGTGGTTTTCGACGCGGGTTGCCTGGAGCTCGAAGTGCATTGCTCCAAGGGCGCCTATGTGCGATCCCTGGCGGAAGCAATTGGCCGATTCCTCGGTTGCGGCGGACATGTCGAGATGCTGCGCCGCACTGGCGTTGGGATGCTGAATATCGCCCAGGCTCTAACGATGCATGAACTCGAGTCGTTGACCCTGGAAGAGCGGGATGCCCGGCTGCTGCCCATGGATCGGCTTGTTTCCCACCTGCCCGCCGTCGAGCTGAATGACGACATGAGCCAACGGGTTCGCCAGGGCAATCCCCTTTTCGTGCCGCAGGCGCCGACTCAAGGCTGGGTGCGGCTGTACGGCCGCAGCCTGGGATTCCTGGGATTGGGCGAGGTTCTCGAGGATGGTCGGGTAGGACCCCGGCGCATGCTGGCCAGCGGCTAGGCCTTGTCCATTCCGCTCAGAGCTTGTGAATAAACCCCGGCCGTAGCGAGGGCGTCCAGGGGTGTCCGCAGTAGGCCGGGGGTTTATTCACAAGCTCTCAGGGTAGCCTTCCCCGGGTACGAATCCAGCCGTTCGAGGGCGTCGATGAGAATCCTTTGATTGAACAACCAGGGGCGAAAAGTTAGAATTCCCCGTTTAATAGTAGTTTGACTTTCAGGAGTCGTTAATGCCCTATACCGCTGCCGACAAAAGCGCCGTCATCAAGGACTATCAACTCGCGGCCAACGATACAGGATCACCCGAGGTTCAAGTCGCGCTGTTGACCGCCCGCATCAACCACCTTACCCCGCATTTCGTTCAGAACAAGAAGGATCATCACTCGCGCCGGGGGCTTCTGCGTTTGGTCAACCACCGTCGCAAGCTGTTGGACTATCTCAAGGGCAAGGATGTCGATCGCTATAAGAGCTTGATCGAAAGGCTGGGTCTACGTCGCTAATCCCGAAACTATAAGGTATTTTTGTGAATCCTATCCGGAAACAGTTCAAGTACGGCGACCACCAGGTCAGCCTGGAAACCGGCGAAATCGCGCGGCAGGCGGATGCGGCCGTGCTGGTCGACATGGCCGGCACCGTGGTCCTTGTCACCGCCGTTGGCAAGAAGGAAACGTCACCCGATATCGATTTCTTCCCGCTTCGCGTGGATTACCAGGAAAAGGCCTATGCCGCCGGGAAGATTCCGGGTGGCTTCTTCAAACGCGAGGGGCGTCCTTCCGAGAAGGAAACTCTCACCGCGCGATTGATCGACCGTCCGGTGCGTCCGCTATTTCCGGAAGGCTTCACCAACGAAGTGCAGGTAACCGCCACGGTGATGTCGCTGAATCCCGAGATTGACCCGGACGTGCCCGCCATGATCGGCGCATCGGCGGCTCTGACGCTTTCGGGTATACCCTTCAAGGGACCGATCGGCGCGGCACGAGTTGCCTTCATCGATGAACGATATGTGCTCAATCCAACGGCCAGTCAGCTCGACGAGTCGCTGCTGGATCTGGTGGTGGCGGGTACCGAAAATGCGGTGTTGATGGTCGAATCCGAAGCCGACATGTTGTCCGAGGATGAGATGTTGGGCGCGGTGATCTTCGGGCATGAGCAGATGCAGACCGCCATCCGCGCGATTCGTGAACTGGCTGACGAAGTCGGGGGCAAGGCCTGGGATTGGCAAGCACCCAAGCCCGACGAAAATCTGGTTCAGGCTGTCCAGGCGCAAGCGGGTGCAGCCATCCGCGCGGGATACCAGATCGCCGACAAGCAGCAACGTCAGCAGGCGCTGAAGGAAATCCGCAGCGCGGCTGTCGAAGCGCTTACCGCCGATGGGCAGTCCTCCGCCAAGGCCGTCAAGACGCTACTGGAGGAATTGGAATACAACACGGTGCGCGCCCGGATTCTGGACGAGTCGAAGCGAATCGATGGTCGAGAGCTTGCCACTGTGCGTCCCATATCCATACGCACCGCCGTTCTGCCGCGCACCCATGGCTCGGCCCTGTTCACGCGCGGCGAAACCCAGGCCTTGGTCGTCGCGACCCTGGGTACCGGTCGTGACGCCCAAGTCATCGACGCGCTCGAGGGCGAATACAAGGAAACCTTCCTGTTCCATTACAACTTCCCGCCCTATTGCGTGGGCGAAATCGGCATGATCGGATCGCCCAAGCGGCGCGAGGTGGGTCATGGACGGCTGGCCAAGCGCGGAGTTCAGGCCGTGATGCCCGATCCGGACGAGTTTCCCTACGTCGTTCGCGTGGTCTCGGAGATCACCGAATCCAACGGCTCCAGCTCCATGGCATCGGTTTGTGGTTCCAGCCTGGCACTGATGGATGCCGGCGTTCCAACACTGGCGCCGGTGGCCGGCATTGCCATGGGGCTGATCAAGGAAGGGGATCGCTACGCGGTCCTGTCCGACATCATGGGTGACGAGGATCATCTGGGCGACATGGATTTCAAGGTCGCGGGTACCGACGAAGGCATCACCGCCCTGCAGATGGACATCAAGATCGACGGCATCACGCCCGAGATCATGCACAAGGCCCTGGAGCAGGCCCGGGAAGGGCGGTTGCATATCCTGGGCAAAATGGCCGAGGCTTTGCCGGCGCCGCGCCAGGAAATGTCCGATTACGCGCCGCGCATCATCAGCTTCAGCATCGATCCCAGCAAGATACGTGACGTCATCGGCAAGGGCGGCGCCACCATTCGGGCCATCACCGAGGAGACCGGGGCCAGCATCGACATTACCGACGATGGGTTGGTCAAGATCGCTTCCGTCGATCGCGAGGCCGGAGACGAGGCGCGCCGCCGCATCGAGGCCATTACCGCCGAGGTCGAGGTCGGCAAGATTTATGAGGGCCGGGTCGCCCGCCTCATGGATTTTGGCGCCTTCGTCACCGTGCTGCCCGGCAAGGATGGTCTGGTGCATATTTCCCAAATCTCCGAGGAGCATGTCGAGAAGGTCAGCGACAAGCTCGCCGAAGGCGATATCGTCCGGGTGAAGGTCCTGGAAATTGACCGCCAGGGTCGTGTGCGGCTCAGCATGAAGGCCGTGGAAGTCGAAGACTAAGCGCTTCCAGAGGTTTCCATGGGCATGAAAAAGGGGCGTTCTTCGCCCCTTTTGCTGTTCAGGCGAAAAGCATCCTCACGCCACCGGTAACTTGTAGGGGGCTCCGGGCTGCTCGCGAACCAGTTGTGGCAAGAGATAGCCGGGCAATTGCCGGCGCAACGCGTCCATCAGGGACAGCGCGCGTGTTTCGGCCACTTCGAAATGCGCGGTTCCCCTGGCCCGGTCCAGCATATGCAGATAGTAAGGCAGCACACCGATAGCAAAGAGTTTCTCGCTCAGCTCGATCAGGCTGGCCTCGTCGTCGTTGACGCCCTTGAGTAATACCGCCTGGTTGAGCGTGGTCACGCCATGGCGAGTCAGGGCGGTCATGGCATCCCCGACGGCCGCATCCAGTTCATTCCCGTGATTGGCATGAATGACCATGACGATCCGCAGTCGCGAATTGCTCAGGAGTTCCAGAAGCCGGCGGTTGATCCGGGTGGGCAGCACGACAGGCAAACGGGAATGCAAGCGTAGCCGTTGCACATGAGGAATAGCCGCGATGGACCGGACGAGCTCGGCGAGACGCTCGTCCCCCAGCGCCAGGGGATCGCCGCCGCTCACTATGACTTCGCGGATCGATGGATCCCGGGCGATGGTTTCCATGGCCGCGATCGCCCGGCTATGCGCGAGTTGCTGCTCGGAGTACGGAAAGTCGCGCCGAAAGCAGTAACGGCAATGGATGGCGCAGGCGCCGGTGGCGATCAGGAGTACTCGGCCGGCATATTTGTGCAGCATGCCGGGAGGCGCGGCGGATGACAGGTCGCCCACCGGGTCGCCGCCGAATCCCGCCGTTTCCCGCAGTTCCAGCGCGGATGGCAGAACCTGGCGCAAGAGGGGGTCGCCGGAGTCGCCCTTGCGCATGCGCGCGGCATAGGATCGCGTCACCCGGAATGGAAAATCCGCCGAGGCAGCCTCGATGGCGGGAAATTGTCGCGCGTCCAGGTTCAGCGAGGTCAGAAGCTCGTGGGGATCGGTCAGGGCGTTGGCCAATTCAATCTGCCAGTCGGGAAGCATGGGGGGATATTGCCGTTCTTTAAAGATAAACCATCCATTATAATGCGATGTTTTATCCTAAATCCGGCAGTTGGGCTTGATGTAGGGGCGAATTCATTCGCCTATTCAGGGCCTTGTGTGCGAATGAATTCGCACCTACAGTAAATCGCATCATCCTGTTTATCCTGTAGATTCCTGTCCAACTGCTTTTTCTAGGTTTATTCAGGCTCATCACGGCACAGAGGCACGAATGGCGACAGTCAGCACCAGCGAGTTCAAGGGCGGTTTGAAATTGATGATGGATGGCGACCCCTACACCATCCTGGAAAACGAATTCGTCAAACCCGGGAAAGGTCAGGCCTTTAATCGCGTCAAGCTGCGCAATCTCAAGACCGGCCGCGTCATCGAGCGCACCTTCAAGTCCGGCGACACCCTGGAAACCGCCGATGTCGTCGATACCGACATGCAGTATCTCTATAACGATGGCGAAATGTGGCACTTCATGGTGGCCGAGACGTTCGAGCAATATGCCGCCGACGCGAATGCCGTCGGCGATGCCAGGAAATGGCTCAAGGAACAGGACATCTGCCAGGTGACTCTTTACAACGGCAACCCTATCGGCGTGGCGCCACCCAACTTCGTCGAACTGAAAATCGTCGAAACCGACCCCGGCGTTCGCGGCGATACCTCCGGCGGCGGCGGCAAGCCGGCGACGCTGGAAACCGGCGCCGTGGTCCGGGTCCCGCTGTTCATCCAGACCGATGAGGTTATCAAGGTCGATACCCGTACCGGCGAATACGTCTCCCGGGTCAAGTAAATCCCTCCGATTCCCCAATTTCCTGTCCTTTTCCGGCCATGCGGTAACCCTAGGTGCGGTGAGCCGTCCAATCGCCCTGCATACCCCGAGCCGGGAGTGGAGGAAAGGCTGACAATCGTGAATCCGGGCAGGCTGTTGCCCGCCCACCCCGGGCCGGATTTTTCGACCGCCTCTTTGGGAGATGGCCCGCCGACGAAATCCACCCTCATGTTGGAAGAATCTCGATGGCGGCCCCAATGCGGGCTTGATACCCTCCGGAAGCGGGCGCGACTGAACGCGAAGATCCGGGCCTTCTTCGCCGCCCGCGATGTCTTGGAGGTGGAAACCCCTGTGATGGGGGCTTGTGGCGTTACCGATCCTCTGTTGCACCCTTTCACGACGGTTTTCACGCTGCCGGGACAGCGCGAAAGCAGGCGGCTCTACCTGCAAACATCGCCGGAATTCGCCATGAAACGCATGCTGGCGGCCGGTTCGGGCTCCATCTATCAGATCACCAAGGCCTTCCGCAACGATGAGGTGGGTCGCCACCACAATCCCGAGTTCACCCTGCTGGAATGGTATCGCGTGGGCTTTTCGCTGCATGATCTCATGGCCGAAGTGGAGTCCCTGATTGCCGAGCTGGCGTCCGGCGAGCGGGATCTGCTCACACCCGAGCGGCTTAGCTATGTGGACGCCTTTACTTTGGCGCTGGGCTTGCATCCCCTCGAGGCCGGTTTTGCCGAGTTGGCGCGAGTCGCCGAAGCCCGCGGCATGCCCGAGGCCGCCGAGTTGTGCGGCCGGGATCGTCCCATTTGGCTGGATCTCCTGTTCAGCCATTGGGTCCAGCCGGGACTCGGGCGGCGGCGGCTGACCAGCGTCTACCATTACCCCGCTTGCCTACCCTCTTTGGCCAGGAGATGCGAGGACGATGCCCGATTCGTTGAACGGGTGGAAATCTTCCTGGAGGGTGTCGAGTTGGGCAATGGATTCCATGAATTGGCCGACCCTCGGGAACAGCGGCAGCGCTTCGAGAGCGACCTCGAGCAAAGGCGCGCCATGGATTTGCCCGAGCCAGCCATCGACCGGCGGCTGCTGGATGCCCTGCGCGTGGGGCTGCCGGACTGTTCCGGTATCGCGATCGGCCTGGATCGACTGCTCATGGCGCTGATCGGGGGGGAATCCCTGGCGGACGCACTGGCTTTCCCCATCGAACGCGCCTGATGCTCGCCAAACGGATTTGCCGGAAGTCGGCGAGGGGGATTCATCCTTCAGTCGTTGTTCGGGACTTATTGAGCTGACATCCACCCCATTTTGGA
>Ga0233422_10001222_pt1 | contig 11649 bp, 9 predicted proteins | sample Watercolumn_Mata_2_FD_182724 | JGI IMG/M metagenome (GOLD analysis project Ga0233422, IMG submission 182724) | Freshwater microbial communities from Lake Matano, South Sulawesi, Indonesia - Watercolumn_Matano_2014_110_MG | ecosystem: Environmental > Aquatic > Freshwater > Lake | place...
TTGGTGCGTGTTCAGAGATCAGGTAAACAGCAAAAACGTATGGGTAGTCAGCTCATATTGGTTTGCAAGTCGAGCTTGACCTGATAGCGTCGATTAACAAACTGTTTTTTACTTCAAAAATCGATTCAGTTTTTTGCTCGTGAATTATTCAGGTTATATGACCTATAAGTCCTGTGAGATTTCAGTCGCGATACACGGCTGAAGGTGCCCGGCTTTTCCAAGGCTTCAGAGGTAAATCTCCGGCGTCAGCTTGCGGGTGAAGCGGTTCATGAGGAAGTTGACGAACCAGACCCAGTTGAGCGGCTTGCCCTGCATTCGCTGCATGATGGCACGGCCTTTGTAGACCTCTTGCTGGAGCTTGATGAAGTTTTCGAGCAGCTTTTCGCCCGAAATCTTTTTCGGCTCGAACATGTAGTGGTAGGTGTCGTATTTGTCCCAGTCCAGGTGACGTACCCGATTCTTCATCTCTTCGAAATAGGGTGTACCGGGGAATGGCGTGACCAGCGAGAAAACCGGGAATTCGATGCGGTTCTCCATGATGAAGTCGTAGGTCGCCTGGAAGCTCTTTTCGTTGTCATCGTCGAAGCCGAACATGAAGTAGCCCTGGATGGCGATCTTGTGCTTGTGCAGGTTGCTCACCGCCGTTGAGTAGTTCTGAAGGCGGTTGGAACCTTTGTTCATGCTCTTGAGGATGTCGGGGTTGAGCGACTCGAAGCCGATGCTCATGAGATCACAGCCGGAGCGTCCGGCGATTTCGGCAACCTCCGGCTTGTGCAGGAAGTTCATCGAAATGTTGGCATTCCAGCGTACACCGAGCTTCGACATGCCTTCGAGCAGGTCGGTGAAGTACTGCGGGCGAAAGCTGATGTTGTCGTCCATGAAGGAGAACCGCACGAGCTTCTTGCCGAGCCGTTCCTGATGGGCGCGCATCTCGTCGAGCACCAGGTCCATCTCTCGGTAGCGGAAGCTTTTACCGTAAACGGTGGGTGTCGTGCAGAAATTACAGCCGACAGGGCACCCCTTGGTGGCGAGAATCGGAATGAGCTGGCTGTATTTTTTTGCGTGCGGCGAGTTGAGTGCGAAGCTGAAATCAGGCGGCTGCATCGAGGTCATCGGGCGCAGCGCGCTTGCTTTGTACATGCTTTTCATCCTGCCCTGGAAAATATCAGAGGCAAGTTCTTCCCAGACCGATTCGATTTCACCGTAAATCACGCTGGTGCAGTGTGAGGTAGCTTCGTCGTGCAGCATGGTTGGGTGAACACCGCCGAGCAGCACGATTTTTCCCTGCGCTTTGGCCCTGTCGCCGATGCTGTAGGCGTTTTTGGCGTTCAGAGTCCGGGATGTGATGGCCACGACATCGTAACCCGAAAAGTCCTGTGGAATCGTGTCGCCGGTTCTTTCATCGAGGAAGATGACATCGAAGAACTTGCTGGCCAGCGTGGCGACCATGATCAGGTTCAGGGGCATGCTGACCGTGCCTGAATCGACCATCATGCTGGTCTGGCTTTTGGGCTGGACTAGCAGCCATTTCTTTCTTGTTTTCTGTGCGGCGGCGAGTTGTTCGAGAGATGGCGCCACACCGTTGGAGCGGGAAGCGGTTGTTTCAGCTGTCTGAAGGTCGTCTGCCAGCATTCCTGTCGTGGATAAATGATGTTAACTACAGAATGAAATCACAAGGTATGAAAATTTCCCTAAAAGTCAGGTCAGCAAGGGGGCAATTGTTTTGAAGCGGGAAAGAGAGTCGCTGTACGATTGAAGTGGCCGGATATTTTTTTCCTCGAAATCGCCATTGACCCGAAAGGCTCAGTCGCGTTTTTCGAGCACTGCAACCGTGAAGCGGCTGACACAGACCAGACGGCCCTGGTCGTCGCGAATTTTTATATCCCATACCTGTGAGGCGCGTCCGAGGTGAAGCGGAGTAGCTGTGGCGTGCACGAATCCTTCGCCGTTGCGCACAGCCCGGATATGGTTGGCGTTGATCTCCTGACCGACGATGAAGAATTTATTGCGATCGACACAGTAGGAAGCGGCGATGCTGCCTATTGTTTCGGCAAGGGCAAGTGAAGCTCCGCCATGCAGGATGCCGATGCGCTGGATGGTTCGGTGATCGACAGGCATTTTTGCCGTCATTGAGTCTGTGCCGACAGCGGTGACTTCAATGCCGAGATGACGGGCCATCTGTCCTTCGACAATCTGGGATGCATTGATCTCTTCGGGAGTGACCTGGACGGTGAAAATCGAATCCTGTACCATTGAAAGGAAAGGTTGGACTGGAGAGGTGGTTCGGCGTTTGCCGGAGAGCGGGTGACGAGATTCGAACTCGCGACATTTTGCTTGGGAAGCAAACACTCTACCAACTGAGTTACACCCGCGAGTTCAGGATTACCTGCCTGAACGAAAAGCAGGCAGGTTCTCTGAGTAGTGGTGAGAGAGGGAGTTGAACCCTCGACCTCAGGGTTATGAATCCTGTGCTCTAACCAACTGAGCTACCTCACCATAAGGGCCACTAATATACGATCTTGCCTGTGAACAAGCAAGTGCTGCGTGTAAATTAATTTCCGGTTTTGCGGGCTTGCAGACCTGCCAGGATCGCCTCACCGATGAAGACATCCTCGGGTGTGGTGATCTTGATATTGTGATATCCGGTTTCGTAAATGCGGATCTGCTGCGCCGGAAAATAGCGCTCTACCAGGGCGGCATCGTCGGTGGCGTACCACTGTTCCTCTGCGGCACGCCGGTGAGCCTCGATAAGCTTGTCCGGCGCGAAGCCCTGGGGGGTCTGCACCTGGAGCAGGCGGCTGCGGTCGAGCGTTTCACCGAATACCTCCGGGTTGCAGCCGATATATTTGATGGTGTCCTTCGGCTTCGTGGCAGGTACGCATGCCCCGTATATCGCCGAGAGCCGGGCGATGTCATCGATCTCATCCGGCTGGATGAAAGGCCTTGCACCATCGTGCACGAGAATGGCATCGGGCATCACGCCAGTGGCCATGATCTCCTTTTCGATCAGCTCGATGCAGTTGCCGATAGAGTCCTGTCGTTCTTTGCCACCTTCAATGATCGCTGCGATCTTTGTGAGTCCGCTCGTTCTGGCGATCTCTTCGAAGGTCTGGATGCTGTCGGGCAGGGTGGCGATATAGACCGATTCGACGGTTGCAGCCTCCTGAAAGGCCTTCATGGTGTGCCAGATGACCGGCTGGCCACCGATTTCAAGCATCTGCTTGCTCAGTCCACCATCGAGCTTCATGCGTTTGCCGACGCCGCTTGCGGCGATAATGACTACGGTTTTCATGGTCGTTCAGCAGATAAGCATGGCGTCCCCGTAGGCCAGGAACCGGTAATTGTTCTTGAGGGCGGTTTTATAGGCATCAAGGAGCAGCCGGTGTTCGGCGAAGGCACTGACTACCATCATCAGGGTCGTTTCGGGCTGCTGGAAGTTGGTGATCAGCGCATCGGTGACCTTGAAGGTGTAGGGGGGATAGATGAACTTGTCAGTCCATCCCTGACCGAACTTGATTTTGCCCTCGACCGTGGCGTTGGCCTCAAGGGCGCGACAGGTCGTGGTTCCGACGACGAATACCCTTCCTGACTTGTTGACCTTGGTTTCGTTGATCTCCATGGCCGTCTGGTAGGGGATGTTGAAGTACTCGGAGTCCATCTTGTGCTTTGAGACATCTTCGACCTCGATGGCACTGAAGGTGCTCAGGCTTGGATGCAGGGTGATGGGCAGGATTTTGACACCGATTTTCTGAAGTTGCTGCAAAAGCGGCATTGTGAAATGCAGACCGGCCATCGGAGCCACGACAGCACCGGTCTGATTGGCATAAACAGTCTGGTAATCGGTGCGGTCAGACTCTTTGGGCTTTCTTGTAAAGTATGGAGGAAGCGGCACATGGCCGATTTTTTCCACCATTTCGAACACGTCGATGTCCGGATTGAGAAAACGGATCGTCCGACCTCTCGAAGTGGTGTTGTCCACCACTTCGGCTACGACATCGTTTTCGAAATATATCTTGTTTCCGACGCGAACCTTGCGTGCCGGATCGACCAGAACGTCCCAGAGTCCGGCTTCCTTGTTCAGCTCCCTGAGCAGGAAGACCTCGATCTTGGCATCGGTTTTTTCTTTCTGCCCGAAAATTTTGGCCGGAAACACCCGGCTGTTGTTGACAACCAGAAGGTCGCCTTTCTTGAAAAAGGAGACGATGTCGGTGAACACCTTGTGTTCTATCTCCTTTTTGCGACGGCTCAGCACCATCAGTTTGCATGCGTCGCGAGGCGATTCGGGATGATCGGCGATTCTTGTTTTTGGGAGGGTGTATCGAAAGTTCGAGAGCCGCATATGCTGTTGTGGGTCAATGGGTGAATGCCCGTAAGTATAAACTTAAATATATAGTGTTTCAGGTTGAAATAACAAAACCGGGAGGGGCTGTGCCCTCCCGGTGCTCTTCGGTCAGACAAGCGGTACGGCGATCGCCTCGCCTTTCCTGAGGGTCACGGAGTGGCCTCCGATGAAGGCCGGCAGTTCACTTGCTTCCGATTCCGTAAGGGTGACGGTTGCGCTTGATGGCGTGAGGACGATCCGGTACCAGCTGTTCCGGAAACTGAGGGTGGTTTCGATCCGAGTCCAGTGTGGAGGAAAGTTTGGCCTGATGTTCAGCATATCATTGTAGAACGCTATACCCGAGAAGTAGCGGGTAACGGTGTCGATGGTGCCAGCCATCACGCCGCAGTGTATACCCTCCTGTGTGGTGCCGCCCTGCGTGTCATGGATGTCGCTTCTGAGCGCTTCGGCAAACCAGCTCCAGGCGGTTTCATGTCCGTCGAGCAGATAGCTCGAAATGATCGAATGGACCACCTTGCTCAGTGTAGAGCCGTGGCTTGTCCGTGGTTCGTAGAAGGCATAGTTTTCACGCACGAACCGGAGTGGATCAGGAATATTATAACCCAGTTTTTCGAGAATGGCACACACCTCTGACGGCGAGAGCGTATAGAAGGTCATAAGGACATCGGCCTGCTTGGCAACCTTGTAGTTGTCCGGAGTATCGTTTTCCGCCTTCAGAATCCGGTCCATCCGGTGGATGTTGCCATATTTGAGGCGGTAGTGCTCCCAGTCAAGCTCCTTAAGACTCATATAGCCGTCGAACTGTTCGAGAATACCGTTATGGTCGATGAGCACATTCATTTTATCCGAGATTTCACGCCACTGCATGAATTCGTCATGGCCGATGCCGATGCGCTCCATGAGGCCGTCCATTACCGAAGGATCGAGGTTCCGGGAGGTATCGATTGCCTTGTCGAGCAACCAGGCCGTCATGATGTTGTTATAGGTGTTATCCCTGAGCCCGTGTTTGCCTGAACCCGGAAGCTCTTCGTGGAATTCGTCAGGTCCCATCACACCTTCGATGTGGTAACGCCCCGTATCGGGAGAGAAGGTGGCTATGCTCGCCCAGAAGCGGGCGATTTCAAACATCAGTTCAGCGCCGCAACTGTTCAGAAACTCCGTATCACCGGTATCGTGGATGTAGCGCCAGGCGTTGTAGAAAACGGCGATCGACACATGTCGCTGGCGGCAGCTCAGATCGGGATCCCATGCGTTGCTTTTCGGATTGTAGTGTATGGTAGGTGTCTCCTCCCGTCCGTCATCGGCGGTCTGCCAGGGATACATGGCGCCACGGTAGCCGTTTTCACGAGCGTACTCGCGAGCGGCGTCGAGCCTGTGGTAGCGGTACATCAGCAGGGCACGAGCCATCTCGGGCAGGTGCTGGATGAAGAACGGCATGATGTAGATTTCATCCCAGAAGTAATGGCCCCGGTACCCTTCGCCGCTCAGACCTCGGGCGGCTATACTTGCATCGATATTGACGTTATGCGGAGAGATGGTCGATACGAGGTGGTAGATGTGCAGACGAAGCACCTTCTGGGAAAAGCGGTCGCCGCTGATTTTCATATCGGCTTTTTCCCATATCTTTTTCCATGCTTCGATGTGAAGCTGGAGCAGTTCGTCGAAACTGCCTGCCGAAGCGATGGTTTCCTGTCCTGAAGTCAGCGGATCGGGATGACCGGCATCGCGGGAAGTATGGATGGAGACCACCTTTTCAATAGTGCATGCCCTGTCAGACGAAACCTCCAGGCGGAAATGTTCGCTGATCCATCGCGGGCTGCTGGTGATGTCGCCCCCTGATACCGTTTTGCCATGGTATCCGCAACGGAGTGTCGTTTTTGCGTGGGTGACAATATCGGTGTTCGAATGGCTGGTGCGGACGTGCAGGAAAATGGCGCCGTTCTCATCTGCCCGGCCATGTTCGACATGTTCGAGATGGTCGGTCGAGAGGCTGCTGTACCGGTGAACGCCGCGGTTCTGCACGCGTCCGTCTATGGTCGAACGAATTTCGAGCTCTGCCGAGTAGTTGATAGGTTCGATGGAGTGCCTGATGGCGGCAATATGGGGGTTGTCCATGCTGCAGAAGCGTTTGCTTCTGATTCTGGTGATGCAGCCCAGCATATCCTGTACCACCATTTCCCGCTCCATCACGGCATGGCGCATATCGAGATTCTGACGGTAGCTGAGGATTTTCTGATCCAGGGGATTGATGAACTCGCCGTTGCCGATCCTGAACTCGATGGTCAGCCAGTTGGGAGCGTTGACCATGTCGTTGTTCCAGACGGTCTGGCCATGAACTTCAGAAGGGAGCTTGTTGAACACGCCCGCCAGATAGGTGGCGGGGTAGTGATGCGACGAGCTCATGCCGCTTTCAAAAGCGCCGCGTACACCCATATAGCCGTTGCCCGTAGTGACCAGCGACTCTCTGAGTCGTTCATCTCTGGGTGACCACGAGTCGTAGCGGAGGTTCCAGCCCTCATGATCGAGCCCCTTGTCGAACCACGTCTCAATCTCCTGAATGGTGATTTCACCGAGGTCTCTGACGACGATGTCCGCGCCCTGTTCCCTGAGCTTGATGCCTTCGATTTCACGGGCGATACCGAGTACCAGGCCGAAATTACCCTTTGCGCCGGCCTGTACACCCGAGATGGCATCTTCGACCACGATGCAATCGTTCGGTTCGAGACTGAGGTTGGCCGCCGCCGTGATGAAAATATCGGGATTCGGTTTGCCTTTGAGTTTCAGTTCAATCGATACCTCACCGTCCACCCTGGTTTCGAACAGATATTCAAGACCGGCCAGCTGGAGGATGAGCTGGCAGTTGCGGCTGGAAGAGGCAATGCCGATACGGATACCGCGCTCTTTGAGGGCCTTGATGAACTCCACCGAAGTCTGGAAAACCTCAGGGCCTTCCTTGATCAGAATTTCTGTGAAGAGGCTGTTTTTACGGTTACCAAGACCGCAGACTGTCTCCTGCTCCGGGATGTCATCGAGTTCACCATACGGAATTTCAATTTCTCTTGAAGCCAGAAAGCTTTTGACACCTTCCATCCGCGGTTTGCCGTCCACATACTTCAGGTAGTCGTGAACCGGGTCGAAAGGGACATAGGGCTCATTGTTGATCTCGGCATAATTTCTCAGGAAAGAGTTAAACATGGCCTCCCAGGCAAGACTGTGAATTCTTGCCGTGCCGGTGATGACTCCGTCGAGATCGAAAATGGCTCCTTTGAAATTCATACTCATTCTGTGAATTAACGGTTAAAGATGTTATCGGTGAAAGTAACGTTCATAGTGACAGCAATCCGAGAATAGTCAGCAGGATGTCGGGATAAGGCACCATATAGCTTTTCGGGCAGATTTCTCTTACCCGGTGCATGAGTTTTTCATCTCTTGTCACAAATATTGTCCAGACATCACTGTACATTTCCATTGCCTTTTTCAGCATGGGAATATCCGATGAGGTGTCGCCACAGACAAGAACCGGGCTGCTGGCCTGGTTGATATCGAGCTTGCGACAGATGAATTCAAGACCGTCTCCCTTGTCGAAATCACGGATCACTCCCGTTTCGGGATCGTAATCTATGGTAAGGATGATCTCTATATCGAGGCCGGTATCTTCGATCCTGAAATTTTTTCCTTCCGGATCGATGTCCCGGACGATGCCCTTGACCTTTTCGAGGAATGCTGCCGATTCCGCTTCGTTGACCGAGCGGGTGATGTCTTGCCGGGCAATGGTGGTCTGGCCGAACTTGATCTGCAACGCAGATCCGATGAAGTTGAACTTTTCAAATGACGGATCCAGAAGAAGCAACTGCATTCTCTCGTTGAGCAGCCGGATCATCTCCTGCTTGCCGGACTCTATGGGAAAGCTGTGAAAGCTGCCCTCGATGTCGATGAACTCGCGACCTTTAGAGCCGGCGTAAACGAAAATATGTTCAGGATTGATCGATACGTTCAGAATGCCGAAATCCTTGAGTGGCGCAGAGGTGATGATCAGCGGATAATCACAGCAGTTTTTCGCAAAGCGCGACAGGAAAACCGAATTGTAAATCGGCTGGATCGAAGAGCGGTAGCGCCCGCAATAGTTGTTGGTCGTGCCGTCGCGGTCAGTGATGAAGGCGCTGAAGGCTTTGCCCCTGAGCATTTCCACTCCTCTGGTCACGTAATCGGTGAACCCGGGGATGAATTTTGCCAGGTACTCGATAAAACGGTCTTCACCGTATTCAAGGTAGTAAATATCCTTCTGCAGCTCCCTGATTTCGTAGGTCAGGTCAACCTCGATCTGCTTCATGCCATCCAGGCGAAGCAGACGCTGGCCGGTGTAGTCGTCGATGTAGATGGTTTCAAGAGAGTAGAGGGCATTCTTCAGAGATTCGAGGCATCCCTTGCCGACGACTCTCTGTTTCATGATGTTCCGTACAATCGGCTCTCTCAAATCCCGCGTTTCAGCTTTGAGGCGGTACAGTTCCTTGAGCGTTCTGATATCCTGCAACGTGATCGGGAAATTGCAGGTGCGGAGACTTCTCTCATTGACGATGGTAGTATGCATGCGAAGCCGGCTGAAGAAGAATAGTAATGAATTGAAACGTAAATTTACAAAAAAAAGTTGACGGCTGTCCACTAAATAAATATTTCATACCGGTCAAAAACGTGTGAAATCATTTTCCGGTTCCTGAAACCCGTTTCCGGGGCTCTGCATTGAGCGCATCGAGCGTCGAGACGATCTGATGGTGGATGTCCGACGGGCTGTCGAGAGCGTCAATCGTTACGATGCGTCCTCGGCTCTCTGAGCTGATGATGTGGTAACCATGCCGTACTCGACGGTAAAACTCCAGCCCTGAACTTTCCATCCGGTCGAGTTCATCGGAATTGAACTCAAGCGGCAGCGATTTTTCGGAAAACTTTCTCATGAGTGCATCTTCCGGAGTGAGGTCCAGATAAAAGGTGATATCCGGCATGAGTCCGCACGAGGCGATCCGGTTGATTTCAGCAAGTATACCGAGATCAAGACCTCTGCCGTAACCCTGATAGGCTGTTGTCGAATCGAAGAACCGGTCGGCAATGATGTCAGTACCCTGTTCGAGCGCCGGCAGGATGACTTTCTGCACCAGTTCCGCCCGGCTTGCCGAAAAGAGCAGAAGCTCGCCGACAGGGGTTATGTCATGGCGGGTTTCGAGCAGAAGCTCCCGCACCTGCTCAGCAACAGGTGTCCCGCCCGGCTCACGCAGGGTCATGACTTCGTGTCCCTGTTCCTGGAGCCGTTGTTTCAGTTTTATGACCTGGGTTGATTTGCCTGCTCCGTCGATACCTTCAAATGTAATGAACATAACTATTTAAGCCAGAGGTGGTTTCTGGAGGATGAATTCTGTGATGGCTCTGGAGAACTGCTCGGGATATTCGAGCATGGGAGAATGGCCGCAATCCCTGAAGAACAGCAGTTTTGCGTTCGGCAGCTCCCGCTTGACGACATGGGCGATTTTCGGCGACATGTACTGATCCCTGTCTCCCCAGATAATCAGAACCGGTTGATTGATTTCATTAAGTCTCGCCCGCAGGCCTGTGCGCTTCAGGTCGAGTTTCAGCATGTTGCGGTTCAGGCTCATCACCGTTTCAAAGGCTTCGTGGTCGCGCGCGATTTCAAGCACCTTGTGCCAGGTTCTGTCATCGACAGCCTGACGGTTATGGATCGCAGAATCGAGCATCTTGCCGGCGATGCGCTCGCCAGTGACCAGCGGTTTGAGCACATGGCGCACTCCAGGCAGACTGAGGGCTCGGGCAAAGGATGGCAGGATGATGAAGCCGTCCGTATTGCTCAGCACCATTTTGCCGAATGTGCCGGCATGAAGCAGGGCGGTTGCCAGCAGGTACTTACCGCCCATCGAGTGTCCGGTGCCGTATATCGCACCATGTGCCGATGCGTCGGTTTTCCGGAGAAAATCATGAATGAGGTCGGCATAGAGATGGAGGGAGTAAGGGATTGTCTGCGGTTTATCGGACTTTCCGAAACCAAGCAGGTCAAGGGCAAGTACTCTGAACGATCCGGCAAGCAATGGAATTGACGGGCCAAAGTAATCAAGTGATGAGGAAATTCCGTGAAGCAGCAGCATTACCGGGGCATCTCCTCCCGTGTCGATATAACGGTGTCGGTGTCCGCCGAGGGTGATATATCTATTTCGACTCGTCATGAGTGGAGGAGTTGATGAGGTGCTGATTGTGAAGTCATGGCAGTGCGAGACCTTCCAGGCAGCAAGGAAAAATAATCAATGATCGGAAAAAATGAACAGGCTTGCTCTGTCGGGCGATATTTCTGTAAAACAGGTGCAATGCATAGCTGCTATTATTGAAAAATAATGTATGTTCCGGCCAATGAAGAATGTCAAGATTACGATGCCTTTAGACAGAGCAGAATACCGCTCCCTCAGGGGCGAAAGAAAACCGGTTACGAACAGAACCATCGTTGTGGCAGCGGCTGCTGCGGTTGTGGTCTGTTGCAGCCTGAACGGCTGTACAGTACAGTCCGGGCAGAATTCGAGTCCGCATCGTTCCGACCTTTACAGCATCGTCGTTTCACCATCCGTAACCAGCCAGGCATCTTCGCTCAGGGATATGCCCTCCTGGATAGAGCTGTATCGCGAAAAAAAACTGGTGAATGTCGCCACCGTGGATCATGTCGTTATCGTCACCTTCGAGACGCTTGGAGAGCGTGATGAGGTGTATGATTACTATTTCAGCAAGTTCAGTGAAGAGGAGAGTTTTTCCTCTTTCAGGAACAGTCGTGACATCATCAGCTTCATCAGGGAGGGCTTTGGTGTGAAAATCACCCTGCTCGACCAGTCGAAGAATCTCTGGTCTCTCGAATATCATCGCCAGATGATCTGAATCCTGTTCCTGCGAAAAGGCCACAATTTTCACTTTTTTTCGGTTGCGTATGTCCGGAAACTCTTCCGGTATATGTTGTTGCATCTCTTTTTTCTGCTCAGCGTCACCTGATCGCGCCAAAGCCATAAAAAAAAATTGTTATCACCGCAGGAATTCATTGAGAGCCGTCGTCTTATGGAGTGAAAAAGGATCCCAGGATTGATTCAGGCGCTTCGAATAGAACGGTAACGAAAAGAAAAAGATGAAAAAGACTATTGTGATGACCTGAATTATTCACAAGGGCAATAAAAAAAGGTGGCATAAAATACCGCAAATGCTTATATTAAAGTTAGTTAGACAAGAAAATAAGCAGCGACATCCATGCACACCCTTTCAGAGAATATAGTCAC
>Ga0233422_10001227_pt1 | contig 11612 bp, 7 predicted proteins | sample Watercolumn_Mata_2_FD_182724 | JGI IMG/M metagenome (GOLD analysis project Ga0233422, IMG submission 182724) | Freshwater microbial communities from Lake Matano, South Sulawesi, Indonesia - Watercolumn_Matano_2014_110_MG | ecosystem: Environmental > Aquatic > Freshwater > Lake | place...
TCATTGCTTCATTCAAGTGGGCTGCCGACTCACCGACATGCCCTTCATCAAGATCCTCGATCTAAAGCTTACGCAGCTTCCGGTACAGCGATGAAAGGCTGATACCAAGGAGTTTCGCGACTTTCCGCTTGTCATTGCCATTCACTTTCAATGCATCGATGATCAACGCGCGCTCATACGTCCGAACTGAATCTTTCAGATTACAAGCAACCAATCCTTCTGTGCCGAAGGAGGATTGCATCCTTGCACGATCCATAAGTTCCTCCTGTTTTTGGACGGGTAACCACACGGTGCGGAAGGGTGTACCCCGCCCCGCAAAGTGCAAGGAACGTGCCATTGGAAAACACAATGAAACACAATTACCGCCGTCATTTTTGAAGGAAATCAGCCACCGATACTTGCTGTTTGTTATCGGATTGTTCAATAATGAGAAGGGTTTCTGAATCCCATTCTCATTTCTTAGAAAAGCAGCGGCAAGTGCAATCATTTCCAGATTGCATCCGTATTCCTTCGAAAACTGAGGGAATTCTGTGGAATGCGAAGTGGCTTCCGACGAGGGGAGGTCAATCGGATGGGGTGTAACTCAAACCTTCAATCCTCCTCAGTCCACGGAAAAGCACTCTGAGCGAGGATAGACTTCGGGGATATGAATGACGATTTGATTGACCGCTAACGCGTGGGGATGTCGAGCTCCTCCATCTTTCTGTAAAGAGATGAAAGACTCACACCGAGAGCCTGCGCTGTCGCTTCTTTGTTCCGCTCATGCTGAGTAAGCACGTGCTCGATGTACGTCCGTTCGAACGCCTTCACCGCGTCCCTGAGCGTCTGCTGTCCTCCGGGCATGACGGCGACATTCCGCGACACAACCTGGCGGAAATACTCCGGGAGGTGCTCAAGCCCGATGTACTCCTTGTCGCAAAAGATCACCGCGCGTTCGACCACGTTTTCGAGCTCCCGCACTTCTCCCTTCCACTGATACTGCATCAGAGCACTCATCGCTTCGTTCGTGAATCCCTGAATCAACCGGCCCATATGCTTCCTGTACACCTCAAGGAAGTGCTGGCAGAGAAGCGGCACATCCTCCTTCCGTTCCGCAAGCGATGGAAGATCAACCTCAACGACATTGAGCCGGTAGAAGAGGTCCTCGCGGAACTTGCCGGCTTCGACATCCTGACGAAGATCTCTGTTCGTCGCGGCAATGATGCGCACGTCAATCGGAACCGGATCGGTGAAGCCCACGGGGATCACTTCTTTCTGTTCGATGGCGCGAAGCAGCTTGACCTGAAGATGGAGAGGAATCTCGCTCACTTCATCAAGAAAGACACTCCCGCCATCTGCCACCTTGAACAATCCCTCCTTATCCGAGGTGGCTCCCGTGAATGATCCCTTCTTGTGACCGAACAGCTCGCTTTCGAACAGCGTCTCGACAATCGCCCCGCAGTTGATCGGCATGAACCGTTTCAGCTTCCGGTTGCTGTTGTAATGAATCGCCCTCGCAACAAGCTCCTTCCCCGTCCCACTTTTGCCGGTGATCAAGACTGTGCCGTCGCTCGATGCAACGCGGCGGATGATCTGGAAGATGTTCTTCATGCTCCGGCTCTGGCCGATGATCTGGTCAAAGTCGTACGTGCGATTGATCTCCTGGCGGAGGAGCGAATTCTCAAGCGAGAGCGCCCGGTGGTCCAGAAGTCTCCCGATGCGATGCAAGATGTCGTCGAAATCGATCGGCTTCAGGACGTAGTCATAGGCACCTTTCCGGAGTGCGGCGATCGCTGTCTCAATCGACGCGAACGCCGTGATCATGATAACGAAGGTTTGCGGTGTCCGCTTCGTGATATGCTCCAGAAGCTCCATGCCGCGCATCTCCGGCATCTCGATGTCTGTGATGACAACATCGAATGGACGGCTCTCCTGTTTCGCAAGTGCCTCCCTGCCGTTCGGTGCCTCTTCGACCTGATACCCTTCCTTCTTCAGCACGAAGCCCAGGGACTCACGGATGATCTGCTCATCGTCGACAACCAGAATGCGCTCTGCCATTACCTCTCCACTTCTCCTTTTGACGGTAGCTTAACCTTGAATGTGCTTCCGCGTCCTAGCTCGCTTTCTACCTCAACATCACCGCCGAAGCTCTGAACAATTCCATAGCTCACCCACAATCCTAATCCTGTCCCCTGCCCCACCGCCTTCGTCGTGAAGAAGGGCTCAAACACTTTCTCCCGATCGTCGGGTGCGATACCCTTCCCTGTGTCCTTCACCAATACTTCCACCGCTTCGCCGTTGGCCCGGGAGCTGATCCATATCGATCCCGGTTTTCCCTCCAGCGCATCGACAGCGTTCATGAAGACGTTGATGAAGACCTGCGCCAGCTGGTCCGGAACGACAGGCAGACTCGGAAGGTCGTCTGCCAGCTCAAGCGTGAACGCAATGTCTTTGACCTTCTTACCGTACTGCACAATGTTGAGAGCTTCCCTCACAACCTTGTTCACGTCGGTCGGTTTGACCACGTAAGAAGATGGGCGCGAGAAGTCGACCAGATCCCGGATGATCCGGGCGATGCGGTTGATCTGATCTTTGATGAGCTCCAGCTTCTCCTTTGCGAACGAATCGGCGGTCGTGCGCTGAATAACCTGAACGAGCGAGGAAATCGAGGTGAGCGGATTCCCGACCTCGTGCGCGATCCCCGCAGCAAGTGTGCCGATGCTTTCCATTTTTTGAGAACGGACAAGCTGTTGCTCCAGAATCTTTTGCTCCGTGATGTCCCGGTGCGCTCCCAGAAACCCGACGATGTGGTCGTTGCCATCCACGATCGGCGAAATGACAAGTTCGGTGTGGAGCGGGTTTCCGTCTTTTCTGCGGTTCTCAACCTCGCCAACCCAGACCTTGCGGCCCATGATGTGCTCCCAGACCGATTTCCAGAAATCGCGGGGATGGCGGCCGCTGTTCAGGATCCTTGGATTGCGACCTATCAGCTCTTCCTTCGAATACCCGCTTGCCCTCTCGAACGCGGGATTGACGTACACCATCTTGCCGCTTGCATCGGTGATCTGAATGGGGCTTGTGGTATGCTGAATGACGTTCGAAAAACGGAGATAGTCGAGCTCGCGTCGTTTCTGTTCCGTAATGTCTTTCGCAATGAGAACAGAGTAGAATCGCTCGGCGGAGTAGAGCCGGCGAAGGTCGATCTGGACGTCCATGACCGTCTTGTTGGCCCGGACGAATTTCGTCTCGAGAGACTGATCGCTGTAGTTGGTCTTGAGGATGCTCAGGAGGACCCTTCGCTGCTCAACGGGAAGGATGAGCTCGATCGAGGTATGAATAAGGTCGTTCGAGGCATAGCCGGTTTCCATCGCAGCGGCAGTGTTGTGGTCCACGATCATCTGCTCGCTGTCCACGATGAAAATCATCTCGGGCAGAAGGTCGAAAACCCGGCCATATTTCGAATAGTGAATTGCCATTGGACGAATAAGGTACGCCAACTTCGCCTCATTGGCAAGACTGAGAAGGCACGGTATAGAACACAGACGACACAGATAGGACAAGAACCACACAGAACTTAGTGTTTTCTCATCAACGCGACCAGTATGGTTTTGTTGCGTCAGTGATCATCTGTGTTTCATCGCCGCACCAAAACAAAGGGGCGTTCATGAGAACGCCCCCGGACAAAACGAACCCAGGCGATTTGCTTGTCCTAGATTTCTCTGCTGATGTGTACTCTGACTTTCGGCCTCACCTCCTTCTGAATTCGCTCACGAAGTTCTTCTGCCTTTTCTTTCATGTTCTCCTTCATCTCATGGACATCGAACTCAAGATGCTCGATTTCCGGACCAATCTTCTCTACATGAATTTTCGGCACTCGAATTCCGATATTCCTGTCGCCCCGAAGATACATGTCAATGCCACGGGCAGCGCCGTCAGAATGATCGAACAAGTACTGAAGGCCGTGTTCGCTGTCACCCTCTTCAATCTCCACCGAAAGCACCTGCTTGGTGCCTTTCCTCATCACTTCAATCTCCGCCTTCTCTCCCTCGTCGTAGATCCCCAACGCACGATTCACATCGCGCATCTCCTTGATCTTCTTCTTCCCCACCATGGTGATAACGTCTCCGGCCTTCAGACCCGCCTTCTCCGCAGCACTTCCTTTTTCCACCTCCCACACCAACACGCCCGCACCTTCAGTCACGCCAAAGTATTGTCCCAGTTGCTCATTCAACTGACGGAGAGACATCCCTTGTGTATTGGGTCCGGCAAAGAAGGCAAAATTCCCGGCCGCGCGAGGCCTTACAGAGAACACCGAAGCAGTGGCCTTCTTTTTGCCTATCACAACCGCCAAAGTCTTCTTCTCGCCCTTTCGTTGCACGACAACATCCACCTTGGTACCGGGTTTCGTTTCCGCCACCGCTTCCGTCAAATCCGAGGCATCAGTGATTTTTTTGCCGGCAAATTGAAGGATGATGTCTTTATCCTTGAGACCAGCCGAGTCAGCCGGGCTCTTCTTCACAACATCACTCACGAATGCACCGTCACGCGACTCGAGGTTCAAATCCTTCTTCATCATCGACGTGATATCCTGAATGGCCACTCCGAGCCACCCCTTCTGTTCGACCTTGGCCTTGGTTTTTTCCTGGGCCGGGCTCTGGAGTGTCGTGAGAACGAACGCCAGAGCTAACATCGCCATTCCGGCTATCCCAAAAAGTCGTAACCTTTTCATACGCTGTGCTCCTTGTATTTGTGGTGGAATGATCTGGTTTGACCGATTGCTTTAATGCGTTAGACGGGACGGAATTGAAGAGAGTTCCAGCATGGGAGCCTTTCGAAAGCCAGAAAACTATCATGCAGCCTTCGGAATTCGAATCGTGTGGGACGAAACGGCCTGAGGGAGGGACGAAATGAATTGTGGAGTGCGGATTGTGGAGTGCAGAATGAGGAGTTCGGAATGGGGAGTGCGGAATGGGGATTGCGAATGGGAAGTGCGGAATGAGGAGTGCGGAATACGGATTGGGGAATGAGAAGTGCGGATCGGGGAGTGCGGAATGGGGAGTGCAGAATGGGGAGTGCGGACTGGGGATTGGGGAATGGAAATGAGGAGTCAGAATTCAGGAGTCAGAAGACAGTTTACCCCGAGCGACTCGCAGTATAGTCAAGTGGAGTCGAGGGGAAGTCAGGAGGCAGAAGAGAAGTAGGAAGATGCAGGAAGTCAGACGTGAGATGTGAGAAGCAGAAAGTCGTGAAATAACTCAATGAGCCAATGATTCAATGACGCGATGAGGCAATGGCTCAATGACCCAATGGCTCGATGACCCGATGACTCAATTCACTTAACCAGCATCAGCTTCTTGGTGAGAACGGAGGCCGGAGATTGCAGACGATAGAAATACACCCCGCTCGGGAACGCGGCAGCATCCCAAGTTACGTGATACCGGCCAGTGTTGTAGAATCCGTTGACAAGGATCTGAACCTCGGTCCCGAGGGCGTCATAAATCGACAGACGAACATGGGAAGATTTCGGGATCGAGAATTCGATATTGGTGGTTGGGTTGAAGGGATTTGGATAGTTTTGACCAAGTGCGAAGTTTCCCGGCACGTCGGCGTCGATTCTCTCGACGGCTGATGTTGCATCGGTCCGTTGTGAACGAGCCAGTGGCTGGATCGCTCGTCAGACCGCCAACGGTGACCCGCGCTTCATAGAAGTACTTCGTCTTCGGCTGCAGGCCCGAAATTACCACCGCGTCCTGCGGATTCGCTGTAGATCCAGTCGCGACGACGGTTCCATTGTTCTGCCTGTCCAGGATGTTGATCTCGTAGCGTGTCGCACCAGACACGGCGGCAAACCTGAATGTCGCAGAGTTTGAACCCTCTGCGATCGTCAACGACGGGGCGGGGGGCCTGACTCCAGCACCAGTTGTGAACGATGGCCCTTGGACCCAGTTACTTGAGCTGTTTCCTTTTGTAGCTCGCACATACCAAGTATATCGCGTGGACGGCATGAGCGAAAGAAGACTATATGGTGCACTCGCATTCCCGTCGGCAATGCCGCCGGGCGAAACCTGAAGTTCAAACTTCACTCCCTGGCCGTCTCCTGTCCAGCTCAGCACTGCAGAGGATCCGGTAACGGATGACACTCCTAACCCAGCCGGAGCCGAGGGAGCATCAGCCGGTGGCGGAGGAGGAGTTGAGAGAGTCGTGAAGGTGGGACCCGCAATCCACTCGCTGACGGCGTTCCCTTTCACCGCCCGGACAGACCACGTGTACTGTGTGCCGGGCAACAACGACGTCAGGGCGTAGGGAGATGAGACATTCGCATTGCGTACACCGCCTGGAGAGAGTTCGATCTCAAACTTCACTCCCTGGCTTGCTCCGTTCCAGGAAAGAGTTGCCGAAACGCCCGTAATGTCAGCAACCTGGAGGCCAGAAGGGGCAGCAACAACATCGGTCGCCGGAGCTTTGTCCGTCTCGAACGATCCCTTAGTCGGAGCACTCACCAACACACCAATCGTCACGGTCGCTTCGTAGTAGTATCTCTCATTGCTGATGAGATTGGTCAAGGTCACAGGTTTTGCCGGATCAGTGGTAGACCCTTGAGTGATCGGCGTCGCGTTGGTGGTGTTCTGTTTGTCGTAGAGTTTGACTTCGTAGAGCGTTGCTCCGGTCACTGCCTGGAACGTGAACACTGCAGTCGTAGTCGTTCCCACAACATTCACGATCGGCGGAGGCACAGAGCTGCTGGCTTGATCGGTCGTGAAATCACCTTTCGTCGGTTCGCTCGTCTGCGTCCCGATCGTGACGGTCGCTTCATAAAAGTACTTCTCTCTGCTTTTCAAATTGCTGAACGTGACCGGCTTCGTCGGATCAGTCGTTGACCCGCGATCTATCGGCGTTGCATTCGTCGTATTCTGCTTGTCAAACAGCTTCACTTCGTACAGCGTCGCCCCGGTCACTGCCTTGAACGTGAACGTCGCAGTATTCGAAGTCTTCGCTACACTCACCTCCGGAGGAGGCACAGAGGCGCTGGCTTCATCGGTCGTGAAATCACCTTTCGTTGGATCGCTGACCAGCGTTCCTACTGCAACCGTCGCTTCGTAGTAATATCTCTCCTTGCTCTTCAGACCTGTGATTGCGACCGGAGTCGATGCATTCGTCGTCGAACCACTCCCCTGCAGCGTGCCGTTGTTGGCTTTGTCATACAGCTTCACCTCATACAGCGTCGCACCGGTTACAGCTTTGAACGTGAACGATGCCGTGCTCGATGTCTTTGCCACCGTGACCTCGGGCGGCGGGACCGAGGCGCTCGCCCTCTCCGTGGTGAAGTCTCCCTTCGTAGGATCACTCGTCACTGATCCTACCGTCACCGTCGCTTCATAATAGTATCTCTCGTCGCTCTTCAGACTCGTGATTGTGACAGGAGTTGATGCGTTTGTCGTTGATCCGCTTCCCTGCAGCACACCATTGTTAGCCTTGTCATACAGCTTTACTTCATAGAGCGTTGCGCCTGTCACAGAATTGAACGTGAAGGTCGCGGTGGATGAGGTCTTAGCAACGGCTACCGTAGGTGGATTTGGCTTCACAGCACCCTGCTTGGTCCTGAATTCCCCGCGCGCCCAATCGCTCTCGCCGCCAACACCAACGGACTTCACCCGCCAGTAGTAGAGCTTGTCACTCTCCAAACCTGTGATGCTCGCGCTGTTGGTGGTTACCGTCGCAGACCTGATCAGAGAGTTGTAGCTCTGTTTGTCATGGACTTCGACAACGTAGTTGAGAATCGCCGCGACAGATCCCCAACTCAACGTCGCACCTGTCTCTGTCACAGTCGCCGTCAGCGACGCAGGTACGGCCGGCGGGGCCGGAAGCGTCATGAATTCAACCTGTATGGGGTCGCTCGTGCCGCCCAGATTGCGTGAGGAGACTTTGGCGTAGTGCTTCGTGTTTGCCTTCAATCCCGTAATAACAGTGGACGTCGTGGTGACGTTCATCTGCTTGACAACGGTGAAAAGCGGGGATTCGAGAATCTGAATATCGTATGAGAGCGCATCCGAAGCGCCGTTCCAACTCAGAGACACACCGCTTGACGTCTCATTGGTCGCTTTCAGATTGCGGGGTGCCTGAGGTGGAGGAATTGGCGTGATGAAACTCTGGCCGGAACTCCACGTGCTGCTACCGGCCGCATTCACCGCCTGCACGCGCCAACTGAATTCCGTCGCCCCCGGCAAGCCCGTGACACTCGCCGTGGCCGTGGTGCTTTCTCCAAATTTCGCGAGCGTGAGCGACGACTTGTAGTACACCTCCCATTTGTAGCTGGTAGCTCCACTCACGCCGATCCAGGAAAGCGTCACGGCAGCCACTGTGGCAACCGCAGACAATCCAGATGGGGCACCTGGAGGCGGAAGCTGGGCTGTGGTGAAACTTGCACTTGACCAGCCACTCGTACCACCAGCACCGTTTGCGCTCACTCTCCAATAATACGTCTTTGCGTTTTCGAGGCCGCTAAGACTCTTTGAGGTCCCCGTGATACTCGTTTCGTCAACTAAAAGAGTCGACGATTGAAAGTTTGACTTATCGCCGAGTTGAACGTTGTACGAGCTGGCGCCGCTCACAGAGTTCCATCTAAGAGTTGTACTTGTCGCGACGCTCGTTGCACCATCGGCAGGTGACGTGAGCGCCGGCGCGGCAGGAGGAGCAGGTTGTGTCGTCGTGAAATTCCATGTTGCAGAATAGCTGCCCGTCCCACCAGCGTTCGTTGCACTCACTCTCCAATAGTACTTCGTGGAATTCGAAAGCCCACTAATGCTCTTCGACGTTCCTGAAATCCCGCTCGCTTCATCAATAAGTGATGAGAAGTTCGATTTGTCACTCACCTGCACATTGTAGGAAGTAGCGCCACTCACACTGCTCCATTGGAGTGTAGTGCTCAGTGCAACGCCAGTCGCTCCGTTCGCTGGCGATGTGAGACTTGGAGGGGAAGGAGGCGACGGCGGCGGTGGAGGTGGCGTAGCGAGCGTCGTGAAGGAAGGACCACTGGAAGTCTTTCCCCCGGCGATATCGTTTCCTTTGTATGCCGTCACTTGCCAGCTATATGTTGTCGAGGGATCCAGGCTAGTTACGGTCCAGGATGTGCCAGCATTGTCTTTGGTATGATTACCAGGGGAGACTGAGACGTAGAACTTGACACCACCGCTTTGATTCGACCACTTGAGGGTGGCCGAACTGTCCGTGACGTTCGAGAAATCCAAATCAGCTGGCGCGACCTGCGCGAAGGCGACTGGGATCGTGAGGATGCAGAGGAAGAATATTTTTGCAGCCAGCTTCAACCGAGGATCCCTTCCGTGGGAGGGTAAAAAGAATCCTACGACAGTATGTTCTTCTCTTAGCGAGAAGCTGCCCCCAGCACGACCAACATACACCGGGAATCTACCACACGCGAAAAGCTACGACGGACAAACAACGAGGAGAATGAAGCGTCGGAAAATCGTTGACTCTCGACAAATTCTCATACTCAAGATAGAATCGCCACCAACCAAAATCAACGCGAAATGTCACAGAAACGGCCAAATGTGCCCGCTATCACATCAAGCACATGAGGTGCCACGGCCAATTTCTTGCGCTGCCGTATGGCCGATCTGGAGGATGATTTTGAGATTGGTTCGCGGGAATAGCCGAGCGGGCGATTCTCTGTCAGAAAAATTAGTACAACACGGAGTTGTCGGCGGACGCGATGGGTGTCTATGGCTCGCAGAGGACGGGTATTAGGGGGGCAAATCCAAGATCGTAGCACGAGCCACGATACCTACCAAGTGATGTTGAAGTGTCGGGAGCGCATAGTCAAGAAACAGCACACGGCACAACTCCCGACACCGACTAGAACCAAGTGATGTTGAAGTGTCGGGAGCGCATAGTCAAAAAACAGCGCACGGCACAACTCCCGACACCGACCAGAAAATGTTGAAGTGTCGGGAGCGCATAGTCAAGAAACAGCACACGGCACAACTCCCGACACCGACCAAAGGAAAGTTTCTACGCGGAACTCACTTTCCCTGTTGCCGCAGCCAGCCGGGGGGCAACTTGTATCCGATTTGCCTCGTGCCGACGATGAGCAGCAACGAGTCCGCACTGATCGCTCTCAGGCGGGCCTCTTGAAGCTCCTCTTCGTCCAAGGAGGGCTCACTGAAAAGAGTGAGATGAAGTCCGGCAGGACTTTGTCTGAAGAGGGTCTGAACGGCTTGATCGCTTGCCATGCGCTGTTGTGTTTGTGGAAGTGCGGAGAGAGGTCGTTGAGCAAACCTTGCAGCCACTGTGTCAATACTCAAGGCTTGTGTCTTGGCAATCAACTGGAGGTTTTTTGCCTCCGCTACTTCTGCAGCCCGATCCATGTATTGGGGAGCACCCTTGTCGCGTATCAGCGTTCCCTCGACCCAGAGTTCCTCTGGCTTCGAAGAAGAAGAAAGCAGTACTGACGGTTGTTTCCCCAGCACTTGCTCCTCCTCTTTCGCTGCATCTGCCCGCCTCTCCATCCCTGCCTTTTCCCTCGCAGCAAGTTTCCTTGCTTCGGCATCTCTTTCCGGCCGCGAAACTTCAGACGTCGCGGCAGGTACACGTTTCTTCTCTTTAATAGTCGGCTCCGCAGCATCCGCAATTGCCCGCCCGGCTCCGGCCTGCGGCGCCACAGCAGGCTGGACAGCAGGGGCGGCTTTATCGGCGGTGCCTTGGATCTCCCCTTCCTGAATCTCAGGCTTGGTGAACCAGTCGTAGCGGATCGCGACTGTCACCAGGAGCACGATCGCCGCCGCGATGCCGACAGCCTTGTACCGTGAGAATGCCGGTGTTCGCCGTTCGGCAATCCGGGCTGCGATTCGCTGTTTCAGTCCTTCCCTTCCCGCGCGCTTGAGACCCGCAGCGAGGAGCCGTTCCGCAACGACAGCATCTGCGCATCGCTTGCATCGTTCGAGATGCTTTTCGAGAGCAGTTATCTCGTCAACATGCAGCTGTCCGAGAACATACCGCGCGAGGAGATCCTCATCATCAGTCCAATGGTTCGAACTTTCATCAGACATAATCATTGCTCACTTCCTGTGAAGAACGCCCAGAGCTTTCTCAAGAGCCTTCTTGCACTGATACTTTTTCGCCTTTGCGGTGTCTGCATTGGCAAATCCAAGTCGATCCGCAATTTCCTCCATCGTCAGCTCCTCCCAATAGAAAAGGAGGAGAAGCTTCCGGCACTGCTCACCGATATTCCCGAGCGCTTCCTGGATCATCGACACTTGTTCTGTGGCAACGAGTTCTTCCAACGGCGACAGCGAGTCGTCTGAGTAGTTCTCGGGATCGATTTCCCTGTGAATCTCTCTCCCCTTCTGTCGCAACCGAGTGAGCCAGATGTTTCGCGCCGTCGCATAGAGAAATGTGCTGAGCTTCGCTGTCTGGTCGAATTGTCCACTTCGGACCCGCTCCCATAGAACGATCAGGCTCTCCTGCAAGACATCATCTGCATCGTCCGCATTGCCGCTGTTCCTCGAAATAAGGCTACGGATCGACCTCCGGTTCGATTCAAAGAGAGCGACCAGCCCCCCTTCATCCCCCCTGCGGATTCGGTCGAGGAGCCGAAGATCACTCGTTAGAAAGTGGAG
>Ga0233422_10001230_pt1 | contig 11598 bp, 3 predicted proteins | sample Watercolumn_Mata_2_FD_182724 | JGI IMG/M metagenome (GOLD analysis project Ga0233422, IMG submission 182724) | Freshwater microbial communities from Lake Matano, South Sulawesi, Indonesia - Watercolumn_Matano_2014_110_MG | ecosystem: Environmental > Aquatic > Freshwater > Lake | place...
ATTCGTCAAGAAATGGAATAAACCAGGGAGCGCTTGCTTCTCTCCACCCTGCGTAAGAGCCTCCAAGAGGAATAATTTGTCGAGCGCCTTCAAAGTCATCTATGTATGCAACTCCCTTGCTTCCATCGCTTGAAATCGGGCTAGTACGAGTATTTGGATTAGGTAACATATATGCAACTTCACCGCGGAAAGAAATTTGCGACGGTGCAATCGTTTTTACTCCAGGTAGATAGTTTAAGGCATTTGTCAACCAAGGGGTTTCAACTGATGTTCCACCGTCAATTCCCATGATGAGATTGCTAATCGGTTCTTCGCCTAGGCGTACTTTATCACTAAGCGACTGTTGACTATAATTCATTATTGTAAAACCAAGCGAAGAATTTTTCCCGACATTAAATTCACCTCTCGCGCCCAGTAATGATTTTGAGGCAAGTTGAAATAAGTCATTGGCTTCATAGGTAATAGATAAATCACGACCCGGGACAAGATATGTCTTATTTTTAATAACTACTTTACTGGAAATATAATCGACGGTATAATCAACTCCAGGCGTTAAAGTCTGTCCTCCTGAACTTACTTTTACACTTCCTTCGACGATATTAAATCCTAAAGAATAATTATCCTGGATACCTCCTTTGACACTTCCCCGTAAGTAATACTTATTATGTATATCGTTCATCGCAACGGTAGCACTAGTATCATATATTGCTTTGTACGCCAAAGAATCGGCATATTTTTCAGCAGTGTCCGCATCCGTTATAGCAAATTCTCCTTGAGCATTTTTATGTGCGAGTATATTTTTTTTGATACTTTCCATACTAAAAGGTTTTACTGTTGGAAAAATTATCTCGCCATGCGTTTCATCAATAGTTATCTTTGGAAAATAATCGAATTCCTTATCAGGCTGAAGTTGACCACCGTCTCCGGTAAATCTATCCAATCCAAACAATTCTAGGAGACCAATATTTTCAGAAATTATTTCCTTAGGAACCTCCTGGATAGCTGAAGAACCCGTTACCTGATAGTCGATCTGAAAGTTGAAAGAGTTTTTTTCGACTCCCATGACACCGAGGGAATAACGGTTCTTTACCATTAATTCCCAGGCATCTTCCATTTCCGGACCGAGTCCTTTTGGTCGGACAAGTTTCATGATCAGCTTAAGCGAATCGGTTCTGTCAACATCAAGATTTCCGATTTTTCTGATTGATCCATCTGGATTGCTGATAACATATGCCACTGCAATCGCTTGATCAGGCTGAAGAGATGTATAAATAGAAATTATTCCAGCATATTCATGATAACTAAAATCGGAGACCTGTAATTTATAGAAACGACCTTGTTCAATCCTCGGTGGATCATTGTAATCTCGTTTGCGGGCTTCATTATCATCTTGTTTTGCAATTACTGAATCCTGATTTAAAAAAGCGACTACGATTGCTTCCTTCGTTTGCTCAGTTACCTGACTTCTAGAACTTACCCATACTTCAATTTCCCGAATTCTTTGACGCTGCATATCAGCATCCACAACCAATGGCACTCGATAGCATTGCTCATAAAGAGGAATATATGATTCGTCAATGAAGAAATGGTTTGTTGAGTAGTTGGAAGGACGAATTTCAATCTGTTTAGCTTCGCTTCCACCAGAAATCGAAATCTCTTTTATCTGTCCTTTTTTTTGCGTTGCAACTGTTGTTAAACGAAGCGGGCCTACCTGAAATAATGCTTTTAAACCGAATAAAGCTTGACCACCGTTGAAAAATGAGGAATTCGTTGGAAGAGACACATTTCCCGCTTCGACACTCTGGACAATCTCGTCTTCGTATCCAGTATATCGCACTTTGAGTTGATTCTCATATTCAAATGTACGCTGCGTATTCCAGTCGGCATCAATTTTGAGCTTATCGCCAATCTCACCTTTTACATTTACCTGAATTTCCTGTTTGAAATCCGGTTCATTTCTGCTTTGTCCCAACGGACTTGCTGTAAACGCATCGGATTTAGTATTTCGGAATCCAGCATGAATATCAATTGCACCATTTATCGTCAAACGAATAATGTTTGGTCCAAAAATACTGAACAGTGGATTTTTAGGAACTGGCACTTCAATTTTTGTTATCTTTCCAAACACGTCACCTAGCGTTGTCTTTGTCTCGCCCAGAATTTGATAGAATTGCGCCATATTTTCCCAGTTTTGACGAATACGTTGTTTCAACCGTAATTCTGTATACATTTCAAAAGGAAGTTCGGTTGTTATTCGTACGTCGTTTTTTTCCACTGAACAACTCAGACGATATATCCATCGTGTTGAATCCAGCACTGCTTGATATTTCATTATTGGTGGATCTGGGAGGTACATAGAATGTACCTTATGATAAGCTCCATCGCTAACTAGATTATCCTTTCGAACATATGTAAACTGAGCTAATCTTGCTGAAGAATCCCTTGGAAGTGCACGAATCGCTTCCAGAACCGATCGTGAAGTATCTACAGTAATGACATTGGTTTGCCGCGCTGCTATACGTCTTAATGCGGCTTTGGCACGTCGCGACTGTTTTCCCGAAGATTGCGAACTGATCGTTTGAATTGAATCCGCTAATGCAATTCCTTGATCAGGCATATGGTAGATCATTGCTCCCGGTTCAGTCTGAGCATGAGGAGATAACGATGCAAAAAAAATGACGCTTATTGCACCTTGTAGCAATACACCTCGCACTCCGGATACAATACTACACATTAAAATGTGCTCGATAAATTATTTAGTGAAACGATTTTAAAGCCCAATTAGAATGGTCACAACTGCTCGATAGGGCTCCAGGTAGAAGAATTTTGAGGATATATGAAAGACTCATTATTCATAGGTCAATCTTTGCTGTTCTAAAACAACTTTCTATTAAAAAATTAGTTAAAAGAACTTGTAATTGCAAGCCAGATTCATTCAGGAGTGATGGAGAGCATCTATGTGTTTCTTTTTTTATATACATCTAACATCGAAACGACAGCCTCATACTCTTTTTCAATCTCCTGTGTATTCATTTCTGATGATATTAAAGAATGTGATCGGCCAATTTCTTCAAATTCGAGACTCAGCGAGCCTAGACGTTTAGCACCAAGATTTAGACTGCTTCCCTTTAGTGTATGAGCTGCAATTGTTAGAGCAGAATAATCTTGCGAACGCAACGCTGAAGTAATCGTCTGAATATGTTTTGGTGTTTCACCTAAAAAAATGTCGATCAATTCGACAACAAACTCAAAATCAGTTTCCTGCTCTAATTCATTTAGTCGCGCAAACAATGGATTATTTGACGTATCATCGCTTGTCATCTTAATTTCCCTTCTTCAATTGCGGTTCAATTTAGTCTGATACCATTTTTGTAGCACACGTTTTACTTCATCAATATTGATCGGTTTACTTAGATAGTCATTCATACCTGCTTCTATACATGTTTCTCGATCTCCGAGTAAAGTGTTCGCAGTCATGGCAATTATGATCGGTTGATATTCTTTTGATACCTCGGCCCTGATTCGCTTTGTCGCTTCTATTCCATCCATTTCTGGCATTTGAATATCCATAAAGACGATATCGTATTTTTTCTTCTGAACTGCTTGTAAAGCTTCTACTCCGTTATTTGCGACTTCAATAACGGCACCGATAAGTTTTAGAATTCTAATAATAAGCTTTTGATTGATCAGATTATCTTCTACGACAAGAATTTGTATCGTAGGAAAGGTCATCTCTGTTTCCGGATTTCCATCACTTGAAGTAACTAATTTAACAGTCGATTGAGATTCCTTCATTAGTGATGCAATTGCTTCATATAACATACGATGACGAATAGGTTTTTGTACAATCCTAACCATCTCTGAAGATTTGATTATTTTCGATTCAGTCGTGGTTCGTGAAGATAAAACTACCAACGCAACTCCCGGAACATTTGAATCCTTCCGAAAGATTTCATCAAAGTATTCTTTGTGCCTTTTCAGAAAAGTACAATTTGTAATAATAATTCCCGAATGTTGAGATTTTACAACGAACTCTCTCAATTGCTCCAATGATTTCGATGTTGAATGCGAGAGCCCCCAAACACTTACTAGATTTTCTATTACTCGGCAATTTGCCGATTCGTCATCGAGAACAAGAGTTCTTACATCCTTACTGCTAAATGGAGGAAAAAGATTCAGGTTGCTATTGTTATCCTCATACTCTTTGACTCTAATTGTGAAATTGAAAGTAGTTCCCTTGTCTACATTTGCTTCCACCCAAATTTTTCCTTCTAGAAGTGCAACTGCACGTACACAAAATGCAAGTCCTAACCCAGTACCTCCATACTTTCGTGTTGATGAAGAATCTATCTGAGAAAATGGTGTAAAAAGATCATTTATTCGATTAGCTGGTATCCCAATACCGGAATCGCGAACCGCGATTTGAAGTTCAATTTTCCCACCCTCTTCCCCGATTTTCTTTATGTGAACATATACTTCGCCTTGATCTGTAAATTTTATCGCATTACTGACAAGGTTCAATAACACCTGACGTAAACGAAGATTATCGACAAGGATAATTCGAGGTACATCTTTATCAATCCAATATACTAAATCGATATCTTTATGGTCAGCTTGAATGGCATACAATTCAAAAACTTCTTCGATAGCAGGTTTAACATGGAAAGGCCGTTCTTCTAATATGATATCATTAGATTCGATTTTAGAAAAATCGAGAATGTCATTGATAACATTTAGTAATGCATATCCACTTAATTGCATAGTCTCAATATATTCAATCTGCTCTGGCGTAAGTATTGTTCTTCTTAACAAATCTATCGTAGCGATAATCCCATTCATTGGCGTTCGAATTTCGTGACTGATATTCGCGAGAAATTCGCTTTTCGCCTTGTTTACTGCCTCTGCAACATCTCTTGCTCTTTGAAGTTCATTTTGTGATTTCTTTATCTCTGTAATATCTTGCGCGACAACAAAAACTGCCCTACGATTACCATAGGAATAAATATGCCAATAGAGTTGAACGTCAATTAATGATCCATTCTTTAATCTATGTCTCCCTTCTGCTGTGTTCGATTCATTATTTTTTATCGATTCAAGAGCGACTTGCAATGTTGGTATATCTTCTTGCTGACGTAATTCAGAAATTGTCATACCCAAGAATTCTTCCTTAGAATATCCATAATGCAAGATTGCAGCATTATTGACCTCAAGGAATCGCAGCGATTCTAAATCAAAAACCCAGGTAGGTACAGGATTATTATCAAAAAAAGCGTGAAACTGTTTCTCGCTGAGTCGTAAATCCCGTTCGACTCTAGCGCGTTCGGTTATATCCCGATACACATTCAACTGCATCAGTCTTTTATTGTATCTTACAGGTGAAGAGGAGACAAGAAATATTTTGTCAACACCTGATTTCGTTCGGATTGTTCTTTCTGATTCAGATAATTGCTCAATTCGGAATAACTCTTTTTTTGCTTCGGTTGCTTGCTGATATTCGCTTTTAATAGGATATATTAGCCGGAAAAAATCAGGAGCTTTATTTGCTTCATCCATTGTATATCCAATCAAATCTTCCATCCGTTTATTGTATATCTCTAGCAAACCCGATTCATCAGAAAAGGTTATACCTTCACTTACTGTATTGATGATTTGATTAAGCTTCCGTTCACTTTCACTTATTTTTTCTTCAGCGTTTCTTCTTTCTGTTACATCACGAGCAATAACAGAAAATCCTAACGGTTGGCCACTTTTTATCATCAGTTGTACACTTTGGCCAAGCCAAACGATCTCACCACTTTTAGAGACAGCAGGTACTTCGTAATATGTTGATGGAATACGACGAATAAATTGTACACCATAAAATTTTTCCGCCGATTTTCGATAGTCAGGATGTACCATCTCTTTATAGTGAAGTCCAATTAATTCTTCTTGCCGATACTTCAACAATCGAGCGGCTGCCGGATTGAAAAATGTAATGATCCCTTTTTCATCCGTTCGATAAATGAGCTCATTTGCTGAATCGATAATACTCTTATATTGAATGAGATTTGTGGAGAACTCAGATTCTGTTTGATTATTTACTTCTAAAGTATGGCGAGAGAGGATTTGATTCTTATGAATTTTCAATTGAAGTATGGTAAGGTGCGACAACTCTACCAATGCTTGCTTTTGTTCATCTGATAGATTACGCGATTCTTTGTCTGATACACAAATAGCGCCAAGTATACACCCCATAGTGTCAACAAGAGGCACACTTGCAAAAAACCGAATTTTAGGTTCGTGAACAACGAAAATACTTGATGCAAACCTTTTGTCCTGATTAATATCTTCGACAACGAATAGCTTTTGCTTTTCATTTACTTCAGAAAAGATGAATTGTTTTCGTAGAAATTCCTTCGCAGTAAATCCGATTTTTGATTTGAACCAAACTCTATCGACATCAGTAAAGTATATACACGCGATAGGAGAACAACAATACAATGAGGCAAGATAAGTCAATGTATCGAATTCGAGAGATGGTGGACTATCAAGAATTCTCAATTCATGTAGGATTCGAAGGCGATCAGCTTCATTCATATCTATGGCCATATTACGATTTTCTACTTAATTGAGCCCTTCGGAATAATTGAACCTTTGAAACGTAGAATTGATCCGGATTTATCTTTTACTACAATAAATGTTGATTCAAATGTAATCGGTTTCCCTGATGCATTATTGATTTTTATTGTACTCCTATACAGTTCTTTTGATTTTAATATCTTCTTCTGTAGCACATCCTGATTGCGTTTAGTCGAACCGAGAATGTTTATATTTGCTTTTACAAGTTCTTTCTTTTCTCTGAATCCAAGCAGACGAACAACGGTTGAATTACATTCAACGATCAATCCTTGTGAATCGGATATAAAATAACCAATAGGATTATTTTCGACATATTCTTGAAGTCGTTCTTCACTTTTTTGGAGGGCTTTTATTGTTCGACGTCTTTCAATCGCTTTTGCGATTTCTACTGAAACAAACTCTAGCATTTTCTGTTGAACAGTGCCATATCGATTTACATCAGAGTAATCTTGAACCGCCAATACACCGATAACTTGATCATTAATAACAAGAGGGACTCCAAGCCATATCTTCGACTTAACTCCAACCATCTCTATATCCCCGCGACTTGTCAATTCGGCGTCTATCTCTGGAGTACATAAAAGTGATTTACCAGTCCGTAGAACATATTCGGTTACTCCCTTGCCCAACTTCCTTGGGGGATCTGGCTGGTCGATCTCATCTACGAAATATGGAAAACTTATCATACCATTTTCGTTATCATAAAGAGCTATATAAAAATTTCTTGCAGGCATAACTTCTTGGATGAGTCGATGAATATTAGCATATATTTCGTCTAGTGATTGCAGCGACTCTTGTGTTTGCGCTATACGGTATACAATGTTTTCGACAATTCTTGCCTGCTTCTGATCTGTGACTTCCATCGCAGTGATTAATCCAGATATTTTTCCATTATAACGCGTCGTACTAGCAGATATATCAAGCCATTTCTCTTCCCCTTTTTTTGTTATGATTTTTAGTTCATATCGAGAAGACGAAGTATATCCGGATACAATTTCTTTTAGTTGCTTAGTAACCAGATCTATGAAATCGGGATGAACAATGCTTAAAATATCTTTTTGCATTAATTCTTCTTTCGAATAACCAAAAATCCTCTCACAGGCGGGATTGACATAGCAAAACTTATTATCAGAATAGATAAAAATTGCACTCGAAATTGTATCTGTTAATGTCCTAAGATTCTCCTCGCTTTCTTGTAATTGTTGTTTTGCTTGCTTTGAAGTTGAAATATCCTGTCGTGTACCCCACACACGTACAAGTTTCTCCTCTTCAACAATGCCAATCATATTATCGAGAAAATATTTGACCTTCCCATTATCATCGATTTCCTGAGATTCAATATTTTCCAGTCTATAGTTCGATCGAATAAATGAACGTAAATACTCAATATTCTTTGATTCGGAAGGATCAAATATTTCTTTTAAACGCGTACCGAGAAGTTGATCTGCATGTTCTAGTCCATACATTCTCGCCATAGTATTGTTACATTCTGTTAGACACCCATGCTCCATTAGAAACTTAATTTGTCTTTCTTCAGAGAAACTTAGAGGCATTGGTTCAGGAGATTCGAAGCACCAAATTGCCTCAGAACTTCTTTCCATAAACGCACGAAACCGTTCCTCGCTCATTCTAAGAGCTTCCTGTGCATGCTTTTGTTCGGTTATATCAGTTATTGTACCTTCATAATAAAGTATGTCTCCCAGTCTATTGCGAACAACACGAGCATTTTCAAGAACTACAATAACCTGACCATCCTTTCGACGAAGCTTGAACTCTGCATTTTTTACTCGTTCTCCTTTATTCAACTGCCTCAGAAATTGCCTTCGTTCGTCAGGATTAACATAAAGATCACGTTCAACATTCAATAAGAGCAGATCCGCTTCTGAATCGTATCCAAGCATACGGGCAAGCGCTGGATTTGCTGTTAGAATTTCCCCATCGGGTGTTGTTTGATATACCCCATCGAATACATTTTCTATCAAAGACCTATATTTAGCTTCGGAACCACGAATTGCTTGCTCTGCTTTTCTTCGTTCGGTGATATCTCTCAGTACTATTTGAACTCCATTTTGTCCTTGCCACATTAATTGCAATGCAGCAACTTCAGCTTCGAAAATTGTCCCGTCAAGCCGAATAAATTTTTCTTCTATAATTGGTATGCGCTTTCCCTGCATGAGTTGTTGAATACGTTCTCGTACTATCAATCGACTTTCTGGATGAACTAAATCCATGATCGATCGTCCTAAGAGATCATCGGCAGTTTTAGCCGCAGTAATTTGAATAGCAGCACTGTTTACAAAAACAATTTTTCCATTGATGTAAACAAAAATTGGATCTGGCGACAATTCAACGAGGGTGCGATATCGTTCCTCACTTTCTCTAAGCGCTTGTTCCGAACGATTTTTATCGGTGATGTCACGCGAAACACCCATTACTCCGATCATATCGCCATGCGCATTGCGCAAAACAGAGGACGATAGTAAACATTGAAATAATTCACCATTCCTTCTTTTATTGACAATTTCCTGAATGCATCGTCCCTGGTCAACTGTAATTTTATGTACTTTATTTCCTTCTTCAGGACTAGCATAGAGTACACTAACATGTTTTCCAAGAACTTCATCAAGTTGATATCCAAATGTTTCTTCAGCAGCTTTATTAAATTCAATAATGTTCCTATCCTTATCCACAGCTATTATCATATCTAATGAACTATTAATAATACTCTGTGCATATTCCTGAGCCGCTCGGAGCTTTTCTTCAGCTCTTTTCATCTCGGTGATATCACGAGATGTACCCATGAAGCCAATCTTTTCACCACGTGAATTTTTTAGAACTGCTGAAGAGAGAAGACAAGGGAATTGTTCTCCATTCTTGCGTCTATTCCATATTTCGGTTATTTCTCGACCAAATTCATCAACCTTTTTGTTAATACGCGCTCCAGCCTCTGGATCAGCATAAAGCATGTTGATATGCTTCCCGATCACTTCTTCCTTTTTATAGCCAAATGTATTCTCTGCAGCACTATTAAACTCGATGACACGCCTTTCCAGATCAACAGCAATCACCATATCCATTGAACTATCAATGATGCTTTGTGCGTAATCCTGCGAGGTTTTTAAAGCCTCCTGAACTCTTTTCCGTTCAGAAACATCTTGAAATACCAGTACGACACCGACAGTATTACCAACTTCATCTTTGATAGGTGAAGCACTTTCATCAATTGGAATTTCTTTACCTTCTCTCGAAATTAGTGTTGCATGATTTTTTAACACCGCAGTTATTTTATTCTTTAGAATCTGGTCTACAGGATTAGTAAAATGCGGTTTAGTTAATTCTTCAGCAGTTTGAAATACCTTCAACAAATCTTCTCCCAAAACTTCACTTAATTTCCAACCTGTATAATTTTCCGCAGCTGTGTTCATAAACTTGATAGTGCCCATAGTATCTGTTGCAATTACAGCTTCACCAATACTTCTTAATGTCGTACCATACCAAGTTTCATTTTCTTTAAACCTTCTTTCCAATTCTCTCCGATACAGTGCCATTTCAATAGTTGTATGGAGCTCACGTTCTTCGAATGGTTTAAGAACATATCCGAATGGTTCCGTTTTACTTGCCCGCTTCAGTGTATCGTTATCGGCATATGCGCTTAAATAAACAACTGCAATCCCATATTGAAATCTTAGAGTAGATGCCGCTTCAATACCATCCATTTCACCTTTTAGACGTACATCCATAAGAACCAAATCCGGCATCGTTGCAATCGCCTTTTTAACCGCATCTTCACCGGTTGAGGCGATTCCTACAACCTCGTAGCCTAGATTAATCAATCGTTTTTGCAGGTCCTTCGCAACGATATTTTCGTCTTCGACAATTAAGATTTTTGGATTTGCCATTGTGTATGTGTTCCTTCTTTTTGCACTTTCTCTTTGAAAACAATATTTACATGCGTACCAGGTTGTTTTCGAATTTCAATAGAACCATTTAGCTGCTCTGTCAAAGTATGTATAAGTTCCCAACCCATTGGAGCACCATATTGAGTGAGTGGGCTATTTTCATCCATTCCAATTCCATCATCACTAACAGATAGTTGGAGAGAGCGTTGGTCGAGATGGCGAAGCTTAATGACGATGCAACCATTTCGTCCGTTGGGAAAAGCATGCTTTAATGAATTTGCCACTAACTCCCCAACAATTAATCCACATGGGATTGCCGTATCAATATCGAGATGTATTCTTTCCACTTGAATAATGCACTCAATATCTGCCATAGAAGTTTTATATGACTGGAAAAGGCTTGGCATCATTGAACGAAGGTACTCTTCAAAATCAACGCGAGCAAATTCTGCAGACTGATAGAGTCGTTCATGGAGAAATGCCATTGCTTTAACTCGGTTTTGACTTTGCTTAAATAACTCTCGGTCATACGAATCACGAAGATATTCCGATTGAAGATTCAATAAACTTGAGATAATTTGAAGATTATTCTTCACTCTATGATGAATTTCTTTAAGGAGAATCTCTTTCTCTTGCATAGCTTCTCGTATTTGCGATTCAGCTCTTTTACTAGCAGATATATCAACAATTGCACCATCATAATACAGGATCTTGCCATTTGGTCCACGCGTAGAACGTGAACTATGTTGCACCCAAACATCACTACCATCATAACGGCGTAAACATATTTCACTTTCATGTTCCACGTTATATGTTTCTACAACTGTTTGCCATTGCATCCTTTCCTGTGGATCTTTATACAACTGTACAGCATTTGTTTTTAGTAGAGTCTCGCGATCAGGATAACCTAAAATTTTAACCATTGCAGGATTCAACCGTAGGAAAGTACCGTCAGGTGTACTTCTAAAAAGGCCAACAGGTATATCTTCATATATTTGAAAGTAACTTTCTTCTGATTCTTTTAGTATGGCTTGCGTCGCTCGTCGTTCAATAAACAATCTAATATTTTCAATTGCCACAC
>Ga0233422_10001231_pt1 | contig 11589 bp, 7 predicted proteins | sample Watercolumn_Mata_2_FD_182724 | JGI IMG/M metagenome (GOLD analysis project Ga0233422, IMG submission 182724) | Freshwater microbial communities from Lake Matano, South Sulawesi, Indonesia - Watercolumn_Matano_2014_110_MG | ecosystem: Environmental > Aquatic > Freshwater > Lake | place...
TTGTGATTATCAACATGCCCCCGGGGAATTTCCGACTCAAGGTCTCCTTCATCGGATATGCGCCGCTCGTAGTCGCCGATGTGCGAGTCCTGGTGAATCAAACGACGACCGTCACAGCTGAGTTGGTCCAAAGCACGATCGAGGTGAGGGAGATGCTCGTCGTTGCAGACCGGCCGATGGTCAGGAAGGATGCAACGGGAACAGTCTCTGTGGTTACCAAAGAGGAGCTGCAATCCCTTGCGGGCGTCAGGAACTTTGTCGATGTGCTCAGCATGCGCTCCGGCGTTGTGGCAGAAGGCTCGAACCTCTACGTGCGCGGCGGCCGGGCAAACGAGGTGGCATACCTCATCGACGGGGTCTACATTCAGGATCCGCTCTTCGGTGGACTTGGCACACAAATCCACAACGACGCGATCGAGCAGCTTGAGTTTCTCACCGGCACCTACAGTGCCGAATTCGGCGACGCTATGAGCGGTGTGGTCAATATTGTAACACGGGAGGGGGGAGAAAAACTTCAGGCGAAGGTCGATCTGCGAACGAGTGAATTCGCGAAGCCCTATTCCGCCTATCGTGAGGGACGGCTCATCGGCACGATCAGCGGCACGCTCCCCGGACTTTCCACCATGACATTCCTTCTCACGGGAGAACAGGACTACCGTGGAAGCTGGCTTCCATTCGGCTATCAGCGTGATCTCTCGACAATGGGCAAAATCACGCAGCGATTCAGCAGCGAGTTTAGGGCGACCGCGAGTTATCGCTACACAAAAGAGGGACGCCAGGGATACAGCCACGCATGGAAGTACATTCCGGAACAATACCTCCAGTCGCGGCGGTCGAGTAATCAGATCTCCGTGAATGCCAAACATGTGCTCTCGGAGCGATCGTTCTACGATGTGAAGGCCTCGCTCTTTGAGCAGAAGTATCAGCTGGGAATTCTCGACTCCAAAGGGAATTTCCTCGATACATCGCAGTACCTGAACACCGCCCAGCGTGTCTACAAGACAGACGCCGGCAACGGCTTCGAGTTCTATCAGCTCGCGCTCCCTGTCAACTATAATGACAGCCGGACACAAACGCTCGATCTCAAAGGTGATCTGGTGTGGGCACCGACGAAGGAACACGAGATCAAGGCCGGTCTGGAGTTCAAACGACACGAGCTGAGGCTGTTCAACGTCTACGATCCGAAACGCAACTTCCCGTACATCAACAACTACTCGCGCAACCCCGTCGAGGGGTCGGCATACCTGCAGGACAAGATGGAGTTCCCGTCACTCATCATCAATCTTGGCCTGAGATTCGACTATGCGGATCAACGAACCACATTTCGAAATGATCCCCTCAATCCAACACTCATTGTGACTCCGAAGGCGAAAACTCAGATCAGCCCGAGGATCGGCATCGGCCATCCTATTAGCGACCGCACGAATCTTCATTTCTCGTACGGCCACTTCTTCCAGCGGCCGGAGTACCAGTTTCTCTTCGAGAACGGACAGTACGATTTGAATGTCCGTGAACCGCTCTTCGGCCAGCCAGACCTCGATGCCGAACGGACGGTGGCGTATGAAGTTGGCATCAGTCACCAGTTCACTGATCAGCTCGCTGCGACTCTGACAGCCTACTACAAGGATGTGACCGGTCTGATCGGCACACGCTACTATAATCCGTTCTATCAGGGACGCTACGTCGGATACACTCTCTATGTGAATGAAGACTACGCGAACATGAAAGGGTTCACCGTCGACGTGACCCTACGCCGGACCCAGAATCTCGCAGCCGGATTCACGTACACCTATTCGGTCGCGAAAGGGAGCGCTTCATCGGAGACCGAGCAGTATCCCGGCACACAGGAATCCACACTCCTGTACTATCTTGGCCAGGACAAGACTCATTCACTCAGCGGCAACGTGAGTCTTGTATTCAGGGATCAACAGGGACCATCCCTCTTCGGATTCCGACTTCTCCAGCGAACCTATTGGAACGTCATCGCACGGTCGAGCAGCGGATTTCCCTACACACCGGGTGGACGTGATGTCGGGTTTGTGGTGAGGAACTCGGCCAGGATGCCCTGGACGTTTGCTCTCGATCTCGAGGCCGGCAGGGAATGGGATTTCTACGGAATCCGCTGGACGATTTTTGCAGAGGCTTTGAACCTGACGAATTACAGAAACATCCTCTACGTCTACACCGACACCGGATTACCCGACGCAACGCTCCAGGGGCGTAATTCTCAGGAGTGGATCCGCAATCCGTCCAATTTCGGTCCGCCGCGCCGCGTCCGGCTCGGCCTCCGGATGCAGATCCTGTGAGGAGGGAACGACCATGAGAATCATAAACTCTGAAAAATCTGTTGGGATATTCATGAAAACACTTTCGATTGTTCTTCTCTGTTTGTTACCCCTCGGAGTGTTGGCGCAGAAGAAGGCGCTCGAGGAACAGGAACGAGCCCGTGGGGCTGAACTTCAAAAGACTGCCGGCGTGCCCGATCGGGCCGGTGGACTCATCAACAAGGGAAACATCGGACAGTTCTTCGAAAATCGCGGCAAGCTCTATGCGCGAAGGGTGACCGATGGCCCGAGCGGTGAATACCCGATCGGCAGCAAGCGCGACATGATTTACAGAGTCAATCCCTTCATCGGCACGCCAAGAAACGTTGTCCAGGGCCGTTATACCACAAATGAGGAATGGGAAGCGGTCGGAGGTTACCACAACCGAACGGGAGCACGTGTCGCGTTTTCCGATCGCCCCGCGTCATGGCCGGCGAACGGGTGGCCCGTGAAAGATGGGGCAGGCAACAATATCATCCGTTCCGATCAGGACAGTTATTGCGTGTATAGTGATTCCAACAATACGAAAGGAATGATGGGACTGCTCGTTGCCCAAACGACATATACCTATGGTGTGAAATTCGCCCGTGATATCATTTTCTATAAATTCCAGATCACGACAAAAGGAACCAGGCGGCTCGACAGCCTGTACTTCGCGATGTACCTCGATTTTGATATCGGCAATGTGTCGGGAGGGGTTCCGGAATACGAAGATGACATAGCGGACTTCAACAAGGAACTGGAGCTCGCATACTCGTACGATTCTGACAACTATTCCAGCGAATGGCCGGGTGCTCCGCCGGGTTACATGGGATTCGCGTTCCTACGCACGCCACTCGTGAATGGAAAACAACTGGGCGTCACCGATTGGCACTATGGATTGTATGATGATGATGTGGACATCGATACGGTCCAGTATGGCATCATGGCCAGCACGCCGGGCCTCTACAACGCTCCATTGCTCAGCCCGAGATACTTCCATCTCGGTGCGAATGCGCCAAACCTTCACTTCGACGATCCGAAGACCATACCTCCGACGGGTCTCGACATTCTGGCATGGGCTTCGTCGGGGCCGTATACGCTGAATCCAGGTGACACGCTCACCTTCATTCTCGCACAGGTTGCGGGAGTGTCAAGGGATAAACTTTTCGCAAGCACTCGAATGGCCAAAAAAATCGAAGGCCTTGGTTTTGTTGTTGCCCGGCCGCCGGATCCACCAAAACTCAGCGCTACGGCCGGTGACCGGCGGGTGACGCTGTACTGGGACAATCGATCAGAACTCTCGAGGGATAGGTTTACAAACAAGTTCGATTTTGAAGGATATAAACTCTATCGCAGCAACGACAAAGGAGCGACGTGGGATCAGATCGATCGCAATGCCGTGAAGACTGCCGGTCCCGATCCTGTTCCCATTGCTCAATTTGACAGGATCAATAGCCTGGGAAAGAACACCGGTCTGCAATACAGTTTCACGGATACGACGGTTATCAATGGAATTGAATACTGGTATTCTCTGACCGCCTACGATCAGGGTGATTCAACCATGGAGAGCCTCGAGACTTCGATTGGATCCAGTCTTGAAGTGACAAATATCGTTTCGGTAGTCCCGCGGCAGGATGCGGTGGGGAGATCGCTCCCGTCTGCCGGTTCATTGACACAGTCCGGCACTGGCGACTCGGACTTTAGGTTTGTCGTCGCGCCGACGGATCAACCGGGTGTCGGCGGGAAAACCTATACGATCGATGTCGTACCGTTGGCGAGCGTTGAGAGAGGGAATCTCTCGACCACCGTACGGGCGGCCGTCGCCGCTCCCGGCCAGGCGCTCGCGAAGGATTATGCGGTCATTTTCACTTCGGACAGCACGTTCGATGTGGTCGAAGTCCCCGGTGGTGCAGTGGTGCAGGGAAGAAAGACTTACTTTTCGGGAGCAACGGTTAACGTTGGCGGACTCTCGGTGATTTTTTCTGACGATGACCCGACAGTCCCCAGGGACTTCAAGCCCGAGGCCGGTGATTCGATCCTTATTTCACGTGCGATTCGCGTGATGTCAGGAAGCGACACGGTGATGTCCCCGCGGAAGTACCAGCTTGCGAAGCCGTACGCAACGACGAATGGCATCGTTCTCACGGTCACACTGCCTGCAGGTGCGAGTAAGCCGCTCACCTATCGGGACAAGTTCTCGTTCACAGTGTCAGCATCGTCCGTCGACCGGCAGGCCGCAGACGAGGGATTGTCGAAGATCAGGGTCGTGCCCAATCCCTATGTCGTCTCGTCGAAGTTCGAGGAGGAGTTCGGAGCGCTGAGGCGTGAGCCGATCCGGCAGCTGAAGTTCATTCACCTGCCATCGGAATGCACGATTGATATCTTCACGCTCGACGGGGATCTGCTCCAGACGATCCGGCATTCGAGCACCAATGGCGTAGAGTCATGGGATATGAGGACATCCGCGGGCAGGGAAATCTCTGCCGGGGTGTACATCTATCTCGTGAGAACGCAAACAGCTGAGCGGCTCGATCGATTCGCGGTCATTAAGTGAGGCAGCCATGACGAAAAGAATATTCTTCGCATTGATATTTCTGGCCGCAGCAGCCCGGGCTCAGAATCCGAACATCGGCACTTCGGGTGCGCAATTCCTTCAAATCGGAATCGGTGCGCGCCCGGCAGCCCTTGGTGGAGCTTATGTGGGAGCAGCGCACGACGCTTCGTCGCTTTTCTGGAATCCAGCCGGAATTGCCGATGTGTCGGGCCACTCGATGCACTTCTCGCATACCCCTTGGTGGGCTTCCGTAAACCTCAATTCCGCTGCCTATGCTTTCACGGCGGGGGAAGCGGGCAGCTTTGGTGTTGCGCTGACCTCTCTGTCGATGGACAGAATGGAGGTCACAACGGAGAATGCACCCGATGGGACCGGCGAGTACTTCGACGCACAGGACCTGATGCTTGGACTCTCGTATGCCAGACATTTGACAGATCAGTTCAGTGTCGGTGTGACAGTGAAGTACGTCCAGCAACGGATCTGGAATGAAACCGCTTCGGGAATTGCCTTCGACGTAGGGACGCAGTACCGCCTTTGGTTCAATAACTTCACGATCGGAATGAGTCTTGCAAACTTTGGCGGCGATCTTCGGTACGATGGAAGGGACCTGAGCTACAAACTCGACACCGATGCATCGCTTCCTAAGAACCGGCTGACGCCCGTCGTTCTGCAGACCGACGATTATCCACTCCCGCTGCATTTCCAGGTTGGCGTCGCAATGGATGTCCTCCGCAACGATGACTTCGGGTGGATTGTGGCGGCGGACGTAACGCATCCGAACGACAATCATGAGAGAGTGAATTTCGGGACCGAGGTAGCTTTCTTCGACCGGTTCTTCATCCGCGTTGGGTATCGTTACAACTACGATGATGAGGACCTGACGGCCGGAGGCGGCGTTGCCCTGCCGGTGGAGGGTGCCCGTATCATGATCGACTATGCCTGGGCAAAGTACAAGCTGCTGCCGAATGTCCATCGCCTCTCGGTCGGGTTGGCGTTCTGATTACCCTCAAAGCGAAGTCCGTCTTCTCCGATGTCGTTCAAGCGAAGACGGACTTTTCCAAATCCCGGTCCTCTCCGTGATTGATGCCTTCATCGTGATATTCGGTCTCGCGCTTGTTGCGGGCGGCGTTCGCGCAATACGCAACAAGCGCGCCAGCCATGACTATGGCGAAGCCAAAGGGAGTAAAGCCGTCTTGATCGGCTATCTCTGGATTGTCCTTGGTCTCATCGCAGTGCTTGGGATCCTTTTCGATGTGAAGATCTTCCGCCAGCTCATCGAGCTTATAATTGCGAGCGGCGGGTGAGCGTTACGTTTCATTGCTTATTCCGCGTCGGTTTGCTACCTTATCGTCAATCCGCTCATCCAGCACAAATCCTGGCCAACGAATGCCAACTTCCGTTGTGACCGGCGGGGCCGGTTTCTTGGGATCTCATCTCTGCGATCGGCTCGTCGCAGAAGGCCATGTTGTCCTCTGCATCGATAATCTCCTCACCGGGAGCACCGACAACATCGCTCATCTGGCCGGAAACAGCCAGTTTAGGTTCATTCACCATGATGTCACGAACTACCTCTTTGTGGAAGGAGGAGTAGATTACATCTTTCACTTTGCATCGCCAGCGAGCCCCATCGACTATCTTAAACTCCCCATCCAGACCCTGAAAGTTGGATCTCTCGGAACCCACAAGGCCTTGGGTCTGGCAAAGGCGAAGAATGCCCGGTTCCTGCTTGCCTCAACATCGGAAGTGTATGGGGATCCGCTCATTCATCCGCAAACGGAGAGCTATTGGGGAAACGTCAATCCCGTCGGTCCTCGTGGAGTCTACGATGAAGCGAAACGGTTTGCAGAAGCAATGACGATGGCGTACCATCGATACCACAAGCTCGACACTCGCATCGTGCGGATTTTTAACACGTATGGCGAGCGCATGCGTCTTGACGATGGACGTGCTATTCCGGCCTTTATGTCTCAGGCGCTTCGAGGAGCAGATGTCACTGTCTTTGGTGACGGGAAACAAACACGGAGTGTCTGCTACGTTTCAGACCTGATAGATGGGATCTTCAGGCTCATGATGTCCGATTACATACTCCCTGTGAATATCGGCAATCCTGAAGAACTAACAATGCTTGAGCTGGCGCAAGAGATCGTGTCTCTGACGGGAAGCCGAAGCAGGATTGTCCATCAGGAGCTCCCTGAGGATGATCCGAAAGTGCGGCAACCGGATATCGCTGTAGCAAAGAAAGAGCTGAAGTGGGAACCGAAGGTGAATCGATCTGAAGGTCTGGAACGCACGCTCCAGTATTTCAAGAAGAAACTTGGTATGTAGTCGATGATGAGCACAACGACGGTGCAAAGAGCTACCGCGAAATCTACCTCTTGGGTGTTTCTGATCTTCGCCTTTTCTGCAATGCCGATCTACGCCCAATCTATCTATCAGCCAACATCTCATGAGATTTATCCGTACCTGAAACGAATGGAATCGCGGGGACTCCTGCCCGAGTACCGCGATGCGGCGAAACCGCTTTCCAGAAAAGTGCTCGCATCTCATTTGAAAAACCTCGATTCCAGTCTGGACAGGATGACCGAGGTTGAAAGAGATGAGTACGAATTTCTGAAGGAGGAGTTCAGCTACGAACTCGGACTTCTTGCTGGCGACCAGCAGCCGAGTGAAATCAGATGGCACGTGATCTCCGAAACCTTCCCTGGCGGGATGGTCAATCTGGAGCCAAACCTACAATTTTCCTTCTCCAAGATCGGAGACAACAATGCCCGCCTGAGGGCCCAAGGTGCAAAGACATATGGGTATGTTTTCCACGATGTTGGCTACTATTTCAACTTCGTAGACTACCGAGAGGTTGGCAAGGCAGTTAATTTCACGAAGACACATACTCAAGCTCCTGGAATCGTCCTGACCAAACGGGTCGAAGATCAGATAGAGTACAACACGACAGAAGCGCAGCTGACGTTCGACGTCGGTCCTCTCAATGTGTCACTCGAGAAAATGCAGAATTCCTGGGGTGTCTCACGATATGGCAATATCGCGTTCTCTGAGAAGGCCCCTTCATATCCGCAAGTGAAACTTCGCGTTCCCGTGACGAGCTGGATGGATTTCATCTACCTCCACGCAGAGCTCAATTCTGGGATCCTCGATTCGTCCAGGTCATACCACACAAGCAGTTCTTCGATGATGGATTTCTATCGCGCTGTTGATCGTCTCAAGTACATGGCAGCGCATATGATCGAGGTGACCCCGGTTCGTGGAGTTGATTTCTCTCTTGGCGAATCCGTTGTCTACAGCGACCGAGGTCCTCTGCTCATCTATATGATCCCTGTCATGTTCTTCAAGTCGGGAGAACATTACAACGGTGACAAGGATAACGTTCAGTGGTTTGCAAACCTCGACCTCAACCTGATCCGAAACGTCAACGTCTATGGATCGCTGTTTATAGATGAATTGAACATCGATGACCTTTTCGATCCTGAGAAACAGCGCAATCAGCTGGGGTACACGCTTGGATTTCAGGCCTACGATCTGCCTTTCAGAAACCTAGAGATCTTGGCCGAGTACACTCGCCTCAATCCCTGGGTCTATACCCACAAGCAGCCCGCGACGACATTTACAAGCAACGGATACGTGCTGGGGAGCTGGATGGGCCAGAATGCAGACAACCTGTATTGCGAACTCACCTACAGGCCGATGCGATCACTTTTGCTCGGAGCCACCTATGAGATATACCGAAAAGGTGGAGAGAAGGATATCGCATTCCAGTACAGACTTCCATCTCAGGCGTTTCTCTATGGTCCTTTGCATCAGGAGCGATCATACGGGGCCTATGCGAGGTATCAGTTCTTCCGCGACTGCTTCGTCGACGCGAGTATCAGATCAAGGTCAACGAGCGACGAGTCTGCGAGACTTCGCAATGACCGCAAGCTCGAGTATTCGGTCAGCGTTCGCTATGGACTGTGGTGACATTCCCGACGCCTTCCAAAGGCTCAAGAGGATAGAATCGTACCATCGGAAGGTTCCCAAGCCTTCCAAACCAGAGGATGCATTATGAAAACGATCGCCGAAGCCCCTGTTCGCATCGACTTTGCAGGTGCGTGGACAGACGTACCGAACTTCTATGAGACATTTGGAGGCGCCACGCTCAATGCAGCGATCCGCAAGTATGTCCACGGTGAACTGTTGAGCGGCGAACACCGGACGACGAAAGACGGAATGACAGTGCACTACGAAGCGGACCTCCCATGGGGTGCCGGGCTCGGAAGCTCTGCCAGTATGAATGTGCTCTGGCTCGGGCTTGTGAAGGGACGACCGCTCTCGACTGTGCAGGAACGGCTCGTGCTCGCGGAGGATGCATTCAAGATCGAAAAAGTGCTGGGTATCATCGGGGGCAAGCAGGATCAATGTGCCTCTGCGGTCGGCGGCATTAACGTGTTCGAATTCTCGAAGGAGGGAATTCGTGCATTGCCGGTTGGTCTCTCAGCGGCACGGGTCCGTGAGCTCGAGTCGCATCTTGTTCTCTGCTACACGCGAGTGGCCCGGCTTTCGTCGCGGATTCATGAAAACGTGTGGGGGAATTTCGCCAAAGGTCATCGGGATATCATTGATGCCCTGATCCGAATGCGGGATTCTGCTTATGAAGGGAAAGAGGCGCTGGAGAAAGGGGACTTCGCGAAGTTCGGGAAAACCCTTTCGATGCAGTTCGAGTGCACGAAGATCATGGACAGCTCAACGAGCAATCAGATGCTGGAGGATCTCTTTGCGCTCGTCAAAGACGACATCCTTGGCGGCAAGCCGTGCGGTGCCGGCGGCGGTGGATGTGTGGTGTTCTGCTGCGACGGTGAACAGGCGAAGAAGCGTGCGATGGAGAAAATCTCCAAGGCCGGTTTCACACTCATCGATCTCGAGTTCGATTTTCAGGGTCTGAGAGTAAGCATCGAGAGCTAGCCAGGTGCTGACAAACCAGAATCCCCCGTGACGTTGAGCGCACTGCCCGAATGAACGCAAGAGGCAGGCAGGAAGTCGAAACGTGGCACGAGACTTTGAACATAGCGCTCGACGACCAGGCGAAAAGCAAAATTCCCCGTCCCGTTGAGCGCACTGCCCGAATGGACACAACAAGCAGGCAGGAAGTCGAAACGTGGCACTGCGTCTGGCCGATTGACGCTTCTAAATAAGAGAAAGAGTCCCACAAAGAGCCGGTAGTTCTGGTACGAGTTCCACCGAGAAGGTTGGGAGAGTAAACGCAAAGGAATTCAGCCGCCTATGGAAAAATACCTCATCACCGGTTTCTCAGGCTTCGTCAGCAAGCACTTCCTGGAATTCCTCGAAGCGCGCGGCACTCATGCGTCGGTACTCGGGATTGACATCCACGAGCCGAAATTCGACGTGCGCCGTTTCAAGCACATCAAGTGCGCATATGAAAATCTTGACCTCATGGACGACAAGCGCACGCAGGAGGTCGTTTACCGGTTCCAGCCAAATTACATCCTCCACCTCGCTTCGTACAGCAGCGTCATGTATAGCTGGAAGAATCCCGCGTGGAGCTTCCAGAACAACACGAACATCTTTCTTCACCTTCTCGAGGTGGTTCGTCTTCTCAACCTCGATGCCCGCGTTCTTTCCATCGGCTCGTCCGAAGAGTACGGGAATGTGAGCGACAAGGAGCTTCCACTGCGTGAATCACAGTTGCTGAGACCGGTAAGCCCCTATGCGGTTGCCCGCGTTTCCCAGGAGATGCTTTCGCGTGTCTACGTCGACGGATACGGGATGGACGTCGTAATCACCCGTTCCTTCAATCACATCGGCCCGGGGCAGAACGAACTCTTCGTCACCTCCTCCTTTGCCAAACAGATCGCGGAGGCAAGTCGGAGAGGGGAGTCGAAACTTGACATGCGGACGGGTGACCTCAGCATCGTTCGCGATTTCACGGATGTGCGGGATGTTGTGCGTGCCTATCATCTCCTTCTGACGAAGGGTGTGAAGGGAGAGATCTACAACGTTTGCAGCGGCAAGGGGGTTCTCCTGTCAGAAATCCTTTCCATGCTCGCACGGAAGAAGGGAATTGAAATCACGCAGGCGACCGATCCGAAGCTCGTGCGGCCAAGCGATAACAGGGCGATTGTCGGATCCAACGAGAAGATCGCTGGCGCAGTGGGATGGCGCCCGGAAATCCCACTCGAGAAGTCGGTATATGATATTCTCCAGGACTGGGATCGCAGGCTGGAACAGGAGTAGCAATTAGCTGTTGGTTGTTGGCCGTTAGCGGTCAGCCATTCTCAATTAACTACTCACTATTCACGGTTCACTGTTTACTCCAAAGCACCTTACGAGCCCTTCCTAAGTGAGAATTGCCCTCATCGCTGAATCGTATCCCCCTGCCGTCGGAGGAGCTGAATTCGCTCTTCAGAAGCTGGCAGAGGGATTCGTCAAGAAGGGACACGAGGTCTGGGTCGTCACGTCCAGCTGGCAACGTCACGATGCACGCGAGGAGCGGTTGGGCCAGCTGAGAATCACCCGCGTCAAAACTCTGCCGTTTTTTCACCGTTTCTGGTTCATCCTGTTTTCATTGCCCGTTGTGCTCCGTGCGGCGCGCTGGGCCGACATCGTGCAAGGAAGCACGTTCGCCGGAGGCCCGCCCGCTTTTCTCGGAGGTTGGTTGGCAGGGAAGAAGAAGATTCTCATTGTACACGAGGTGTGGGGGAAGAGATGGCGGGAATTCGAATT
>Ga0233422_10001233_pt1 | contig 11579 bp, 10 predicted proteins | sample Watercolumn_Mata_2_FD_182724 | JGI IMG/M metagenome (GOLD analysis project Ga0233422, IMG submission 182724) | Freshwater microbial communities from Lake Matano, South Sulawesi, Indonesia - Watercolumn_Matano_2014_110_MG | ecosystem: Environmental > Aquatic > Freshwater > Lake | place...
TTCAGGAAGCAGAGCGCTGACGCGGGGCATTCTGAGGCGGGAAAGGTTCGTCTGAAGCCTTTCGAGGACCAGGGTATCGCTCATATCGCCACCCCATCGGAAAGGGCATCCTGATGCTCCGGAACGAGGTCATAAACGCTCAGGGAGCGGGTTTCCACGTCAACAGCCCAGGAAGGCACAGAGGGGCTGATGGTATGGGCTCTGCCCTTTTTCCTGTGCGGGCCTGAACGGCCGTACTTTCTGCGGTTCATCTCCCGGTCGTTTTTGAGGCCGTCGATGAACCTCTGTTCGAATAGGAATTGACCTTTGGCCTTTGGGATTGAGTAAGAGACGATGAACCTGTCGTCATGGAACAAACGGACAACACCATTCTTGACCCTGAGTACGAGATTTTTCTTAACCAGGGTATGGGGCACCATATACCGGTTGGTCTCGAAATGAACACAGCAGTCCTTGTGAACGGTGCGGTAAACCAGGTAGGAAGTATCGAAACTGTTTTTGGGAAGACTGCCCAACACCGGTTGTTCCCTGAGAAACCGCGCTTGAACCTGTTCATGGGTGGTCCCGTGAATGCGGAGGGATTTCAAATCGAGCCAGGAAAAGAGGTCTTTGTTGGCTCTTTCAAGGCTGGTAAAACCGTAGCCTCGCCAGAATCCGTCCCGGACGAAATCCATAGGCCGTTCGACCTTGCCTTTGACCCATGGAGCATATGCAGGCGCTACAGTCGGCCTGAAACCGTAATGCAGGCCAAGAGAAACGAGAGAACGGTTGAAAACAGCCTCCCCTGCAAGTTTTCGTATGAACACGTTTCTCATGCGGTCGTAAAGGATGTCCCTGGGCACACCGCCGAAAAACTCAAATGCTCTGATGTGGCAGTCCAGAAATGTGACGAGATCGCAGGTCTCGACCAGCTCGCAGTAAAGTTTGCGGGAATAGCCCAGGATCATGGCAAACAGGTAGAGCCGCCGGCTCGTGCCGTCCGGCAGGTCCCAGATGAAGTCCCCCCAGTCCACCTGCGCCTGCTGAGCCGGCTCAGTCTCAAAACGAAGGTATGCAATCCGGGTTGTGTCTTCCTTCATGCTTCTGACCATTCGTTTGACGATCTCGTATCCGCCTTCAAATCCCATGGGTCTGAGACGGTCGAATACCCAGGCTGCGCTGTACCCGATGTCGTTGTCAAGCCATTCTTTCACATTTTCCCTGAAGGGATCCAGCTTGCTTGCCTTTTGAGAAGAACGCTTGTCAACTGGAGTTTTGTCAAATTCAGAGACGTACTTCTTGACGGTACGAGGGTTGATTCCAAGCCGCCGGGCAATGTGCCGGTTCGAAAGGCCCTCCCTCTTCAAAATCTTGATCTCCAATGCAACCTCCTTGCTTTTCATGTTCGTTCCCCTTTCGTAGTTTACCTGAAACAATATACGAACGGGGACCGGGGCGGGGGGACACATTCCCCCCGTACCCCCTTTGAACCATTATTTCATTTTGAAAAGACAAGAAGTGATGCACTTTCAAACGATCGTTTTTGGTGTAATATAACAAGATCGTTTACACCTTTGGCTCCCGGGAGACTGTCGATTAGGCCGTCGGCTCCAAAAGTCTGGAAGTTACGTCTGATTTCATAGAATTGCTGTCTTGAGTAACCCATAATCTGGCAGGCTTTTGAGACATTGTTCATTTGCTTGGCCAGTTCCAATAGACTGAGTTTCCTTCTTACTGCTTTTTGTTGAGTGGTCATGATGTCCTCCTTTGAGTTACTGGTTTTGAACCAACCAAAATTAACTCATTGGAGGCATTATGGCCACTATAAAAAATGACCAACTGTCAGGTGAAGACTATCTCTAAACAGAACGTAGATATCATTTTAGAAAAATCAAATAAATCAATTGATTTTCTTGACTATAAGATAGTCATCAAGTATTTGTTGCTTTTTACATTTCTTTTATTTGCTGGTAATTATTTTAAAGATTTTGTTGGAATCACAATAAGTTTTTTTGTACTATTATTTGTGCTAACAGGTAACTTATATAAATCGATTGAGTTATATTTAATATGGTTATTTTCTTATGGTTTTTATCTCGGACAAGGATATTTAACTATTGAAGTACTATCGAAATATGTTGTGAAACCATCATTTTTATTGTTTATTATTTTCAGCTTATCATTCACAAAAATTCCTGCTGAATTAAAGAAAACAAAATTTATTTTTGTGTGGATTTTATTTCTTCTTATTACAATTTTAAGCGCAATCTTCCATAAACAATCAGTATTAGTAATAATTACCCTCAGCTCATTTTATATTCTTTATTTAATTTTAAGCGCAAGATTATTTACAGTATACCAATATAAAAAGATATTGAACATTTTTATTGCAACTGCAATAATGCAAACGATAGTTTCCTTTTTACAAATTAGTCAAATGATTTCTCCCTCGACAACAATACTAGATGATGGCAGTGGCGGGAAGTATGAATGGGCAGCAGGACTTGATGATGTAGCGAGCGGAACCTTCGGGCCTGTATCGTCTCATATTGTTTCCTGGTACGCCGCAATTATTGCACTTTTATCTATTTTAATTTGGACCATAACAAAAAAGAAGAAATATATCGTTGTGGCTTGTTTAACATTTATACAATTCGCGATGGTTGACTCAAAGATAATAATGGGAGTTACGATATTAATGATGCTTTATTTATTATATTTTCTGAATAGACATAGGCGGGTATTTCAATTAAATATCCATAGACTCATATTCCTGATCATAATTGTATGTGGAATTGGCTTTGGACTTTTTAAAGGTTGGGATCATTATTATAAATATATTTCAGATTCCGGCGGCGATAAATCAATGAGGGGTTTACAAAATGTATATGAAAAACAAATCTTATCGTCGCAAAAGACACTTTTTGAATATTTACCACAGTGGGGAAAAATTCAGGGATTCAGGTCTGTTTTTGAAGATTTTATGGAATCCGATTTGTTGGGCATTATTTGGGGATACGGGATACAAGGATTTAGCTATAATGAAAAAGGAAATTATATTCTAAATAAAGATACACCGATAATGCGGATTAACAATTTTACTAATAGTCGTTCTTCATTAATCGATCAATTTGCTCAAAGCGGATTAATCGGATTTACTTTGTTCTTTATTTCAATATTATTTTGGTATAAATATAATATTATAATTGAAAAGTTTGATCGAATCAGCATGATTAATAATTGTTTATTGAAATTTGGTACATTTTTTACTTTTTTAGCGGCATTTTTATATAGTATTTCAATAACTTCTATAGTAGTCATCGCATTCGCTGGAGTAATAGCATCATTGAAAAATTATTCAACAATCAACAAAAATCCTAACAATCAAAAATTTATTTAAACAATTACATTAAAAGGAGCCAGAAGGATGAAAATATTAGGTGTACATATTGGACACGATAGCAGTGCGTCTTTGGTAATAGATGGGAAAATATGTGCTGATGTTGCGGAAGAAAGATTCAATAGAATTAAACATTATTGTGGATTACCTATCAAGTCAATTGAATACTGCTTAAAATCAAATAATCTAAATATAAGTGATATTGATATTATTGCAGTTCCATCAAAAGGATCAATTCCTGAATTAAATTTTTTATTTGACTTAAAAGGTAATATGAAAGAGCAGAAAAGTAAAACAGGTCAAATGTTCGAATTTGCTAGAAGAATAACAAAGAAATCAGGCATAAAACCGCCCATATATATAAAAAATTTCCCGATTTCATCATCTGTACAAATATTACATGTTGAACATCATCTTGCGCATGCGGCCTCTGCTTATTATTCGAGTGGAATAAAAGATAGGCAACTTATCATTACAATGGATGGTGCTGGAGATAATACATCCATAGGATTATGGATGGGAGAAAATGGGAGGATTAAACAGCTAAAAAAATTTAATACTTCTGCTTCATTAGGATGGTTTTATAGTATCGTGACTGAGGCATTGGGTTGGTGGCATGGTGATGGTGAAGGAAAGACAATGGGATTAGCGCCTTATGGTGATTTTAAGAAGTGTAAAGGAGTATTGGATAAATATTATCCAAAATTTTGTAACGGGGAACTCATTGAACCGTATGATTTCTCAAATTCATATGTATGGAACGATAACGGGGCAATACAGTTTCATTATGAACAAGCATATGAAGTTAGAAAATTAATTAATCAATATGGAAAAGCAAATATTGCGGCCGAGGCTCAAAGAATTCTGGAGGAGCAGACATTTGAAATTGTATTTCCGTGGATGAAACACGAAGAAACTAATAACCTTACATGTTCTGGTGGTGTTTTTCTAAATGTAAAATTGAATCAACGAATTTGGGATTCTGGTAAAGTGATTAATCATAATATCTTTCAAAATGCGGGTGATTCGGGTTTAGCAGCGGGAGCAGCCTTATATGCTTATTATATGAATAATCCTGAAGCAGAAATAAATTCAATCGATAATTTATATTGGGGTCCTGAATATGATGATAAAGAAATCGAAGATGTATTAAAATTGAGAAATTTAAAAGCAAAAAAAATTGGTGATGTCGAGAAATTTACTGCAAAGAAATTATCAGAGAATAAAATAATTGGATGGTTTCAAGGCAGGATGGAAAGTGGTCCAAGAGCATTGGGCAACCGATCCATATTAATGAGTGCAAATATGAAAGAAAACAAAGATATCATAAATGCAAGAGTTAAATTTAGAGAACCATTTAGACCATTTTGTCCTTCTTTATTATGGGAAAAAAAAGAAGATTACCTTTTTAATGCAAGAGATGAACACTTTATGATTACCTCCTTTACCTGCAAAAAAGAGAAATGGGGAAAAGTTCCTGCTGTAGTTCATGAAGATCATACATTAAGGCCACAAACAATCAAGCGAAGTTACAATGAAAAATATTGGAATTTAATAAATGAATTTGGAAAAATCACAGGAGAATATTTGCTATTAAATACTTCTTTTAACATTATGGGCGAGCCAATAATTAACCATCCGCGTGAAGCAATTAGATGTTTTTATGATAATGGATTAGATATTCTTGTATTAAATGATTATATTCTTGAAAAAAAAATATAGAGTATTCGCGACTATCAATATCAATCTCCTCATAAATCTCGAAATAGGTGATGGTGATGTCGAAGAATAAAAGATCAACATACCCACAATTTTCAAAGATTCAAAAAACCCCTATCGTCATTGAACTTTTGTTAAGGTTTCTCAATGTTAAATATTTATTACTTTGGTAGTAAAATGCCATTGTTAAAAAAAATCACAAAACTTTGTATAATCGCCTGATTGAAAAATAACTTTTTTGAATATTATTTGACGTGAGGTATTATGAAAAATAATAAAAGAGCATTAGTTTTGGGTGCAGGTGGTTTTATTGGAAGCCATTTAGTAAAAAGATTAAAGACTGAGAAGTATTGGGTTAGAGGCGTTGATTTAAAATATCCAAAATTTTCGAAAACAGAGGCGGATGATTTTCTAATCGGTGATCTGAGAAATCCTGATATTTGCAAATCAGCATTCGATCAAGGATTCGATGAAGTCTATCAGCTTGCTGCAGATATGGGAGGGGCAGGTTTTGTTTTTACAGGAGAGAATGATGCAGATATAATTCATAATTCCGCATTAATTAATATAAATGTAATTGAAGCAGCATGGAAACGAAACACAAAAAAGATTTTCTATTCTTCCTCTGCATGTATATATCCTGAATACAATCAAAAAGATCCAGAAAATCCCAAAACATCGGAAGAATCTGCATATCCAGCAAATCCCGATAGCGAATATGGATGGGAAAAACTTTTTAGTGAACATCTCTATCTGGCATTTAAAAAAAATTACAAATTAGATGTGAGAATTGCACGATTTCATAATATTTTCGGTCCAGAAGGATCATGGAATGATGGAAGAGAAAAAGCTCCTGCAGCCTTGTGTAGAAAAATCGCAGAAACAAAAAATAATGGAACAATAGATATATGGGGTGACGGACATCAAACAAGATCTTTTTTATTTATTGATGAATGTCTTGAAGGTGTAAGAAGATTAATGAATTCCAACAATTTTTTTGGCCCAGTAAATATTGGTTCGGAGGAAAGGATCTCTATAAATGGACTTGCAGAAATGATTATGAAAATTGCCGGAAAAAAATTGAATATTAATAATATTTCAGGACCCATTGGTGTTAGAGGAAGAAATTCAGATAATAAATTAATTTATGAAAAACTTGCATGGAAGCCCAAAAAACCATTAAAAGAAGGTTTGGAAATAACTTATAGATGGATTGAAAAACAAATAATTGGTGAAATTGTATGAATGTTTATTTAATACATTATATTGATTTCCCTGAAGGTACAGCATGTACAGCGCATTCAAAACTTATGATACAAGGATTGCGAAAGAATGGAGTGAAGGCAAGTTTATTAATTCCACATGGAGGAATGTTATCAAAAAATGCAAATAATAAAAGATTGATAGGTCATTTTGAGGGAGTTCCATATTGTTATCTTAACAACAGAACTACATTACCCTCAAAATATCGATTTTTTACTATTATAAGAGGAAATATTAAAACTGCAATATTTTTATATAAAAAACGAAAAAAAACCGATTATATAATTTTAGCAACACCAGATTTCATTAGATTTTTACCGATTATTTTAATTTGTTTTATAGCTAAAATTCATTTTATTGTATGGGCTGTCGAGAGAATGTCGCTAAGTAAAGACATAAAAGGAATTAAAGGCAGAATTCAATATTTTGGTAATCTTTTGTCTGAAATTATATTACCAAAAATTTCAAGTGGTTATATTGTAATATCTAATTTGTTAATGGAATATTATTTAAAGAAGAAAAAGGATTTAAAAATTATTCTTTCTCCAATCTTAATTAATCCAACAGAAGAATTCAAACCAGCAAATCATAACTTGAAAAAATACTTATCGATTATCCCAAATAATAATAAAATACTTCTCTACACTGGTACTTTTGGTGAAAACGATGGATTCAATTTTATTCTTGAAGCTTATGCAAAGGTAAGAGAATTAAGAAAAGATGTTATACTAGTAACAACTGGAAAAGCTCTAAATAATAAAACAAATGAATTTATTAATAAAAAGGCAAATGAATTACAAATTGAAGAATATGTTGTACATCTTGGATTTCTTAAAAGATATGAAATGCGAGAAATCATTCATAAAGCAGATGTTCTTCTAGTTTGCCGTGTGAATAGTTTATTCGCAAATTACGGATTTCCGTGGAAATTAGGAGAATATTGCATGACAAAGCGACCTATTATTTCAACAAAAATTAGCGATTTGCCTGTATATTTTAAAGATAATGAAAGTATATTTTTTGTTGATCCAGAAAATCCTTATTCTTTATCGAAAAAGATTTTAGAGGTATTGGATAATTATAAAAATTCTTTAAAAGTAGCTAAAAATGGTTTTAAAATAGCATCAAATGAATTTAATTATCTAACCAAAATGTATGAATTAAAGATGTTTATTAAAGATCTCAATTGATATATTTGATAAATTCATATTGTTATCAAGTCTTTGCGTAAAACAATTATAATGAAAAAATAAAATATGCTCAAAATTGAATCAATTTGGATAAAAACAATTATTAACCAAATAGAAATTAATCAAAATACTTATATTCTGAATTTCGGAAGCCAGTCTCAGAAAACATTGAAGTATCAACCATATATTCATTATAATGTAATTGCAGAATTACAAAAGAAAGGAGCAAAAATTATTAATTTTGACATTAAAGAAGGCGAAGGAATTGATATCAGTGGAAATATTTATGATTATGAAGTCTTTGAGAGATTAAAAAAATATAACTTTTCATATATATTTTTATTTAATGTGATGGAACATGTTAAAGAAATTAATGAATTTTGTTATAGAATTCAAAATCTCGTTAAAGTTAATAATATGATTATTGTTACTGTTCCTTATGATTTCCCGTATCATTTTGATCCAATCGATAATGGTTTAAGACCAAATGTTTCAGAGTTAGTCAAATATTTTCCAAATTTAATTATGATTTATGGAGAAACAATTACAGATTATAAATATACATATTATTTAGTACATTATTGGCATATAACAGTAAGGTTTATATTTAGAATTTTCACTCCTTTTTATAAATTTAACACATGGAAAAAGACAATAATTACAAAAATACCATATTTATTCAAGCCCTTTAAGGTTACTTGTGTTGTGTTACAAAAAAGATAAATATGTATAAAAATAAGAAAATACTTATTACCGGCGGTTTAGGATTTCTTGGTAGCAACTTAGCAATTCGTCTGGCAAATGATAATGCTTTTGTGACAGTACTTGATAATCTTAATCCATTATACGGAGGCAATAGATTTAATGTTGAAGGATTTTCTGATAAAATTAGGATTATTATAGGAGATATAAGAGATTATAATTTATTAAAAAATGAAATTATGGAAGTAGATTATATTTTTCATTTTGCTGCACAAGTAAGTTACATTGATAGTTTATCAATGCCTTTTGAAGATATGGATTTAAACGCAAAGTCAACATTAATGCTATTAGAATTATGTCGAGAATACAATTCTAAAGTAAAGATTATATTTTCCAGTTCAAGAATGGTTCTAGGATATATTAATAAATCAAGATTTGATGAAAAATGTGCAACTAATCCATTAAGTCTTTATGGAATTCACAAGCTAACAGCAGAAAAATATTTTTTAATGTATTATAAAGATTTTAATATAGAAAGTATTATCTATCGTATTACAAATCCTTATGGTCCAAGACAACAAATTAAACATTCAAAGTATTCATTGCCAGGATGGTTTATTCGACAAGCAATGGAAAATAAAACCATAAAAATATTTGGGACGGGCAATCAAATAAGAGATTATATCTTTGTTGATGATATAATAAATGGAATTTATTTGGCCAGTCAACAAAAGGAAGCAATTGGACAAATAATCAATATTGGATCTGGTAAATCAAGAAAGTTTAAAGATATGGTAAATACAATAATAAATATTGTTGGAAAGGGAAAAATAGAATATGTAACTTGGCCTGAAAATTATGAGAAAATTGAAACAGGAAATAGTATAGCAAATATTCAAAAGTTGAAAAAAATGACAACTTTTAAAAGTCAATTTTCACTTGAAAAAGGAATCGAAGAAACATTTAAATATTATTCAAAATATGCGAAATATTATAAAATGTAATAAATTTAAAATTCTTTTCCTTGGACATTTACCGCCACCTTCTACAGGTGAAGGAAATGTTATATTGACTTACTTTCAAGTACTTCCCCAATATGGATTTGAACTAAAATTATTGGATACGGGTTTAAGAAATAAAAATATTACACCTAATTCATTTAATGGATATAACTTACTACGTGCTATCAAACATCTATTTAAACTCATTTTCTTATTGATAAAATGGCAACCAAATGTAGTAAATATAAATGTCGCATCTCGGTTTGCGACAATTAAATCCTTATTTTATTTTGGATTATGTAAAATATTTAAAATAAGGACAATTGCCCATTTACATGCAGGATGGCTAATTCAAGAATACCCTCATTATAAAAGATTTATAAAAAATCTATTAAAGAAGTTATTCAAAATACCAGACATATGGATCGCTCCAGGAAGAATTTGGAAAAATTATATTGTTTCACTAGGTGTAAAAAATGATAATGTTTTCATTTTATATAACTCTATTAAAAAGGATATTTTTGATATAATGCCAAAAAGAAAAAAGTTTAATAAATATATTAATTTTATATATATTGGTGATATAATAACTAGAAAAGGACTTGACATAATTTCAGAAGTGTTTAGTAATTTAATAAAAGAAGGGTACCACACGCATATAAATATCGTTGGCCTTTCACAAAATCCTAATTCAGAGGAAAAATTATTATTAGACATTTTTAAAAAAAAGATAAATAAAAATTTTTTTACTTTCTTTTATGCCTTAGAAGGATCTGAATATCTTCGTAAACTTAAACAATCAGATATACTTGTTATTGCTTCAAGATCCGAAAATTTACCTATCTCAATGTTGGAAGCTATGAGCCAAGGACTTGTTATTGTTTCCAGTAATGTTGGAGCAATACCGGAAGTCATAAAAGATGGCTATAATGGATTACTATTCAATAGTGATTGTCCTGAAAAATTGTTTAGTATATTAAAAAAAATATTGGATGGAAAAATTAATTTGGAAAAAATTTCAAAACATGCAGTTGACACGATTAAAATGAATCACTCGCTATATAGAAACGGAAAAGAAATGGCAGATATTATAAATAACTTAATTGGGAAAAAATGAAAATGAATATTACTCTTTTAGGTGATATCTTTCCAGGTAATTTACATTATACAGTAGGTGATGGTGTTGCTAATAAATTTCCGAAGAGAGATTATAGTGAATGGTGCCGAAAAATATCTGTTTTTACAAAAGGAGCAGATGTAACAATATGCAATTTGGAAGCGCCACTCTTGAATTATAAGGATAATCCAAGAAACGGAATGTTTATGGGTGAACTTAGATTTGCTGATTTTTTAAATGAAAGTAATATAAAGTTAGTTAATATCGCAAACAACCACATTTATGAACATGGTAAATACGGATTTGAATGCACAGTGAATAAATTAAAAGGTGTTGGTATTAATTATATTGGGGATAAAGATAAAAATGTATTTTTTTACTCTAAAAATAAAATCCGTGTTGGTTTTGCTGGCTTTAATAATATTCACAATCAAAGTGGTATTCTGCCCTATTCCAAAATAAACAAAAATCAAATGTTAAAAAAAATTAAATTATTTGAAAAAGAAAAATGTGATTATAAAATATTCAGTATCCATTGGGGAGACGAGTTTATACAACGTCCTTCATTAGAACAGATAAAATTAGGTAAATTTTTAATTGATAATGGAGTAGATATTATTCATGGTCATCACCCACATGTTGTTCAATCTATTCAAGAATATAAAAAAGGTCTAATTTTTTATAGTTTAGGAAACTTTATTTTTGATATGATATGGCAAAAGACAATTCGTCAGGGAATAACTGTAAATATTAAATTAAGAAAAGATCATAAAATAAATTATGAAATAATCCCATTATTTATAAATGATAATTATTTACCGGAGCGTTGTGAAAGCCTATTAAATAATACCAAAAAAAAAGTTAAATTTTTTGTCGGTTTTGATTACGAGAATATATATAATAAAGAATTAAAATGGATTTTATTAAAACAACGAATAATAATGAAAATATTCTTATTAAAGAAATTAATCAACGGGAAAGAAATACCATTAAAATATATCTATTTAAGCAAAAAAAATAAGTAAAAATAGAAAAGATAAAATCAAATAAGTTTATTATTTTTAAATAGAGCAATTAAATTTATAACTGGTCTTTGGCAAATTTTGATTCTTGAACAAAAGAACAAATATTCGTAATTTATGACAACATATAAAGCCTTGGGGGGCTGTTATGTTGCCGATCGTAAAATTGCCGAGCGTTATCGAGAA
>Ga0233422_10001235_pt1 | contig 11565 bp, 11 predicted proteins | sample Watercolumn_Mata_2_FD_182724 | JGI IMG/M metagenome (GOLD analysis project Ga0233422, IMG submission 182724) | Freshwater microbial communities from Lake Matano, South Sulawesi, Indonesia - Watercolumn_Matano_2014_110_MG | ecosystem: Environmental > Aquatic > Freshwater > Lake | place...
TATAAAGGGCTGGGAAAACAAAGATTTTATAAAACAAGAGGTTTATCCTGTGAATCAGGGGGTTAAAAAGCATGGTTAAAGCCATCATACTTGCCGGAGGAGAAGGGACGAGGCTCAGGCCTTTGACTTATAAGACTCCCAAGGCTCTGATTCCTGTGGGAGAGAAGACCTTGACTGAGCTGGTGCTTGATATCCTAAAAGAGAATGGCGTCAGGGATATGGTCTTGTCTGTCGGGTATATGGCGGACAAAGTAAAAAGCTATTTCAAAGACGGCAGAAACTTCGGAGTCAGGATTGAGTATGCTGTTGAAGAGAAGCCCATGGGCACCGCAGGGCCTTTGATATTGATGAAAAAAGGCGAGCTGGGCAATATCAAGGATGCTTTTTTTATGCTCAACGGAGATGATCTTTTCGATATCAACCTTCAGGAGATGTTGGAGTTCCATAAAAAGAACAAAGCTATAGCAACCATCGCCTTGACAAAAGTCGATGACCCTAGCCATTTCGGCGTCGTAAGGATGAAGGGCGACAGGATACTGGAGTTCGTCGAGAAGCCGAAGAGAGAAGAGGCTCCAAGCAACCTCATCAATTCAGGGTATTACGTCATGGATGCTTCTGTTCTGGATTATGTCCCTGATAAGGATTTTGTGATGCTGGAGAGAGATGTTTTTCCGAGGCTTGCGAAAGAAGGAAGGCTCTTCGGCTATGTTGGAGAGGGGCAGTGGTTTGATACAGGCACGTTTGAGAGGTATGAAGAGGTTAAGAGGGAGTGGAGGAAGAGGATCAAAGTTCTTGCCATAGCTCCGACTTTCTACCCTATGATGGGCGGCGCTGAAAGGGTTTTCTATGAATTATACAGCCGGCTTGCCAAGCTGGGCTTCGACATCGACCTTGTTACGCCAAATCTTGGGGGAAAACCGTATGAATTCCTTGATGGATTCAATGTTATACGGGTCGGCAAACCAACAAAAGGCAGAGCAAAAAAGTTCATTCTATACCAGCTTTATGCGTATAATAAAATCAAGAAGATGATTGCAAGGAAAAAATATGATTTAATCCATGTGTCCTACGGTTTGCCTAATTGCTTTTTGGTGCATTGGCTTAAGAAAAAGCTGAAGGTTCCTTTGGTGGTGACAGAGCACCATTACGGCACAGGCGGCGTCTCTGGACCCAAAGACAACCCTTTCTTCGTCAATAAAATGCTAAAATGGGCTTATAATGATGCAACTAAAGTCGTGACAACTGGTTTATCCCAGAAGCAGTTTGTCGTTGATGTTACAGGCAGGAAAGATGTCAAGGTCATAAGCAACGGCGTTGATGAGCACCTTTTCCGTCCAGAAAACCATGACGTTGCGCTCAAGAAAAAATATGGGAAAGGCGAACTCATAATCACTGTCGCAAGACTCGATAAGCGAAAGAACCTGGGAGACTTCATCAAAGCCGCCAAGCTCGTTGCTGAAAGACATCCTGCTGCCAAATTCTTGATCATAGGAAAGGGCGAAGAAAAGGAAAACCTGGAAAAGCTTATAAGAGCGCTTGGTGTCGAGAAGAACGTCATCATGACTGGTTTTGTATCTGACCAGGATCTTCTGAAGTATTATGCGACCGCAGACATATTTGTCCTTACTTCAAGGTATGAAGGCTTCGGCATCGTCTATTGCGAAGCCATGGCCTCTGGGACTCCTGTCGTGTGCTATGATATGGTCGCTTCTAGAGAGGTGGTTGCAAATGGCTTGGTTGGACTGATAACTCCTCAGAACCCGCAGGCATTGGCTGAAGCGCTCATTAAACTGATAAAAGACGCGGCCTTGATGAAAAGATTCAGGAATAATTGCAGAAAATACGTTCTGCAGAGGTTCACCTGGCAAAAAACTGCTGAAGATTATGCAGATGAGTTTAAAAAACTTGTAAAAAAAGAAAATGAATGAGAACCATTTTGTAAAAAACATAGAAGACAAAGATGCTCTTGTTAAAGAAGCTGCAAAAATGAAAAAGCTAAAGGATATCTCCCTAAAAAGCGGATTATTCCAAGTCCCAGAAATACTGGAAGTTAATACTGATTTAAAATATCTGCGCATGGAAAGAATTAATGCTGCTGTAGAACTGAGGAAATATTTAATATCAAATAACACCATCTTCCACACGAACATCCCGGCATTAACAAAAATTTATTTTAAGATTGGCAGAATTCTTGCCCTGATCCATAAAAACCTCTCTTTGGAACCAAAAGAAAAAATGGACTTTCAGAGTTTTGAAAGAAGAGATTTTTGTTTTCTTCACGGAGATTTGGGTTTAAGCAACATCCTCATTGAAAATGGTAAAATCTGGATCGTTGACCCTTCAACAAGCCATTACCAGAAGAAGATTTTCGTTTGGGGCCCGTTTTATTACGATTTGGCCCAGCTAATAGTGTATACAAAAGTAATTATGCCGTTAGCACATTATCCTTTCTACAGGAAGAAAAATGTTGAAATTCTGGAAAAAGCGCTGATAAACGGATATGAAACAGAAAGAAAAATCGAAGTCGACGAAGAAAAAATGTTCATGATGAAAAAAATCATCCTGAAAAACTATTTAAGGGCAAAAAGGGAGAAATATCTGAAATGGGCGAGGAACATAATTGTAAAAAATGAACTCAAAAATTATTAAGGACAACACAGAACTATTAAAACTATTTAAAGACTATAGTTTTAAAAAAAAGTCGTCTTTGGAAGAAAGAGAAGACCTGGATATAGTTATTACCTCTGAAGAAAAAAATACGCTTGCAAAGAAGATCAGAAAAATGGAAGGCAAATGTTTTCTAAACAGCCAAAAAGGAGATGCAAAATTCATAATTCCCTTAAAAGAATCTCCATTCTTCAGGATCATCCATCTGAATGTTAAGAACTCTGCAAAAAGGAGCCTGCTTCTTAAAATTTTTTCTTTCCTTTCATATTGGAAAGGATCAACGACCATCGTTGTCGTGGGCGTGGACGGTTCCGGCAAAACAACCATGATAAAGGAAATGAACAGCATATTGTCCTCTTTTTTTAATACATCGCTGCAATATTTTGGGTGGAAAGATTTTGTGATTCCACTGTTCAAAAATACAAGTAAAAAAAGCAGAGAGAAAGAAAATTCGAAAAAAGATTCTGTTTCCGGGGAAAAAGTTGGCTGGTTGCACATGTTCGTTTTCTATTTTGAAATGCTGTGCAGATATATTTTAAGGGTCTCTGCTAAAAAAATTCTGGGCCGGGTCATCCTTATAGACAGATATTTTTATGATAAATTGATTCACCTAGACAAAAAATCTTTTAAATTTAGATTTTTTTATGCATTGACTCCGAAACCAGATGTTTGTATTTTACTGGTCGCGGATCCAAAACTGTTATATTCAAGAAAAAATGAGCTGCACATATCAAAAATAATGAGGAATCAAAACCTTTATTTATCAAACAAAGATTTTTTTAATCTTGTGGTCGTAAAAAACAGCGGCGGAATTTCAAAGACTGTTGAAAAGATCATAAAAGAAATTCGGGCGTTGCTTATAAAAAGAAAAAGGGTAATCGAGTGATGAATGAAGGACAATTGGCAGAACAATTGCAGGAAAAGACAGAGAACAAGATGAAATAAGACGCATGCGGTTAAAGAGCCTGCCGAAAATTCACAAGCTTTTTAAATAATGTGCAGATAGCCTCTTCCTATGGCCAATAACTTATTTCTTCTGGACGATTTGAAGGAATTTGAAGAGTTAAAAAAATCAAAAGAATACGGGAACCTGAAAAATCCAGAAAACAAGTTTATTCTTAAAAAAAAGCCTGATTCCCGGATTAATCCGCGGCAAGGGTTTGTCTTCTTCAGCGATTATGAAAAAAAGCTCGACAAGAGCAGGATAGAAGAAGACTTCTTTCAATGGTGGAAGAAGAAAACGAATGAAAAATCATTCAATGGAAAAAACATAAAGGAATTGTTTTTTGTAGAAGGTTATCCTTTGTTCGGGTTCATAGAGCCTTTGCTCTACGGCAACAGCGTAATCACGTCTGGTGAGATGTTTCCTTCGTATCTGAGGATCATAGAAAAGAAGGAGGTAGTGCGCAAGATCATATCAGAAGAAAAGCCTAAAAAGATTATTTTCTCACAAAGCCTGGCTAATGCAGAGATAATCCCCAAAATATGCGAAAAGTACAAAATAAAATGTAAAAACATCAAATTATCAAAGACTAAATCAGTTAATTCCTTCCATAAAAATCCCTCTCTTTTTGATGCGTATATCAACTTCAGGGTTTTTCTCAGGAAATTCACCTCGGGCTTTGTGAAACACCGGTTTGGCACGGATATTGTTATACTGACCAATGATAGATTCAATCCAAAGCGGAGTGACAAAGACCTTTTCTTCGGAAGCATTATTGATCAGCTGAAAAAAGAAAAACTAAAATTTAACGTGGTTCAATTTGACAGGCTCCACAAAAATTCATTTTCATCTCTTTTTAAATGCTCAGATGCCAAAAACACGCCTATCGGGAAGTATTATGACAAGGCCACACTTAAGAGAAAAAAACTGTTGAAAAAGGAAATAAAACAGAATCTTGCCGACATTTACACTGGCGGCAAATTAAAAGAATTATATCAATATGACGGCATCGACATATACGATATTATGAGAGAAGAGCTTGATTTTATCTCCAAGACAATGCCTAATGTTATATCAGATATTCTCTGCCTTAGCGAATCTATCATCACAAAGGAAAAACCCAAGATTGTGGTGGTAAACAGCGAATTCGATTTCTATGGCAAAGGATTGATGGCTGCGGCCAGAAAAAAAGATGTGAAATCTGTTGCTTTGAAATTCGGGGAAGTTGTGGAAGAAGGATTCTGCGACGTCACTCCGAATATCGATATCCTCCCGGATTACAAATGTGTAGACAGTCAAAAAACAAAGGACAGCCTGGTGAAAAAATTCAGCTATCCGAAAGACAGGATCCTGATTGTGGGAGAGCCACGATATGACGCGCTGGTTAGAAATGATTGGAACAGGGAAGGGTTTTTCAAGGAATTGGGCTTAAAATCCGGATTAAAAACCATAAGCATTATTGACGAGGGATGGAGGATGCGTGAATGCCAGCATAAAGCGATAAAGGTGATAGCCGGGCTGATGAAGAGACAAAACGATATCCAGATGATTATAAAGGTCCATCCTTCAGAGAAGAAAAGGATGGTGAAGTTTTATTGGGGAATTCTGAAAAATTTTGATTCGGATGTCAGAAAAAGAGTGAGGATTATTAAGGATTTCAACACATCTAAAATATTATTCTTCAGCAACATTGTTGTAACTGTTTTTTCAACAGTCGCAATGGAGGCCATTATTTCCAATAAGCCCCTTATCCTGATCAATTTTGACAGGGAGCACATTGAGCTTTTTCCTTTTAAAGAGGCAGGAGGGGCATTAACCGCATATGAAGAAGAGGAGTTTATGAAATACATAAAAATGATGGTTAGTAACTCTGAACTTGATGAGAAATTAAGAAAAGGAAGGGCTATAACAGCAAGCAGGTACTTTCTTAAGAATGATGGACTGGCCTCAAAAAGGGTCGTTGACCTGATAAAAAGCGCATTAAAATAATATATTCCATCACAACCATCTTAAAATTTAAGATTAAAAGCTTAAAAATTAAGAAATATTTAGAAAGATTTAAATATAGGCTGGTTTTTTTAAGATAAAATGATGGAATTAGATGAAAAAAACTGTAAAATCCTCAATCTTCTGCAGGAGGACTGCAGGATATCCCTGACCAAGATAGGCGAAGAAGTCGGCTTGTCGGTCGATTCAGTGAAGAAAAGAATCAAGAAGATGATACGAGAGGACATATTCTACCCCAAGATACAGTTAAGGCCGAGAAACTTCGGGTTCAAGAACATAGTGAATATTAAAATCAAACTTCACAATTACAACGGGCAAGACCTAAAAAAATTCACAGATTATCTTAAGGAGAACCAGCATGTCGCCGAGATATTCTGCGAGTCAGGAGAATGGGATTTCTCCATAGTCATAATAGCGAAAGACGCCATAGACCAGGGCAAAGTCAGCAGCGACATACGAAACAAGTTCAGCAGGATCATAAGAGACTGGTCTGAAGCCCTTACCATCACGGTGCATAAATTCGAGAGGTATGATATGCTAAAATTGATGGGGTATAAATAAAATGAAATTTCTGATAATCGGGCTTGGCTCTATGGGCAAAAGAAGGATTAGAAACTTAAGATGCCTTGATGCAGGAGAAATAATCGGTTTTGATTTGAGCGAAGAAAGGAGGAAAGAATCAGAAAAAAAATATAAAATAAAAACGTTTGACAGGTTTGAAGACGCGCTTTTAGCAAACCCGGATGCATTCATTATATCTACGCCACCTCATCTGCATAAACCATACATCCTTGAAGCAATAAAACACAACAAACATTTCTTTACAGAATTGAATCTGATATCCGCGGACTTAAAAGAGGTTGTCAGGAAAATGAAGCATAAAAAAATCGTGGCTTCATCCTCAACAACAATGCGGTACATAGACTGCATCAAGAAGATTAAAGAAATCATAGATGATAAAAAAATCGGGAATCTCGCTTCAATAATTTACCACGTGGGGCAATATCTTCCGGACTGGCACCCCTGGGAAGATTATAGGAATTTCTTTGCCTCAAGAAAAGACACCAGCGCTTGTAAGGAGATACTGGCAATAGAACTGAACTGGCTGACCTGGATGTTTGGAAACGTAAAATCCGTTTCATGCATGAAAGGGAAATTTTCCAATCTGGACCTGGAGATAGAAGACACGTATCACGTAATAATCAACTTTAATGATGCGGCGCTCGCAAGCATTTCTGTAGACGCCGTGTCAAGAACACCTTTTAGAGAGCTGAAGATAATAGGCGACAAAGGGACAGTTCTGTGGGATAAGAACGGGAATTCTGTCAGGGTTTATACTTCCGATGATAAGAAATGGCGCTTCTACAAAGAAGAAAAGGGATCGGTCGAAAAAGGATATGTCCATAAAGAAGAGCCCTATATCCAAGAGATGGCTGATTTCATAAAGGCCATTAAGAAAAGAAAAGATTACTTCTCTGTAAAAGAAGAGCTAGGAAATTTAAGGCTGCTTGACTGTATAGAAGAAAGCTGTGAAAAAAATGAACAAATCAACATCAGATAAAAACCTGAAAGCATTGCATGGGCCTATTGCTGCCTTAATCACTCCAATAGACAAGAATGGCGATTTTGACAGCGCAGGGATGAGGCGATTGGTAAGACACGTAATAAAAAACAGGATTAAAGGTATTTTTATCCTGGGCTCTGCTGGAGAGGCGCCATGTTTTTCTATTGAAGAAAAAGAAAAGATAATAAAAACCGTTGTTGGAGAAGTGAACAAGAAAGTGCCTGTGCTGGTTGGCGCCGGGCAGAACACTACCAAAGGAACTGTTGATTTTATTAAACAGACCGGGAAACTTGGCGCAGATTATGCTGTAGTTGTCCTGCCGCTCTGGCGTCCTAACTGGGTATCTGACAACGATATAATCCGGCATTATAATGAAATAGCGAAGAAGAGCAACATCCCTGTTTTGGCTTACAATCTTCCTTCTGAAGCAGCACCAATCAGCTTAAAAGCTGCAAAGGGATTGGGCAAAACCAGACATATCGCCGGGATAAAAGACAGCAGCTGCGATATGAAAAATATCAGGCAATTCAGCAGGATAATGCCAGTTTTTCAGGGAAACGATGCTGAGATATATCCTGCCTTGAAAGAAGGGGCTGCCGGAATTGTTTCAGGCCTGGCCAACATCATTCCCAAAAAAATTTCGGATATTTACAGGAATTACGAAATTGGCGATTTTGAAGAAGCTGGAAGAATACAGGAAGAAATCCGAAAAGTCAGCGATTTAATGATGACGATATGTAAAAAGAATCCTTTGGCAGGGATTAAATTCTGCTTATACAAGAAAGGAATTTGCGGGCAGTATGTAAATAAGCCGTATGCTGAACTAACAAATGCAGAAAAAGGAAGAATAATGAAAAAAATAATGCCTTACATTGATTAAAGGTGAATCAAATGGAAAAAACAGGAAAAACACTGGTCATAATCCCTGCAAGGGGCGGATCCAAGGGAATCCCCCGCAAAAATATACGCCTCTTGTTGGGAAAACCCCTTATTGCCTATGCGATCGAATTAGCATTAAAATGCAGGTTGGTGGATAAAGTCATAGTTTCCACAGACGATGAAGAAATAGCAGATATTGCGAAACAATATGGTGCGGAAGTTCCATTTATGCGACCTGAAGAGCTGGCTACCGACAAGTCTCCGATCATAGAAACGCTAAGGCACACTGTGAGGTATTATGAAGAAAAAGGAGTCTTCTTTGATAATATTCTGCTTCTGGAACCGACGAATCCATTAAGAGAAGTCAAGGATGTTGAAGAAACTGTAAAAAAAATAAATGAACCTGACGTAGATACTGTAGTGACTGTGCGCAAATACGAAATTGATTTTTCAGATGTTATGGTTCTGCAGGAGGACGAGTTTATAAAACCATTTTTGAATGTGGACAAATTAACGTACAGGCGGCAGGATGAAAAGAATCTTGTGTTATTGAATGCTGCGGCATACGCTGTAAAAAGGGATGTGTTAATGGACCCGCGGGTAAAAATGTTGAACCCTTATGGAGAAAACAGTTTTCTCAGAACAAAAGCTGTTTTGATGCCCGCAGAGAGGTCTATAGAGATAGACAGCATCGAAGATTTAAACTATACTGAATATATTCTGAAACAAGGAGGTTTTAAAAATGAGAGTAGAGATTCAAAAAAGAAGCCTAAAAAGATCTGAAGAATTATGGAAAAAAGCCATCAAATTGACTCCCGCAGGAACTCAATGCTATAGCCATGGCCCGACGCAATATGTATCAGGCGTTTCACCCAAGTTTCTTGTCAGGGGAAGCGGATGTTTTGTATGGGATGCTGATGGAAACAAGTACCTTGATTTCAGCAGCGGAGGATTTCCGATAATTTTAGGGTATGGCTATAAACCTGTTGCGGATGCAGTTTACAGGCAGCTTAAAAACGGGACTCTTTTTCCTATGATGAACCCGTTGGAGGTTGAAGTGGCTGAGATGCTGACCAAGTTGATTCCGTGTGCAGAGATGGTCAGGTTCGGAAAGAACGGCGGAGACGTAACTTCTATGGCTGTAAGGGCTGCAAAAACATACACTGGAAGAGACCTTGTTGTTTCGCAAGGATACCATGGAAAAGATGACTGGTATATCTGCACCACTGAAAGGAACGGGGGTGTTCTCAAAGGAGCAAGGAAAAGCATTGAGACCTTCAAGTATAATGATTTGGAGAGCTTCAAGAAGATACTCGACGAAAAAGGAGATAAAGTCGCATGTGTTATAATGGAACCTGTGCAGCTTACCCCGCCTAAAGAGAATTTCCTGAGCAGCATTAAGAAAATCGCACATAAACATGGGGCGCTATTGGTATTTGATGAAGTCATAACCGGGTTCAGGTTTGATATGGGCGGTGCACAAAATTTATTCAACGTAACCCCTGACCTGGGCTGCTTTGGCAAATCCATGGCCAATGGCCTGCCGGTTGCTGCGCTTGTCGGGAAGACTGACATTATGGAATCCTTTGGTTTTAATAACAAAGCCTTCTTTTCCACCACCTTTGGAGGAGAGGCTGCCTCGTTGATGGCTGCCAAGGCAACAATGCAAGAACTTCAGGATAGAAAAGTCATTCCGTTTATCTGGAAGCAGGGCAAGAGAATGAAAGACGGCTTTAATAAGCTCGTAAAAGATCACGGATTAGAAAGCCACCTCGCGTGTGAGGGATACCCTGTGTGGAATGATCCTGACTTTGTTGCGGATAAGCTCGGCAATAGTTTAGAGAAGAAAAGCTTATTCCAGCAGGAAGCTATGAAACGGGGATTGCTTGCAGAGTTATGCCATGCGATGAGTTTTGCACACACCAATCAATACGTCGATATGGGCTTAGAAATATATAATACAAGCATGCAGGAATTCAAGAGGAACCTGGACAAGGTTAAAAATGGGACGAATATAAGAAAACTGGTTGAAGGAAATGTTATAAAGCCGGTTTTCAAGAGGCTTGATTGAAATGGCATGGGATAAAGTCTGGGAAGAGATCTATCGAAAACAAGAGTGGGGCAAATATCCTGAAATTCCAATAGTTCGGTTTATAGCCAGAAATTATTACAAAGTTAATAGGTCAAAGATAAGAATTCTTGATTTGGGATGCGGGCCGGGAGCACATTCTTGGTATTTGGCCAGAGAAGGTTTTGATGTCTATGGAATAGACGGCTCGCCAACCGCAATAAACCGGCTGAAGACCAGATTAAAAAGAGAACGTCTTGGCGGTTCTTTTGTGGTGGGAGACATAGCCAGACTTCCCTATGAAAATGAATTTTTTAATTGCGTGTTAGACAGCGCGGCGATACAGCACAATAGGGCTGAGGACATAATCCAAATTTTAAAAGAGGTTTATAGGGTTCTTAAAAAAGACGGAAAATTTGTCGGAATGATGGTTGCTGATGATAAAACCCTGAAAAAAAATTATGGAGCAATTCATTTTTTTAAAAAAGAAGAGTTAAAACATCTTTTCAAATACTTCAAACAACTAAAAATTGATTATGTTGAATACAGCGATAATAATGAAACATCAAAGCACAAATCCTATGTAGTTCAAGCAATTAAGTAAAAAGGATGGACTGTGCAGGATTGGGAAGAAAGATTATAAAAAAGAACATCGATAAAAGGAGTGAAAAAAATGGTTAAAAAAATGAAACTTAATATTGGAAGCGGAATCAGACCTTTGCCGGATTGTATTAATCTTGATATTGAAGATTATTCTCATATTGGCATAGGTAAATTTGTAAGAGGAGATTTCGATAAAAAATTGCCTTTTAAAGATGATTTTTTTGACGAAATTATTATGGAGTGTTCCTTAGAACACTGCAAAGATATCTGGTTCACCATTAAGGAAGTTCACAGAATACTGAAGCCAAAAGGAAAAGTGACTTGTCAAGTGCCGCATTTTAGGTTTCCTAATGCATATATGCCGTTAACACACCATTATTATTTTGGTTATAACAGTTTAGACGGGTTAAACAACTTGTTTGAAGTCAGGAAAGAATTGCAATTTTATTGTAATAATGAAACTACCAGAAAATTAACAAGGCCAATTTCTTGGTTTTTTAATAAAATTCCAAGATTGTATGAGATGACATTATTATGTCTGATATTCCCCTGCCCCAGGATAAAGTTTGAATTGATAAAAAAAATAAGGTGATGAAAATTGATAAAATTTTTTAAATTCTTCCCTTATCACGCACAAAAAATGAATGTGATGTAAAAAATGGCTAAAGAAATACAAATCGGAAACAAAACAATCGGGGAACGCAGGCCTTGCTTCATCATAGCAGAAGCAGGAGTCAACCACGACGGAGACATAGAAAAAGCGAAACTTCTCATCGACATAGCAAAAGATACAGGAGTTGACGTAGTGAAGTTCCAGACATGGATTACAGAAGA
>Ga0233422_10001237_pt1 | contig 11550 bp, 15 predicted proteins | sample Watercolumn_Mata_2_FD_182724 | JGI IMG/M metagenome (GOLD analysis project Ga0233422, IMG submission 182724) | Freshwater microbial communities from Lake Matano, South Sulawesi, Indonesia - Watercolumn_Matano_2014_110_MG | ecosystem: Environmental > Aquatic > Freshwater > Lake | place...
GATTTTGTTTTGGGAGCGCGGCTTGTCAAAGAAACCGGTGCCAAGGTTTTGGAAGTGAACTTCTCCTGTCCCAATGAAGGAACAACTCATCTCTTATGCTTTGATGTGCCGATGGTGAGACGGGTGAGCGAGGCAATCAAAAGTGAAATTGAAGACACGCCACTGGTCATCAAAATCGCCTATTATGAAGACCAAAACGTCCTTCGCGATCTGGTGAAGTCAGTCGGGAAAATTGTGAATGGCATTTCAGCCATAAACACAATTCCTTCAGCAGTGAAAAACGAAAAAGGCGAACAGGCGCTTCCCGGCGAGGGAAGACTCGTGAGCGGCGTCTGCGGCGAAGCCATCAAGTGGGCGGGACTGGAGATGACAAAGCGCCTGCGGGATCTGCGCGAAGAATTGGGGATGAAATTTGCGATTATTGGAGTGGGAGGGATGTCTAGTTTTGGAGATTATCAAAAATACAAAAAAGCTGGTGCCGACGCGGTGATGAGCGCCACCGGCGCGATGTGGAATCCCTTTTTGGCGCGGGAGATCAAGAATCAAGAATAGAGAATTTATGAATTATGAATAGATTTCTTTTTTGGCTGATCACAGCTATAATCGCAATTGCGATTCTTACATCCCTCTTGTCTTATAAGGATATCAGCGAGAATTCCCCGGGTGGTACCACTGTAGAAAATAATAATAACACCTTAGATAGTGCGGATCAGAAGAATAATTCGGTTTCTCCCAATTCTTTACCAGCCGGACAATCCTCAAAAAGCACTTTTCAATCTCCGCTTGGCCGAGCCGGTGAGCGGATAACAAAGAAAAAATTTGGCCAGTTTATCACGCCGCAGAATTCTCCCGTTCAGCCGGAGCGGTTTTCCGGCTATCACACCGGAGCGGATTTTGAAATTTTTCCGGAGGAGTCCAATGTTGATGTTGTAGTAAAAGCCGTGTGCGATGGAAAATTGCTCACGGCCCGGACGGCCAGCGGATATGGAGGCATCGCTGTCCAGAGCTGTGAGCTTGATGGCGGGCCGGTCACAATTATTTACGGACACTTGAATATCGCCAGTGTTAAATTCAAAACTGGCGATGAGATCAAAGCCGGCGATACCCTAGTCTTTTTGGGAGCGGCCTATAGCTCTCAAACTGATGGCGAACGGAAACATTTGCATCTCGGAATCCATAAAGGTTCAGCGGTTGACATCCAGGGATACGTGAATTCGAAGTCGGAGCTTGAGGGCTGGGTTAATCCATGTAGTGTTCAAGATATTTGCCAGTGATTTTCAAGATTTTCAAATGGGTCTATAATGGTTATAGAAATTATAAGTGATATACAATGGCTAAAAACATTACCCGAACGGGGTCAGTGAAAAAACGCGATCAGGTTTGGAATCCGCGTTGCAAGCGCTGGACAAAACGCTCGACCAAAACCGGCCGCTTCATGGACCAAAAGGCGGACAAAAAACCGTTCCGGGGGGTAAGGAAAAAATAAAATTTAATAATAAACAAATGACCGAGGAAACAAAGGAAAAAATAAGCCCCAAACATATTTGGGTGGGTTTGACGGCACTTGCGGTTGTGGCCGTTTTGATTTTCGCTTTTCTCTTTACCCGCAAAATTATTTCTCCCGCGCCGGTTTCCGCGCCGCCGGTGAAAATCCAAAAAGACAAAATAGCCGAGATAAAAAAGTTTTCATCGGACCAGGAGTTCAAGGATTATGTTGCGAGAGCCAAGAGCCTCTCTGGTTACTGGGGCGGGCGGGGCGGAGCGGGCGGACCGGGATTAATGGAAGCTCAAACCGGCGAGGCGATGAAAAATCTGCCGGCGGCGGATTTGAGTATCGGGCCGAGCCGCGTTTCGGAAACGAACGTTCAGGTGAGCGGCATCGATGAGCCGGACATAGTCAAGACCGACGGAAAAGAGATTTACTTCTCCGTCGCCCGGCCGGAAATTATGCCCTTGGATGACACGGTTGGAAGATCGGATGAGTCCAAAGAACTTTTCCCGCTTCGCGAGACGGGCGGAACAAAAGCAATCAAAGCTTTCCCTCCGGACGATCTAGTGGTGGATTATAAAATAAACAAAAGCGGCGATTTGCTGCTGGCCGGAAATATTTTGATAGTAATTCCGTCCCAAAGATACTATTGGACAAAAGACGCTAATAAGATTTATGGCTTTGATGTGACGGATCCCAAAAATCCCAAAGAGCTTTGGAATATTGAAATGAAAGAAGCCGTCTCCATCGCCGGGGCAAGGCTTTTCAAGGGAAAAATTTATCTTGCTACGAAAACGGACATTATTGACGAAAACAAATTCTGTGCGATGGAACCGCTCATCGTAAAAGGCAAGCCGTACCCGGTGAAGTGCTCCCAAATCTATCACCCCGCGGCCCTTGTTCCGGTTGACGCGACCTATACGGCAATGGTCATCAATCCCCGAAGCGGCGACGTCGAAAAGGACATAGCTTTTGTCGGGTCAAGCGACTACACGGCTTCCGTCGTCTATATGTCCGAAGGCGCCTTGTACGTCACTTATTATTATCCGGGCGATCAGGTGAAAATTTTGCGTTCCTTTTTTTCCGAGAACAAAAATCTCATTCCGGACTGGTTTTTGGAGAAGCTTAAAAAACTGGAGGGCTACGATATTTCCGCTTCCGCCAAGACGACCGAGATCTGGAATCTTATCGAGAGGTACCAAAGCTCGCTTTCCGCCGATGAACGTCTCAAGATGGAGCAGGAAACAGGGAACCGGATGGCGGATTATCTCAAAGCGCACCGGCGCGAGCTTGACAGCACCGGAATCGTGAAAGTTAGGACAGATAGTTTGGATATTGACGCGACGGGAACCGTTCCGGGAAAACTTCTGAACCAGTTTTCACTCGATGAATACAAGGGAGATTTGCGCGCGGCAACGACCGTGGGGCAAAGTTTTTTTGGGTGGGGATTTGGAACAGGGCAAGCCAGCGAGACGGCCAATGACGTTTATATCCTCGGCGACGATATGAAAATTGAAGGTTCGGTGGTTGACCTTGGAAAAGGCGAGCGGATTTATTCCGTGCGTTTCATTGAGAACAAAGGCTATGTCGTCACCTTCAAGCAGGTCGATCCGTTCTATGTCCTTGATCTCTCCGATCCGATGAATCCGGAAAAGAAAGGCGAGCTCAAGATTCCCGGATATTCCTCCTATCTTCACCCGATCACCAAGGATAAGATTTTGGGAATCGGCGAAGAGAACAACAAAGTGAAAGTATCGCTCTTTGACGTCACTGACCCGGCCGATCCGACCGAAATCGCCAAATACAACCTCGACGAATTTTATTCCGAGGTTTCCCAGACTCATCACGCTTTTCTTCTCGACAAAAAGCACCAGATTTTTTTCCTGCCGGGGACGAAAGGCGGCTATATTTTCTCCTACGCGGGCGATAATCTTGAACTCAAAAAAACCATCGCCGAAACTCAAGTGAAGCGGGCGATTTATATCAACGATTATTTGTATGTGATCGGGGAGAATAGCCTGGTTGTGTTGGATGAGAAGAATTGGGAGAGAGTTGGGGAGCTTGAGTTGTGATTGACGCCAAAAACACCAAGCGGTATAATTTCTGTTATGAGAATTGTCAAATGCGATATTTGCAGGAAGACGCTGACTTCGAATTCGGAGCGTTTTTCCGTCACGCGCACGGGAAATATCATGACGTACGCTTCTTTTGAATTTTGCTCCGTCTGCAGCAAGCCGCTGATGAAAATATTGAAGAACAAAAGGTTAATAAAAGATAACCATAAAAAACATGGAGGGAAAAAATAACTCAAAAAAAGAACTGACGCTGGAAGATTTGGCCGGGCAGATAGCAAGCGGGTTTGGACAGGTCAACAAAAGATTTGGGGAATCACGAAAGTATACCAAGAAATTGATAAATGAAAAAATTGAATGGCTGGCAAGAATCACTCAAAACAATTTTTCAAGCATTGAAGGGCAGCTGGACGGAGTCGAAAACGATATTAAAAAAGTCAAATCAGACACTGAAGACATCAAAGCGGGTCTGAATAAAAAAGTTGACATCTTCGAATACAAAGAACTCGAATTTCGGGTGGAAAAAGTGGAAGAAAAAGTCGGCATAACCCGCCGGAGACACAGAACAAGCCAATAATGAGCCTTTTATAAGCCAAATTTATACAAAACTGCTGTTCACGCAGATTTTTTTATTTTTACTAATCGGTGTCTGCGGTTTATGTCTTGGAACATTGAAGCATTGCGCGGGATATGGTATTTTAAGAAAGATAAGTAAAAAAACAGGAGCAATATTAAGTGATAAACAGCGAAAATTGCGCTCAAAAAACCGACGAGGAACTGGTGGCTCTGACGCTTCAAAATCAGGATTTTTTTTCGTGTCTCGTGGAGCGGTATGAGCCAAAATTGATGAGATACGTCCGGCGGATTTCGGCGGCGACCCGCGAAGACGCGGAGGATCTTCTGCAGGAAATTTTTGTGAAAGTCTACCGCAATCTCAACGACTTTGACCAGAGTCTCAAGTTTTCCTCCTGGATATACCGGATTGCTCACAATCAGGTGATAAGCTCCTGGCGAAAGACGAAGTCCCGCCCTCCTGTACTAAAATTTGAGGCCGACGAGGACTTTTTGAAGTTCATTGCGGCCGATGAGGACTTGGCGCGCGACATCGAACGGCGCTTCACGGCCGAAGAAGTGCGCCGGATCATCAATCAATTAGACGAGAAATACCGCGAGGTGCTGGTTTTGAAATTTTTGGAAGGAAAAGATTACAGAGAAATTTCCGACATTTTGCGGCGTCCGCTGGGAACGGTGGCGACGCTCATCAACCGGGCCAAAAAGCAGTTTGCGAAGATTGTCGAAGAAAAAGAGATTAAATTTTAATTAGGGATATATGGGTGATTTGGGAAATAAAATTTTGGAGAGAATCAAGGAGGAAAAAATTGAGCCTAGGCCCCGCTGGCAGTTTTTGCTCAAGGATTATTTCGTCTGGTCTGCTTTTGGAATTTCTCTTCTGGTGGGCGCTCTGGCTTTTTGCGTGATGCTTTCGATTATTCTGGACAACGACTGGGATATCTATCGTTACCTCGAAATAAGTCCCTTTGAACATTTTTTGATTTCTCTGCCTTATCTTTGGATTCTCCTTCTCTTTCTCTTTCTGGCAATTGCTTACTACAATTACCGCCATACCAAAAAAGGATATTGCTGCAAAACTTTTACAATTTTGGCTTTGAGTATTTTTGGGAGCCTGATACTGGGAACTTTCTTTCACTCCTTGGGACTGGGCGGGAAAATCGACCGGACGCTTTCACGCAATTTTCCGGTCTACCAGAAAATTCATTGCTGCTGTCACCGCCAGGACATCTGGTCCCAGCCGGAAAAGGGTCTTTTGGGGGGCAGAATAACCGGAATAAAAAGCATCTCCAATTTTGATCTTGAAGATTTTAACGGGCTTGCCTGGCAAATCGAAAAGGACGAAGGAGCGTTTCTTCGCGGCCCGGTTTTGGTTGAGATTGGAGAAGAAGTAAGATTGATCGGAAAGAAAAAGAGTGAGCGAGTTTTTCGGGCTTTTGAAATTCGTCCCTGGTGGAATCGGGAGGAGGAATAGAAAATAAAAAAGTTATTCCAGATCTTTTTTCTTCTCCTCGAATTCCTTTTTCTCAATTTCGCCTTTGGCGTATCTTGCCTTCAAAATATCCAATGCCGATTTTTCTTTCGGCTTGGTCTCGCTCCCCGTTTGACTTTGTTCCGCGAGCCATTTTACCAAAACTACGATTCCCGCGATCACTAAAATCCAAAATAAAAGCATAAAAATCCAGCCAAAACCCAGCATCCCCAGCCCGCTGCCGAAATTTCCCATCACATAGTGCATAATTGTTTTCTTGTTAATGCTTAACCTGTCGTTTAGTACATAAAGAGACACCCTTTTGTTTCGTCAAAAGCTTTGAATTAATTTTTTCCGGGAATTGTATTAGAATGTATAAGGCTAAATATTTGGGATATTTTGTATGATCTACGAAACAAAAAATTTCACTCATCTTGCTGGAATCGAAGGTTTCAGCGACGACCTGCTCAAGAATCACTTCAGGTTGTATGAGGGCTATGTCAAAAATGTCGGAAAACTTTCCGAATCGCTTGAAAAGTTTAACAGGGAGAACAAATTAGACACACCTGAATACACGGAACTCAAGAGACGCTTCGGCTGGGAGTGGAACGGAATGCGGCTTCACGAGTACTATTTTTCCAATCTTGCCAAAGAGCCGAAAAATTTTGACGGGAATTCGACTTTGGCTCTGCAGATCAAGAAAGATTTCGGGACATTTTCTGACTGGGAAAAGGATTTTCGCGCCACTGCCGCGATGCGCGGAATCGGCTGGGCGATAATGCACCTCGACCCGGCGGCGCAAAAACTTCTCAACGTCTGGGTAAACGAGCACGACACCGGGCATCTCGCGGGCGCGGTTCCGGTTCTCGTTTTGGATGTTTTCGAGCATGCCTATATGCTCGATTACGGCACAAAAAAAGCCGACTATATCGAGGTGGCAATGAAAGTGATTGACTGGGAAACGGCAGCGAGAAGATACGATCTGGCGATGAAAGCGCTCGAGAATAAACCAAAAGACGTGGATCACTTTGGGTGTTTATGTTAAGCGTTACTCCAGACAACAGTCAATTGCTTTTTTGACTAATTCTCCCAGCTTTCCCAAAAATCCTTTCTTCTTTTTATCGTGAACGTTTATCGCGTCATCGTCAATCTTTTTGATATCATCCGTATTTACGAGCTTCATATTAAGTCCCCAAAAAAGGGAATAGCAGTCATAGGCTTTTTCAAAAAGCTCCGAAGCCTCTTTAATATTTCCCGCCTTATGTTGTTTTGTACCGACTTCCATCAGCCGCATCGAAGCGGCCAGGAGATGTTTTGAAATGCACCAGACCTCGCCTTCATAATCCTTCACGATTTTTCGCAAGAGTTCTCCGCGCATAGCGCGCACTTCCTGAAGCATATCGTAATACTTGCTTTTTCCGGTTTTTGCTCCCGTGAAAAAGAAGTGCTCCTCAATGCTCACCAGATTCATAATGGCGATTGACAAATCCTGGTCCGAAGAGAGATCCATCTTGTCGGCTTTTTTCATTTCATCCGCTTTTTGAATCAGCTCGTTTATTTTCCTGATTTTTTCTTGGTCGGGCATAAGTTTAGCAAATAAAATATAAAATTATGCTGGCGATAACCAGTGGCGCGATTGCCACTGCAATTTTTTGTCCCTTGAAATGCGATTTGCCCTCGTTTTTCTTGAACAAGTAGTTGTGAACGATTACTCCCGCCGAGAATAGCACGGTCCCCAAAATTATTCCAAACAGCAATCTATCCATTCCGCAGAACTTGTCAAATGGGTTTCTTCCAATAAAACCTTTCCACCAGAGGGGGCCAACGATTAGTAGGTAATATCCGACGGTGACCAAAATTTTTCTTCCCTTGAAGCGAATTTCTTTTTTATTCAGCCAGTTAATAGTCCAGATGATAAGCGAGACCGCGAACCCGCCAATCCAGAGTCCAGAGATAGTATCGTCAATCCCGAGCCATTCGGCCAGTCCTAGGCCGGCCCCGACGGCCACCGTGCAGACGGGGCAAACGGCGTGGGTGAGCGGCGCGCCTGCGAACAAAGCTACCGCAGATATTGAGAGTATTTTTTTCATGGGAAGTACGCTATCAAATTTCAAATTATAAATTTTAAATTTGAAATGAAGTCCAAATGACCAAATTTTAAAATTTGATATTTAAAATTGATTTTAAATTTGAAATTTAGAATTTAAAATTTCAAGTATATTTTATCTCATTTCCCCATTTTCCGAAAGCCCTTGACATCCATTGCGTGTGTTTTGGGATGTGGTATAATATCCACAGGAGTAAAAAAATAAAACCGATGAAAATTTCGAGACTTCTAAAAAAGGGGCGAAGATGGTTTTTCTCTTTGGCTCTTTTTGTTTTGGTCTTCGCGCTGGCGTGCGCGGTGAAAATCCAGGCGGCTGGAAATGTCACCGGCTGGCTCTGGGGAGGAACGGAGGACGGGCTGGGGAATAATACCGGCGTGGGGTGGATAAGCGTCAACAATACCAGCGGAGGCGGCGCGACGAATTACGGAGTCAATGTCCCGGCTGACAACGGGAATATGAACGGCTATGCCTGGAGCGAAAACATCGGCTGGGTCAGTTTCAACGAAAGCGATTTGTCCGGTTGTCCCCAGGGCCAGTGCGTGGCCAAACGGGACGGGATAAACATCAAGGGCTGGGCGCGGATTTTGGGCATCAAGGACGCGGCGGCGGTCGGCAATTCCGGCGGCTGGCAGGGCTGGCTCTCTCTTTCCGGTCCCGGCTACGGACTGAAGCTTGACACGGATAATAACAAATTTCAAAGCGGGAGTTACGCCTGGTCGGACGAGCTGGGCTGGGTGGACTTCAGCCGGGTGACTTTCACTCCTCCCTGTTCGCCTCTTTGCGGCAGCGCCGTCAGCCAGACTTTCTGCGCCGGCGGTTCCGGACCGGCTTCGAATTTGTGCGCACAGGGGACCGCTTCAAGCGTCAGCGGCACGGGGCCGTGGAGCTGGGCCTGCACCAATGGTTGTTCTGTAGTAAGTTGCACAACTGGATCTCCCCAACCGCTGGCCAACGGCTCTTGTGGCACTGCTGATGGCGGTTCCTTCTGTCAGGGCGGAACCCCAAGCAACGAGGAACTCTGCTCGGCGGGCACTCCGGTTCCCAGCGCCGCTTCGCTTGATCTCGACGTCTATGAAGTAACTTGGCAGTGTCAGGGTCTCTGCGGAGGTGCGAATGAGGACTGCAGTGCCAAGGGAACAAAAGCCTGCGGCTGGATTGAGACGAATCCCCAGTAGTCGTTTACTAATTTGTGAAAATATATGCCTTACATTGAGAACCTGGAAAGAAACCAGAGAATCAGAAGCGTCTCGATTGCGATTGCGACTGCTGTCATAATCGGAGCTTTGATTTGGCTGACTTTTTGGCTTTGGGGAGCTCCCGGCTCGGCTCCGGCCAAGCCGGCGGCAAATGAGAAACCGATAGTGCCTCCCAAGGAAACCCTGGAATCAGTGACAGCTCCACAGGAAGCTGAAACCCAAAAGGAAAGTAAGCCGGAAGCGGTTCCATCGCCTATGCCGGAAAATGTTCAGCAAAACCTAACTACCCCTCAAAAAGAACAGCCGTCTTCCGGAGCGGTACCGAAGAATGTGATGGATTCTTTGAACGCTAAATAATTTTTGGTAATTTATAAATTATTGTAAAAATATGAACCCGGAAAAATTGAAGTCAGCTGTCAAGAGCATCCTGCCGTCTCTCATCGCTCTCGCTTTCATCGGCGGGCTTGTTTATGCCTGGACGGAGCCTGGCCAGTCCCCTCCCGGCGGAAACTTGGGCGCGCCACTTAACACTTCTAATCTCGGCCAGTACAAGGAAGGCGGGCTTCTCTTGAACACCGGCGGAGCCCCCAACGGCCTCATTGTCCAGAATGGGAATGTGGGGATTGGGACAACAAACCCATCAGCGACGCTGGACGTTTCGGGCAGTATCCAGGTTGGGGATGATACCTCACCCTGTACTGCAGCCAAGGCAGGAACTCTAAGGTGGAATTCGGGCAGCCTTCAAGTCTGCGATGGCAGCTCATGGTCCGGGGTCGGAGGAGCTTTGCCTGGAACACTGGGTGGCGTGTGCAAGCCTGACGGAACTCCGGTCGCACCGGCCGCGTCGTGCTTTCTCACGGGATATTTTGACAATCGTCCCGGCTGGTATGGATGGATGGTATATTCGTATGAAATCACCAGTTGCACTCCGGGCTGGGATTTTGTGACTGTTTACCGGAACGGCACTGGCTATGGAACAGGGTATTGTTTGAAACAGTAACCTCTCCAAATTTAGTTGTTGAGCCTAAAATAATATTTGACGCAAGAAAACATGGACTCTAAAGAAAACCGGGAATTCAGCGAGGACTCCTCACAGAAATCGAATTTGCTACTGGCAGTCGGTATGCTTGTCGTAGGATTGCTCATTGGTGGACTAGTCTGCGAAATTCACTTTAGTCGCAAATTGGGTCAGGCTGAAAAAGAATGCATGACGCAAGCAGCGGGAGTCAAAAAAAACGGCGCTGTGCCGGGCGCCCCGAACACCTCCAAGATTATTATTCCTGATCAAATCTTTGATATTTGGGGAATTGTTGAAAAAGTTGACGGAAACATCCTTGCTATCAATGCCTTTTTCTTTGGAGGACAGAAGAGATACACCGTCAAAGTCGTTGACAGCACCAAGGTGGCCAAAAGGGAAATATTGGAAAATCCTCCCAAGCCTGAAGAAGGCAAGCTACCCACTTCTCCTTTCGAAGAAACTGAAGCCAGACTTTCTGATTTAAGGAAAGGTGATAATGTTGCCATCGAAGCTGCAGAAAACATAAAGGATAAAACCGAGTTTGAGGCTAAAAGTATTTTCATCCAAGTAATAAGCCAACCGACTTCCCCCGCTTCCCAACGGTAAATAGTCGGTCTCTGGTTTTAAAGTAACAACTTTAGAACAATCTAAATATGTCTTATGAAGCAAAAGCTCACAAAACAAATCTCCTACTGGCTGGGAGTGATCGCGGTGGGAATTGCCTTGAGTCTCGTTTTGCAGTTTGCCCGGGCCTGGACCGAGCCAAGCGAATCTCCGCCGGGCGGAAACTTGGGCGCGCCGATCAATTCAGGCGGGAGCGGACAAACGAAAGCGGGCCCGCTGGGAGTGAATTCAAGCGGACTCGGCGCGCTTCCTCTCCAGCAAGGGATGGATGTGGGCGGGAAAACCCAAGCTGATGATTTCTGCCTGCGGAGCGACCCGGCGAAGTGTTTGAGCAGTCCGTCGGGCCTCCGGGTCGGTCCGCCCGGATGTAACAATGTTCTGACCTTGAGCTCGACCTGCCTTACCAAAGTTTGCGATGTGTCTTGCAGCAGCGGCCATTGTTTCTTCTGCGGGAGGATAAGTCTGGGATGCGCTGCAACCTTTCGCAATTGCGACGGCAGCTGCTCGGCCGGCTCGCCGGTAACCTGTCCCACGAATCCCATATAAGGGAAATTAAACGTTGAGAATTATGAAACAAAAAACTGCGAAAAATTTCACCTACTGGCTGGAAGTCGCGGCCATTGGCGTTGTTCTGGGCCTTGTTCTCCAGGGTGCCCGGGCTTGGATCGAGCCGAGCGAAGCCCCGCCGGGCGGAAACTTGGGCGCGCCGATAAACACCAGTGGAAACACGCAGGTGAAGGGCGGATCCCTGGGTATTAACTCCGATGGCAATCCAGTCGGCCTGCTGGTTGGAGGAAACACTGGAATAGGAACTACCGCCCCCAACACACTAGCGCCGAACAGTCAGCCGGGGAATTTGGATGTCAATGATATCTAGGGTTAAGTTTGAAATATCGGACCAGAGATGATAAATTTCTGGCATGAAAATTGTTTGTCCAAAATGCGAGAGAAAAAGCGGTTTCTGGAGACTAGGAGACGGCAGAGTAAAATGTTCGCGATGCA
>Ga0233422_10001238_pt1 | contig 11536 bp, 8 predicted proteins | sample Watercolumn_Mata_2_FD_182724 | JGI IMG/M metagenome (GOLD analysis project Ga0233422, IMG submission 182724) | Freshwater microbial communities from Lake Matano, South Sulawesi, Indonesia - Watercolumn_Matano_2014_110_MG | ecosystem: Environmental > Aquatic > Freshwater > Lake | place...
TGCTACGAATCCGCCATACTCCCAATCAGCGAGACGCCCGAAAGCCTTCGCACCGAGGAGCAGCGGGACATCTGAACCGTCGGGCAGCCGTTTGCCGATTCTCCGCGAATAGAACAGCTGAAGCGGCCGATAGAAACCGGAGTTCCGATCTCTGCCTGACGGCATGAACACCTCGTTCCCCTGCGTAAAGAACGGCCTGCGCTCGTTGAAATAGGTTTCGTAGCGTGTGATGTTGAAAGCGAAGGGATCGGCTTCGATCTGTGCGAAGTCGGGATTCGCAGTCATTTGGAAGGTAAGCTTCTGCGAAGGATTGTAGAAGACGTCGAGACCTACATCCGGTTCACCTTTGTATTTTCCGTCACTGAGATACGTCGCACGCGTAATGCCGACTGGATAGAATTCAAGATTGTGGCCCTTGATCGACGGCCGGAAGTCTTCGAAAACAAGCTTGCCGAACTTCGAGATTCGTTGTCCCTCCACTTCCTCATACTTGCACCAGTACGTATCCTCATTTCGGGCGGGCATCCATCGGTCGAAATCTAGTCCCCATTCTGTCAACGAGAGATCGTACTGAATCGATCTGTATGGAATTTCCCACTCAACGACATAGCCCCAGTCATAGATTTTTGCGTCGGAGAACCACACCCCATCCCACGCGTAGTCACGGTTTCGGGCATCATCAACCAATCGACAATCCGCCCTTGCTCCGCCGGCAGTCACCGCGAGCTTGTATGCAGTACGGCGATCCATGAACGTGTCGAGCATGATCGACACGACATCTCCTGAAGCTTCATCGAGCTTCCCCGTGTTGCCCTGGATACTGTCCCGCTCGTCGTAGCAGACCATCAGACAGAACAGAGCGTCATCAGTCGTCAGCAGTTTCGCGACCGTTCTTCGCGAAGATTGTCGACCCGCATATGGCTGTAGTTGATAGAATCCGTCAATGGAATCTGCGACGCTCCACAGTGGATCGACGATTCCGTCGATGACGATGCGTGCGGGACTCTTTTTGAGCGAGAGGCTCCTTCCATTCTGAGCGGCAACCGCGGTCACTGCACAGAGTACGAGGGCAAAGACCATGAATGAGCGCATGGGTGATACCTTTGGAAAAAGGTGGCTGAATAGGAGGTTGGATCGATGTAGGAGTTTCGGCTCATGCGGATGACAAATAGATGGACGAGATTCTTGAAAGGAAGTTGCACGCGTTTGGCGCTAATCACGTGCGGGTCAGAAGTTTGCGTCGGGTGAACACTCCCGCCGAGTCGCGGCTCGCCTTGATTTTCCTTCCCACATTGCCTAGATTCCTGCGTCGTTTCCGCGCCCAAGAGCGCACGAAGACAGCAGCTTACAGACACCTTTCCATCGAATTCTTCTTTTTCCGCCCTATGACAACACACATGAATCATCCTCCACAGCGCCATTTGTCCGCCCACAGAGCCGACTTTCCTTCGCTGAAGAGGCTCTATCACGGCCTACCTTTGACCTATTTCGACGGGCCGGGCGGCACACAGGTACCTCAAGCCGTCATCAATGCAATATCTTCGTACTACACAACCTGCAACTCAAATACGCACGGCTCCTTCATCACCACGCAGGAATCGGACGCGATCATCCAAAGCACCCGCGAGCACCTTGCTGTTTTCTTCAATGCTCCAAGCACGCGCTGCATCTCAGTCGGCGCGAACATGACGACACTGAATTTCTCCGTCAGCAAGGCCATTGGCCGCTCGATGAAAGAGGGTGATGAAGTCCTTATTACGCAGCTTGACCACGAGGCAAATCGAGGTCCGTGGCTGGCTCTCAAGGAGCGGGGTGTCGTTGTTCGGGAGATTGTCCTGAAGCACGATGGTACGCTTGACTACGAAGACATGGCGGCAAAAATCAACAAGCGGACCAGATTGCTGGCCATGGGGCTCGCCTCCAACGCTCTGGGGACTGTGAACGATGTTGCACGCGCCCGGGAGCTGACGACGAAGGTTGGTGCCTGGCTCCTCTTGGATGCAGTTCACTTCGCCCCTCATTTCGCAATCGACGTCGCCGAGCTCGACGCGGATTTTCTTCTTTGCTCGGCATATAAGTTCTATGGCCCGCATGTCGGGATTCTCTACTCAAGAGAGGGTTTGCTCGACGAACTCGAGCCCGACCGGTTGATTACTCAAGACCAACATGCGCCTTATCGCATCGAGACTGGCACCCTGAACCATGCAGCTCTTGCCGGCGTCAAAGCCGCAATCGAGTACATCGCATCCCTCGGAGTTGGAACCGATCTTCGGTCACAGCTCGTCTCAGCATTCGGGACAATCGGCCAGCACGAACGAGGCCTTGCCAGATTCCTCTATGAAGAACTGAAGAAGATCCCGGGAATCACCGTCTACGGACAGCCATTTGGCTCATCTCTCCGGGCACCGACAATTTCTTTTACGACTGAAGGAAAGCGCCCTGAGGAAGTTTGTTCAGTCCTCGGGGAGAAGGGATTCTGCACTTGGGACGGCCATTTCTATGCCTTTCGGGCCATTGAGGTCCTGGGGTTGCTGGAGCGGGGTGGCGTAACGAGAATCGGGATATCCTTCTATAATACTCATGATGAAGTCTCGCGCCTCATCGACGCCATGCACGCCATCGCGAAAGAAGACAAGAAATGAGTACAGCATCAATGAAAGCACTTTTGGTCGGATTCGGGAATGTTGGACAGAAGATCGCGGAGATATTGTTTGTCGAGCGGGACATCCATCCCCGCCTTCACGATCTACGTCTCTCCGTTGTCGGCATCATCACGAAGTCGCGCGGGTCGGTAGTGAATCACAATGGCGTGGATGTCGTGAAAGCTCTGAAGGAAATACGGGATGGCGGGCGATTCTCGTGGGCGAACTTCGAGCTCACAAGTCTCAACGCATTTGATGCCGTTCGTCAACTCGACTACGATGTTCTCGTCGAGCTCTCCACGCTCTCGATTGCAGAACGCGGCGAGCCAGCTCTCTCGCATGTCAGGGAAGCGCTCAGCCGCGGACGGCATGTCGTGACCGCGAACAAAGCCCCTGCGGCATTTGCGTATCGCGAACTGACGACGCTGGCAGAAGAGAAGGGAGTGAAATTCCTGCACGAGTCGACGGTGATGGACGGGACTCCCGTCTTCAACCTGGCTGGGTCGGGATTGAAAGGTTGTGTCATCAAGTCGATCTCGGGAGTTCTGAATTCCACAACTAACTACGTGCTTTCTCGGATGGAGCAAGGTGAATCATTGGATGATGCTGTGCGCTTCGCCCAACAGGAGGGATTTGCAGAAGCGGATCCGCGTCATGACCTTGAAGGCTGGGACGCGTCCGCGAAGATCGCTGTCCTCGCGAACGCTCTGATGGGCGCATCGATGACGCCGCTGGACGTCGAACGGCAGGGAATCACGCATGTACAAGTGGCAGATGCTCAACGTACTGTGAAAGAGGGGAAAAACCTGAAACTCATCTGCAAAGCATGGCGGGAAGGAACGGATGTGCGGGCCAGCGTGTCTCTTGAAGAAATCGAGAGAGGTCACCCCTTTGCGCCGATCAGAGAGACGGGATCGATCATCATGTTTGAGACCGATCTGCTTGCACCGTTTGTGATCACGGAGACTGATCCCACTCTTTATGATACTGCCTACGGTGTGATCAACGATTTGATGAGCTTGAAGGGGTAGGAATGCTTGGGAGATCCCACGCACCTGCAGGCGTACCCTCCTGTAGGTGCGTGGGATCTGCAGCTTCAAGAAAGATTCCACGCACCCGCATGAGTACTCTCCTGAAGGTGCGTGGGATCTGCAGCTTCAAGAAAGATTCCACGCACCCGCATCAGTACTCTCCTGAAGGTGCGTGGAATCTGCAGCATCAAAGAAAGTCCCACGCACTTGCACGAGCATTCTCCTGTAAGTGCGTGGGATCTGCAGCATCAGGGTCCCTGGAAGATCCCAAGAAGATTCCACGCACCTACACGAGCACTCCCCTGAAGGTGCGTGGAATCTGCAGCATCAAAGAAAGTCCCATGCACTTGCACGAGCATTCTCCTGTAAGTGCGTGGGACTTGCAGCATCAGGGTCCCTGGAAGATTCCAAGAAGATCCCACGCACCTACACAAGCACTCCCCAGAAGGTGCGTGGAATCTACAGCATCAAAGAAAGTCCCACGCACTTGCACGAGCATTCTCCTGTAAGTGCGTGGGATCTGCAGCATCAGGGTACCTGGAAGATTCCACGCACCTACACGAGCACTCCCCAGAAGGTGCGTGGAATCTGCAGCATCAAAGAAAGTCCCACGCACCTGCACGAGTACTCTCCTGTAGGTGCGTGGGACATTCATCGCGTACTAGAATCCCTGGTGCTCCGTCCGAGCAATGATCTCATCCTGCAGCGATTTGCCGAGGTCGCAGAAGTAGTCGCTATATCCCGCCACACGGACAATCAAATCTCTGTACTGTTCAGGGTGTGCCTGAGCTTCGCGCAGCGTCTGGGCATTCACGACGTTGAACTGAATGTGATGCCCGCCCAGTGTGAAGTACGAACGCACGAGATGAGAAAGGCTGTCGATCCCCTTTTCGTCGGCGAGGAGTTGCGGCGTGAATTTCTGATTCAGGAGTGTCCCACCGGTCCGGACGTGATCCATCTTTCCCGCCGATTTCAGAACTGCTGTTGGGCCTTTCCGATCCGCCCCCTGAACAGGTGAAATTCCCTCGGACAGAGGCGTTCCCGCCATACGGCCGTCCGGCGTGGCTCCGGTTACTGAACCGAAGTACACGTGGCACGTCGTAGGAAGCATGTTGATACGGTAAACTCCTCCCTTGGTGTTCTTTCTCCCGTTCACCGAATCGTAGAATGCATCAAACGTCCATTGCATCAGACTGTCCGCATAGTCGTCATCATTGCCGTACTTCGGGGTCTTGTTGACAAGCAGAAGTCGCGTCTTCTCGTCGCCATCGAAGTTCTGGCTCAGGATCTTCAGGAATTCGGGCAATGCGAACGTCTTATGCTCAAACACGTGAAACTTCAGCGCGGCAAGGCTGTCCGTGATAGTGCCAATGCCGACACCCTGAATATAGTTGGTGTTGTACCGCGCACCACCATTGTTGTAATCCTTACCGTTGTTGATGCAGTCATCGATCAGCACAGAAAGGAACGGCACAGGCATGTGCTCCGCATACAGGCGCTCGATGACATTATTCCCTCTCAGTTTTATTTCGATGAAGTGCTTCAGCTGGCGCTTGAAGGCATCCAGGAGATCATCCAACGTCTTGAAGGATGCAGGATCGCCTGACTCGACGCCGATTTTTTCCCCGGTTCGCGGATCGACGCCATTCGACAGAGTGAGCTCAAGAACTTTCGGGATATTGAAATATCCCGTCAGGATATAGCTCTCTTTTCCGAACGCCCCGACTTCGACGCAACCGCTTGCCCCGCCATTCCGGGCATCTTCCACGCTCTTCCCCTGCCGTAGCAATTCCTCGACAATCGTGTCGGCATTGAACACGGACGGTTGACCTCTTCCCTTCCGGACGACCCGGCACGCGTGCTTGAGGAATTCATCCGGATTCTTCTTGCTGAGTTGAATATTCGAGCTTGGCTGTACGAGGCGCATCTCATCGATCACATCGAGAATCAGATGCGTGAGGTCATTCACTCCATCACTTCCGTCTGGTTTCAAGCCGCCCGTATTGATGTTGGCAAAATCGGTGTACGTCGAGCTTTCCGCAGCAGTCACTCCGACCTTTGGCGGCGCCGGCTGGTTATTGAACTTCACCCAGAAGCACTCGAGCAACTCGCGAACGCCCTCTTCCGTCAGCGAGCCGTCCGCCAACTCCCTCGCATAGAAAGGATACAGGTGCTGATCAAGCCGGCCGGGATTGAAGGAATCCCACGGATTGAGTTCTGTAACAACGCCAAGGTGAACGAACCAGTAGTATTGAAGAGCTTCCCAGAACGTGGTCGGCGCATTCGCGGGCACATGCCGGCACACGAGGGCAATCGATTCCAGTTCCGCTTTCCGCTTTGGATCACGCTGCACTTCTGCAAGTTCCTGCGCCTTCTCTGCATATCGTTGCGCCAATGTGAGCACACCATCGATTGCGATGCTCATGGCTGAGAGTTGCTCTTTCTTGCTATAGGCGTCAGGATCGTTCAGATAGTCGAGCTTCTTCAGGCTTTCCGCGATCTCCCGCTTGAAGTCAAGAAGTCCCTTGTGATAGATCTTCTCATCAAGCACCGTATGACCCGGCGCCCGTTGCTCCATGAACTCGGTGAAGATGCCGGCGCTGTAAGCATCTTTCCACTCTTCTGCCATTTCTTCAAAGATCTTTTCGCGGAGCGTATTCCCCTGCCAGAAGGGAATGATCGACTCGACGTATTCCTTCTTTGTAGCGTCGTCGACCCGGAACCAGACTTTCTCCCGGCTGTTCAGGATTTCCAGGTCGCGGGCACTATGGCAGCAGAGTTCCGGATAGGTGTAGGTTGCTTTTGGAGCGGGCCCGCGCTCGCCGACGATCAGTTCTCCATCGTTGATGCAGATCTCTTTCCGCTCCATAATGCGCCTGAACGTCAGTGCACGCCGCATTGGGGCGGAAAGGAACTGTGCCTCGCGCGCAAATTCGGTAACGATTCTGGCGCGCTCAGCGGAGAGGTGCGGAGTAGCATTGATGCTCTGTTCGCGAAGCTTTTTGACTCTCTCTGTCATTCGCTATTCTCTGATTGTTGAAGACTGATCCCTTCATCCCACCCAATAACCGGTAACTGAATACTATGCTAAAGGTACAGCGATTGAGCACGAGAATCAATTATGAGAGGGCAAAAGTCCCGGTGTGAGTCTCTCCCTGTGCAAGATCAGTGTCGGGAATTCGGACGTCGAGGAGGGTGAGCCAGGAAACCGATTCGGGGATTTCGAATAGATTGCCTTGTTCATTAGGAAGATTTGGCATAGATTTACGCACCGACGATATCCCGATGTTCATTCCGAAGGATCATCGGGTTCATTCCATGACACTATCAAGGATCTCGTCATGCCTCTCCCAAAATTTGCGTTCTTCAATGACAAAATTGTGCCGTACTCTGAAGCGAAGGTGGGGATACTGACTCATGGTCTCAACTATGGAACAGGAGTATTTGGCGGACTCAGAGGGTATTGGAACGACGAAGAAAAACAGCTGTTCATTTTCCGGCCGATCGATCATTTCCAGAGGTTTCTGGAATCAACCCGTCTGTTGCGGATGGAATTCAAGTACACCCGCGAGGAAGTGGTTCAAAAACTCATGGAACTCATCCATAAAGAAGATTTGCACGAGGATTGCTATGTACGACCGCTCGCGTTCTACACAGACGAAATCATCGGAGTCCGTCTTCACAATGTAACTCCGATGTTGACGATTTCCGTTCTTCCGTTTGGGCGCTACCTTGAGAAGGAAGAAGGCGCCCACGTGATGTTTTCTTCGTGGAGAAGAATAGATGACAACATCATTCCCGCCCGGGGAAAAATCTCGGGAGGATATGTGAACTCGGCTCTCGCGAAGTCGGATGCGAACCTGGCAGGATTCGACGAGGCCATTCTTCTCAATCAGGATGGCCATATTTCAGAAGGATCCGCAGAGAATGTATTCATTCTGCGAAAGGAGAAGATCATCACTCCCCCGGTGACAGATAATATCCTCGAAGGAATCACAAGGAATTCGATGATCACTCTGTTGCGCGACGAGCTGGGTATGGAGGTGGTGGAGCGATCAATCGACAGAACGGAAGTGTATCTCGCAGACGAGGCATTCATGGTCGCCACGGGCGCCCAGATTGTCGCCGTCACCAAGGCTGATCACAGGAAGATCGGAAGCGGGTCGATGGGACCGGTGACGCAAAGATTGCGTGACTTGTATTTCAATGTGGTCCGCGGCCGCGTGCCAAAGTACCGCAAGTGGTGTTACCCCGTGTACGCAAGATAGTACTCAGGAGGGTCACAGAATAGCGTGGCCCTCCTGCCATTTCTCCTGGCTTGCTCCGCACTTCACTCCAGCGTGTATTCACGAAGTCGCGCCTCAAGCTCTCCCGCCGCCTCAAAGTCCATGACAAAACGATCGTACTCGGATGGACTCGTGAAATAGGGACTCTGTCTGAATCCTTTGCTCAGAGTCGGTGTCCTCTTGCCGATCCAGTCGAGAAAATCCGAATGGGTCCATTCCGCAGGAGTTCCAACCAAACCAGCGTCGACGGGATTGCGATGGATGTACCGACAGAGATGAGCAAAGTACTCTTCTGAATCGACTGCTTTGGCCTTAAACCTCTCCTCGAAAAGAGTACCAGTCCTCCCGAATCTCTTGTTAAAAGCTTTGACATACCGGTTGAACGTTTGCTGCATCGCATCGCTGATGGGCCGGTTGGAATTCTGCCGCAGGAGGAAATGGAAATGATTCGGCATGAGGCAATACGAGATCACGGTGACTTCAAACCGTCTCGCCGCTTCACCCAACAGACGGAGAAGATAATGATAGTTTTCCGGCTCTCTGAAGATACAGCATCGATTGCATCCTCTGTTGAAGACATGGTAGATCTCGCCTGAGGCAAACACCGCATCTCGACGTGCCATCGAAAGTCCTTTCTGCCATTGGTGCGGATCCTGTACAACGAAAGTCCCACGCACCTTAAAGGTGCGTGGGACTTATCTGGATTCCCTCTGGTTCAAAGAAAGCAAATGAGGCCGGATAGTCAAATCAAATCAATTGACATTCCTGCTACATGCTCCGAATCTCTTTCAGCGCATCAAACAACGCAATGACGTTCGTCACTGGCACATTGCCCTGGACGTTGTGCACAGCGTTGAACACGAATCCGCCATCCTTCCCAAAGACATCACATCTCTGCACTACCTCATCTCTCACCTCATCCGGCGTGCCGAACATGAGCGTCTTCTGAGTGTCGATGCCCCCGCCCCAGAACACGATCTCAGAACCATACTCCTTCTTGAGCTCCTCCGGCGCCATCCCTGCGGCAGAACACTGCACCGGATTGAGAATGTCGAAGCCCGCCTCGATGAATGACGGTATCAATGAGACAACCGAGCCGCACGAATGCTTGAATGTCTTCCACGTCGTGTGGATGTGGATCCAGTCGTTGATTCTCTTGTAGTAAGGGAAATAGAGGGAATTGAAGGTTTCAACCGAACAGAACGTTGACCACTGTGTTCCGAAATCAGTTCCACAGATGAACACCGCATTCACCGATTCTCCCACCCGTTTATGAATCTTCATGAGATTCTCTATCGCCACAACACACTGCTTCTCAAAGACCTCGTGGATATATGGCTGACGCGTCAGCGTTGACACATACCACTCTTCGATGTCGCGAATCCCCTTCGGATGCTTGAGGAATGGGGCCGGGACAAGCGCAATGTCCCCAAATGCCATCCCCCCGAAGGTTGCCATCACCGCCCTGCCTGTTTTTGCCCTGGCCTTCACCTCAGACTCAAAGTAATCGAGGTTGGCGTCTGAGATCGGAGTGAATTCCTCAAGGTTGTCTCTCGGATCGAGTTGTTCGTCGTCGATCGGATTCTGCCGAATAATCGCATCGAAGAAGAACCCGTCCTTCGGCATCCTCCCCGAGGGCGGGACGGTCAGATCACCTTTTGGATAAATAAGCGTGTCGCCGTTGGCAGCCTTGGTGACCGTGAAATTCTCCGGCACAAGTATCTCCATCCCATCGTCCATTCGCCAGGGCCTCCAATTCTCGTTCCTGAACCCAAACATCGTCTCGGGCGGCGGTACTCCTTCGACATCGATACCCAGGGCCTGCTTCAGATCTTCATCGACCATCCCCAGCATCTGATACGGCTCGTGCACCTTTACGGGTGATTTTTCAAGGCCATAGTGTGCGCGCAAAGCGGCGACAATACGGGCATGCATCCCCGTCACTGCCGTGCTACCGAAATCGACGGGAACTGTGTCAGGCTGCTGGTGCCGGAGGGCGGCCAGGACGCGTTCTTTGCTAGTCATCGTGGTAACCTTTCGAGGCACAAACGTCTGGTGATTCCATTTCCCAAGTTCTTAGTTCAGGACAAGCTCGATGACAGGCACAACAGGATCCGGCTTCTTCACCGGAAGTTTCAGAATAACGGTCTCTGAAGATATCGTGTCAAGTTTGTTCTGGAACGGTCTGTCGGCTTTGCCGAACAATACCTCTGAGCCATCATGGAGGAGCTGGGCATACTTCACCTTGCCGCCGAAACCGGGCAGGAACAGATTCCCCAACGGCCAGTTCAAAACGTGCACATACAGCCGCTTCGTCAGTGGATTGTATGTGAGGAGGCAGTTTTCCGGGGCCTTGAACTCTGCCGGTGCCTGCGTGCAGCCGTAGATCGATCGAGAGTGCAGTCTCATCCAATCTCCCATTTCCTTGAGCCGGTTCTTGGCTCGCTCGTCAAATGTCCCGCGCGACGTTGGCCCCACGTTGAGCAACAAGTTCCCGCCTTTGCTGACCGTCTCGACAAGAAGTGCAACGAGCTGGTGAGGACTCTTCCATCCTTCTTCATCCCTATAGTAACCCCACGAATCAGAAAACGTCTGGCACGTTTCCCACGGCACTTTCTTGCCGTTGACGGAAATCCACTCGCGGGGAATGAACTGCTCCGGCGTCTTGAAATCCCAGCCTCCAGGCACATCGTCAAGATCCAGCCTGTCATTCACGATGACATTCGGCTGGAGCTCACGCACCATCTTCAATAGTCGCTCAGAATCCCAGTCATCACGTCCACGCCCATCCTTCCCTTTCGGAAAGGAATAGTCGAGAAACAGACAGTCGATCGTGCCAAATTCAGTCAGGATTTCGCGTACCTGACTGAACAAGTACTCGCCGTACTTTTTCATGTCTCTGCCTGCAGCCTTCCGCTTGAACTCCTCATTGTTGTACATCGGATGGTTGCGGTCAACAGTGTACTCGGGATGATGCCAGTCGAGCAGTGAATAGTAGAAGCCAACTTTGATCCCTTCGTCGCGGTAAGCCTGCACAACTTGCTTGAGAAGATCATTGCCATACGGGGTCTTGGTGACTTTGTAGTCTGTATACTTCGAATCCCATAGACAGAAGCCCTCGTGGTGCTTTGCCGTGATCACGAAATACTTCATGCCGGCATACTTCGCCATTCGAGCCCATTCCTTCGGATTGAAGAGGTCAGGATTGAAGAGCTCAAAGTATTTCTGATAGTCCTCATCGGTGATGTGCTCGTAGTTCTTGACCCATTCGTGCCGGGCGGGCATCGAGTACAGTCCCCAGTGAATGAACATCCCGAACCGGGCTTCCGTCCACCACTTCATTCGCTCGGCTTTTTGAGCTTCAGTCTCCGGCTTCAGAATGGATTGAGCGAAAGACGGGGCCATCAATAAAGAAAGGGTGATCCAGGCAAGGAACATTCGCTTGAAGGTCATAAGTTCTCCTTTGAATAGAAGGACAGCACGATGCGGAGGGCGTGCATAAGGTATCTGAGAATGGATCAAAGAGCAAGCAATCAAGAACTGACTCGCCTCCAAGGCCGAGAGCCCGGTCTGTCAG
>Ga0233422_10001240_pt1 | contig 11510 bp, 12 predicted proteins | sample Watercolumn_Mata_2_FD_182724 | JGI IMG/M metagenome (GOLD analysis project Ga0233422, IMG submission 182724) | Freshwater microbial communities from Lake Matano, South Sulawesi, Indonesia - Watercolumn_Matano_2014_110_MG | ecosystem: Environmental > Aquatic > Freshwater > Lake | place...
CTTTGAGCCAGGCATTCGAGACGACGATCTTCGTGCCGCCCAAACCCGACACGGTCGGAGCTCTCGGTGCCGCGCTGATAGCAAGAGACAGGGGAATGTAAGGCCACTCATTCCAACAGAGATGGGGTTGTGACCTACACGATAAAATTGGGGATCAGCGCGTGCCTCCTCGGCGAGAGGGTGCGGTACGACGGAGGACACTCTCACGACCCGTTTCTCACGGACACCTTGGGAAGACTCGTGGAGTTCGTAGCGGTATGCCCTGAAGTGGAATGCGACTTGGGCATACCAAGAGAGCCGATGCGCCTAGTTGGAGATCCCGCGTCCCCGCGTCTTGTAACGATCGCGACTGGCCGGGATTTGACCGACCGCATGATGCGATTTGCTCGCAAGCGTGTCGTGGAACTCGAAGAAGAAGAGCTGGACGGGTTCGTTTTCAAGACCCGGTCCCCTAGCAGCGGCGTGGAGCGCGTCAAGGTCTACAACGAAAAGGGAACTCCAGTAATAAAGGGTGTGGGCATCTTCGCCCGCGTGTTTATGGAGCATTTCCCGCTGATTCCCGTGGAAGACGAGGAGCGCCTACACGATCCAGGACTACGAGAGCATTTTATCGAACGGATCTTTGTCCTCAAGGGGTGGCGTCATCTGATGGCTCGGCGACCGACTCGTGGGAAGATCGCGGATTTTCACTCAAAGCACCGATTGGTCGTCATGTCACACAGTGAGAAGCATTACCGAGAGCTGAGCCGCCTCGTGGCCGAGGCAAAAGATTATTCCGCAGACGAACTTCAGCGCCGTTACCAGCGCGGACTCATGGACGCGCTGAAAATACGGAGCAATGTAAAGAAACATGCTAAAGTCCTTTTCCACATATTGGGATACCTCAAGAAGGACTTATCCAGCGAGGAGAGGCAAGAGGTGCTTGAGATCGTCGAGCAGTACCTCAACGGAAATGTCCCTCTCATCGTTCCGATAACATTACTCAACCACTTTGCCAGGAAATTCGCCAAGCAGGATCTCAGACAGGAGTACTATCTGAATCCGGAGCCTCTAGAACTACGGATGCGGAACCACGCATGAGGTCTTCAAGGCCCGCCTGAAAGACATTATGAGGGCTTAGGTACTAACATTTCACGAGGTGCAGCACTTGAGGCTTCCCCCCCTCCCTCCCCTCTCCCGCAAGGGGGGAGGGTTTTAGGATCCCCTCCCCTGGCGGGAGGGGGAAGGGGGATGTGTGAATGAAATGACCAAGGCTCTCGAGCAAGTTAACGCCTGCGTTTGAGGAGGTATTTCTTTGTCCTTCCTAGAGTTACGAAAAGAGAATTCCGTCTATATCTTGACCATGACCAACGGTGACAAGCCCAACACGCTCACGCCGGATTCTGTGGACGAGTTCCAAGAGATCCTGGACGAAGTCGAAGCAACCCGGGAGAACGCTGCGCTCGTCCTGACCAGCGGCCATCCGACAGTTTGGAATACCGGCCTGGATCTGGAATGGATTGCCTCGCGCGGGGGTGACTATCATGAGGAGTTCGCTGCGGCGCTGGAGAGGTTTTTTCTGCGATGGGCTCTGCTCAACCTACCCACGATCGGATGCATTACCGGCCACGCGTACGGTGGTGGGGCCATGCTCGCCGTGACTCAGGATTTCCGGTTCATGCGCGGGGATCGAGGCTGGTTTCGCTTCCCCGCGATAGACATGAACATAACATTCACGCCGACCATGCACCGGATTCTCGAATTGGTGCCTAACGGCAAGGCGCTGCGTTATCTGTTGCTGGCAGGAAAGGAATTTGGCGGAGAAGAAGCCGCGGGGCTGCAGATCGTCGATCAAGCATATCCACGGCCGATCCTGTTCGAGAAGACCCTGGAGTTCGCGCACGCGCTCGCGGCCAAGGATAGAAAGACCTATACCGCGATCAAGTACGGCATGCGCCATGCTCTGGTAGATCTACGTGCACGATTGGAGTCCGCTGCCGAACACCCTGGTTCGATTCTCGTGTAGAAGCATTCCCTAAACTCTTGGTCCTATTTCAGAACTCGGAAAAGAGTCCTTTGCGAGCCACGGCCTTTTTTTGTCGTACCGCCACCGCTCGCGCGTGCTATACGTACAGACGATCTAATCTAACCGGGGAAGAGGAGAATGAGAACGATTCAAGTTGGTGACATCACTTCAGCGGTCCGACAGTTGTGCATCGACGCGTGCACGATCCTCGGGGAAGACGTGATACAAGCCCTGGAACGGGCACGAGCCTCCGAGGAATCCGCTGTGGGCTGTGAAATTCTGGACCGCATCATAGAAAACGCGGCCGTGGCGAAAGCCGACGGGGTCCCACTATGTCAGGACACCGGCATGGCGGTAGTTTTCCTGGAAATAGGACAGGATCTGCACATCGAGGGCGGATCGCTGGCCGAAGCGGTCCACGAAGGAGTGAGGCTGGGGTATGAGAACGGTTTCTTGAGAAAATCGGTCCTGCATCCCATTACGCGCATAAACACAAAAGACAATACGCCCGCGGTGATCCACACGGAAATCGTTCCGGGCGACAGGCTCAAGATTACCCTCGCACCGAAAGGGTTCGGCTCCGAGAATATGAGCCGGGTGACGATGTTTCCCCCATCGGCCGGTATGGAAGCCGTGAAGGATTTCGTGGTGCAGCGGGTCCAGGAATCGGGCGGCAATCCGTGTCCGCCGATTGTCGTTGGGCTCGGCGTGGGCGGCACCTTCGAGAAGGCCGCGCTTATCGCCAAGAAGGCTCTCCTTCGACCACTGGGGACAGTGAACCCCGACCCACTCCTCGCAGACTTGGAGGCGGAACTTCTGGAACTGATCAACAGCCTGGGGATAGGCCCCATGGGCCTGGGCGGGAAGACCACCGCCCTCGCCGTGCACGTGAACATCTATCCTACCCACATCGCGAGCTTGCCCTGCGCGGTCAACATCCAGTGTCATTCCTGCCGTCACCGGGAGGTGGAGCTATGAAAGAGGAAGCCAGGCGGATCATTGCTCCGCTCGAACCGGACCTCGTGCGGGAGCTGCGCGTGGGTGAGAGGGTCCTGCTTTCGGGGACCGTGCTAACAGGACGCGACGCGGCTCACAAACGAATGGCCGACTTGCTGACAGCCGGTACGCCGTTGCCTTTCTCTATTGAGCGAGAGGTCATCTACTACGTGGGCCCCACACCTGCTCCGCCCGGGCGGCCAATCGGCGCTGCCGGCCCTACCACGGCCTATCGCATGGACGCGTACGCGCCTCTGTTGATCGAGCATGGCCTCAAAGGCATGATCGGCAAAGGCCAGAGATCGGAAGCCGTGAAACAGGCCATGGCAAAATGGGGTGCGGTCTACTTCTCAGCGATCGGAGGGATTGGTGCTCTGATTTCCCGACGTGTGAAGGAAGCGACGGTTCTCGCGTGGGAAGACCTCGGAGCGGAGGCCGTCCGCAGACTGGTTGTGGAAGACCTGCCTCTCATCGTGGCCACCGATACCCTGGGAGGGGACCTGTACATCAGCGGCCCCGCGCAGTTCCGACGGTGACCGGGCCGGAAGGGAATGGCTCACCGCAGAGGACAAAGAGAAGAACATGTCCTGTAAGGGCGACCGGCAATCGCCCAAAGTAGAACTGTCTTCTCTAGGTGCCGTGTATACCCTGTTGCCAGGCTTCGGATCGAACACGCACGGATGAAGCCGGTGTTCCGATGGGTACGTCTGTAGCGCCAACCAGACATGCACAGCTCCATTTCTGTAGGGGCAGACCCGCGCGTCTGCCCTTATTCGGGCGGACACGCGGGTCCGCCCCTACAATGGAATGGCGATTCTCTGAGTCCTCTGCGCCTCTGCGGTGAGACGTCCCGCTAGTAGTTCACATTCTCCTTGCCTTTGAGCTTCAGTATTCGGCGGCAGTCTGCTGGAGCGGCCACTTCCCTGCCGAGCATCCCGGCGAGCTGAACCACATGTTCGACGAGTTCCGCGTTACTCTTCGCCAGGACTCCTTTGCGCAGGTAGATATTGTCCTCCAGGCCGACCCGAACGTGGCCCCCCATGTGAATAGCCATTGTGGAGAGATTGATCTCCGCGGCGCCCACACCGATAACCGACCAGGTGAAGTTCTCTTTGCCAAAGAGCGCCTGGGCTTTGGTCACCAGGTACGTGAGGTCCTCGGGCGTGCCGCGAATCCCGCCGAGGACTCCCATGACAAACTGCATGTGGAGCGGAGGGCTCAGTAAGCCCTCATTGACGATAAAATCGAGGTTGTACAGATGCCCGACGTCGTAAATCTCAAGCTCAGGCCTGGTTTGATTCTCTTTCGTAATCTTGGATAGGTACTCAAGGTCCTTAAAAGTGTTCTTGAAGACGAAGTCCTTGCTCATTTCGAGGTACTGCTGTTCCCACGGATACTTGTACTCCTTGATGACACGCAGCGCAGGGTGTAGGGCAAAATTGATGGAGCCCATGTTGAAGGAGCACATCTCCGGTTTGAACAAAGGAACCGTCGCGGTGCGCTCCTCCACGGTCATCCCGACGCCCCCTCCCGTGGTGATGCAGATGACCACATCGCTGTGCTCTTTGATGCGGGTAATGATCTCCCGGAAGTACTCCGGGTTCGAAGAAGGACATCCGTCCTCCGGCCGCCGCGCATGAATGTGAACGATGGCAGCCCCTGCCTTGGCGGCTTCGATCGCCGAGTCCGCGATTTTTCGCAGGGTGAGGGGAAGATACGGGGTTAACGAGGGGATTGTTGCAGCGCCGGTTATCGCTGCTGTAATGATGAGTTTTTCCATGTCTTATTCCTCCGAACGCTCTCTCTTATGACAGTTCCCGAACCGGTACACATTTCCGATAGCCGGTAATCGAGACGTGGTGGCCCGGGGCGTCAGCGCCGGGCGAAACATCCTTTGCCCGGACCGTCCCAGGCGTTTTATTGGAAGTTATTCCACTCTTTTCACGAGGCCGCAGCGGAGTGCGCTTTCCTCATTTTTCCGACGAACTCTATCACCCCGTTGGGCATGAAGATGATCACGATGATGAAGAGCGAGCCGTAGATGATCCGCGCCAGCTCGGCTTTCACAAAAGTGGAAAGCAACTCGTTTACCAGACTCAGCGCGGCCGCGCCGATCACCGGCCCAAGCCATGAGCCTCCACCGCCAAACAGCGCCATCAGCACGATGAGAATGGAGATATTCACGTCAAATACGATGTCAGGATGAATGTATGTGAGATAGTACGCGTGTAGTCCGCCCGCAATGCCGGGAAAGAAGGCCGACAGCGCAAACGCCCGGATCTTCAGCCACGGCGCGTTCACTGCCATGGTCTGGGCCACTTCCTCGTCTTCTCTGATCGCTCTGAGGCCGGCGCCGAATCGAGAATAACTGATCTTCGCGCTCACAAGCACCGTCACCGCCATGAGACACAGCATTAGTTCGAACATGATTGCACGGCTGATTTCGATGGGCAGGTCCATTGCTTTGAGCCACAGGCCGTCCGCTCCACCCACGATGGGCAGGTTCTTGACCGCCAGGTCCACCACGAACGCGAAGCAGAGAGTGATGACGGCAAAATATGGCCCCCTCAAGCGGAGGCATGGATACCCTACGAGGACTGCCACGAATGCCGCCACTGCCCCCGCGGGTATCGACGATAGCACGGTGCTCACGGCGGAGAGATGGAACACGTTCATGAGGAGAGCGGTTGCATACGCCCCTATGCCGAAAAATGCAACGTGACCGAATGAGATATATCCCGCGTACCCGCCTATCATGTTCCATGAGGAGGCCAGGCAGATGTACATAAAGATCGTGTAAAAGAACGATATGAAATATACCGGCGGGCCAAGCCACGGAAAGACCGCTGCAGACATCAGTACCACTAAGGCGAGTGTAGCCGGCCCACTTGCCTTCAGGCGGCTCCCCTCAATCATTTTAGACCTCGCTCTGAAACAATCCCTGGGGCCTGATCAGCAGAATGATCATGAGCAGCCCGAAAGTGACCAAGTTCACCCATTGGTACGGAAGAAACGCAAGCGACAGCCCGGTGATCACACCGATGGTGAGACCCGCCGCGGCAGTCCCAAGCACGTTCCCCACCCCTCCCACGATTACGACGAGGAACAAGTTCACTAACCACAAATTGTGCGAAGTAGGCTCGAATGAGTACAAGAGCGCCATGCCGATCCCTCCCGCCCCAGCGGAAGCGACTGCCAGACCAAAGGTAATCGTGCTGATGCGTTTCAGGTTGATCCCGTAAAGCTGTGCTGCGTCAGGTTGCTGCCACGCTGCTCGCACTGCCTTGCCGGTATACGTCATCTTGAGAAAGACGTGTATTACCGCAACACCGAACACGGCCATGAAGAAGCCGATCAGCGGTGAATATTGAAAGTAGAGCGGTCCCACTACGAAAGCCTTGCCTGTATACCATGTGGTGAGGAGCCGGGGATCAGCGCCCCACACCAGGAGCACGACGTTCTCCAGAATGATCGCCAACCCGAACGTGATGATCATGGACGAGATCATCACTTCCTTGGCGCGTGTCACCGATGAGATGACGAGCCGATAGATGAGACACGCGGCGACAAAGAGAAACGGGACGGTGAACGCCAACGACACTACGGGGTCTATCCCCAACTGTTTGAGGAAGGTGTACGCGATAAAGGCCCCAAGCAACCCGAAAGCCGCATGGGCGATGTTGATCACTCTCATCACGCCCCAGGTAAGCGAGAAACCGACCCCCAGCAGCGCGTAAACCGCGCCCATAATGATGCCGCCGATAAGCGATTGGATGAGAAGAATCGTGCTCATATCACGGTTGCGTACACGACCCAACGGACCTTATTCGGGCCCAGGATCGAGAATACCCATCGGGCGAGCATCGAGACGTGCCAGCCCGACGGGATCGGAATCGATCTACGCCGCTGCCAAGCCCAAACAAGACGATTCTGCTACTTCCACGGGGGCTTCGGATAGACCGGCTCCGCCGTCCTGACATCTTTCGGCCAGATCAGTTCGACCTTCTCATTGATGATCTGGGTGCAGAAATTGATCGGCGGAGGGAGCCCTCGATCGTCGAACTTCATCGGCCCGGCGATGGTGTTGATGGTATTAGACTTGAGCCAGTCGCGCACCTTGGTCTGGTCGAGGCTCTTGGCGCCTTCCACGCCTTGCTGAAGCGCCTGCATCCATGCGTACCCGAAGCCGAAATAGAGCGGATAACCGTCGAGGTTGAATTCCTTCTTCACGTGTGCGTTCAGCTTATCGTTGCCGGGGTACTTCAGTCGATTATGCAGCGAAGTGCCGGACAAGATGAAGTTCCCGTCAGGACCCAGTTCCTTGACCCACGCCGGGACGACCGATCCGATGGCCTGGACGAAGGCCTTGGGATTGTAACCCAGCGCCTTCGCAGCCCGGACGGTCATGACTCCGTCATCGAAGAACCCGTTGGAGAACAAGAGGTCGCAATTCATCTGCTTTGCCTTGACAATAAGTGGCGTAGCGTCGGGCAACGGCAGGTTGTACGTTTCGTCGATCACGACTTCGATCCCGATCTTTTTCAAACGCGCCGGCACCACCGCGGCCGTGGCAGCGCCAATGGGGTTATTCATCGCGTACACCGCCGCGCGCTTGGGGCGCTGGTCCGGCGGCATGCTTTCGATCCACTGGAAGAACCCCTCGTACCACCATTCTCCCATAAGAGGGGGCGCTCCGAACACGTATTTATAGCCCTGTTCAAAACTCTTCATGTGGCCGCCCATAGAGACGTACACGAACTTGTGCTTCTCCGCCACAGGCATGACGGCACGTGCCGCGGTGCCCGGATAACCGCCGAAGAGCAAGTCCACTTTGTCCACGGTAATGGCCTTCTCCGCAAAGGTCACCGCTTTGTTCGCGTTGGATTCGTCGTCGTAGATCTTAAGCTCTACCGGCCTTCCGAGCAGGCCGCCAGCAGCGTTGACCTCCGCGAGCCAGAATTTCATGCCTCGTTCGATCCACTTGCCCGTCTCGGCGAATTGCCCGGTGAGTGGCAGCGATCCGCCGATGATGATGGGCTTCTTCTCCTGCGCGTCCGCGCTCACCACCCCGAAGCAGACGCAGGCCCCGACCGCAAGAACCGCCGCCAGAATGCGTTTCAGGCTGTTCCTACACATGATGCACACCTCCTTCTTTGTGGTTTCATCCGTTTTGACTCACCTACAGCCCCAAATACGATTCCTTGACCCTCTGGTCCGCCAAGAGCAGGTCTGCCGTCCCTGAAAGAGCGACCACCCCGTTTTCCAGGAGATAACCGCGTCCCGAAATCGACAGGGTCTGTTGCACTTCCTGGGAGACCAGGAGGATCGTGAGTCCGTTGCGGTTGAGTTCCTCAACAATGCGGAAGATATCCGCAGCCACGATAGGAGCAAGCCCCAAAGACGGCTCGTCCAGCATCAGAAGTTGCGGCCTCGCCATAAGCGCACGGCCGAGGGCCAGCATCTGCTGCTCCCCGCCCGAAAGGCTTCCGGCACGCTGCCCGCGACGCTCATCCAACAATGGAAAAAGGTCGAACACTTCCCGCATCGTCTGCCGGCCTCTTTCTCGGGCAGCCGCCGAGTAGGCGCCGATTTCAAGGTTCTCTCGCACCGTCATCCCCGGGAAAAGCTTTCGCCCTTCAGGGACCTGGATGATCCCGGCCCGGCAGATTTCGTCGGGAAGACGCCCCGCGAGCGATCTTCCCTGCCAGTCAATGCGTCCCCCCGCCAGAGTAGTAAGGCCGGAAATCGTATTGATGAGAGTCGTTTTGCCCGCGCCGTTGGAGCCGATCAGCGCGACCAACTCCCCCTTATCAATGTATAGGGAAACGCCCTGCAGTGCACGCAACTCCTGATACCGGACTTCGAGGCCGTCAATTTCCAGCATTGCCGACCCCAAGATAGGCCTGGATAACGTCCGGATGGTTCGCAACCTCTACGGGTCCGCCTTCGGCGATCTTCATTGCGTAATGCAGGACCATGATGCGGGAGCACGTCTCCATGATCGCTTTCATGACATGCTCGATCATGAAGATCGTCACGCCGTACTCGTCTCTCATGCGGAACGTGAGATCGATGGCTCCCTTGATTTCCTTCACGTTCAGCCCCGCGAATACCTCGTCCAAAAGAATGAGATCGGGCGCGCTGCCCAACGCTCGCGCAACTTCGAGGCGTTTGCGATCCTCGAGGGCGAGTTCACCCGGCAGGTTGCCGGACTTCCTCCCAAGACCGGTGAACGCCAGAATATCCGCGGCCCTGTCCCGCGCGGAATGCATGTCGGTGATGCCATCCTTCCCGTAGAGCACCGCAGTCGCCACATTCTCCAACAGCGACAGGTCCATGAGAGGACGCACGATCTGAAAGGTCCGGCCGATCCCCAGGGCGGCGATCTTGTACGGTGGCAGCCCACTGATGCGCCGGCCCTGGAAGGTAATCTCGCCCCTATCAAGCCTGTGCAAACCGGAGATCACGTTGAACAGGGTCGTCTTCCCGGAGCCGTTGGGACCGATAAGGCCGACGATCTCTCCCCGGTTCACCTCGAAATCCACTCGATTCAGGGCGGTGAGTCCGCCAAAGCGTTTTGTGACGCCTATGCCTTTGAGCATGTTACCGCCGGGTGGTCAGTCTTCTTCCATGATCGCTACGGGCCTGCACCAGCCCGCGCTTGCTCCTTTTATCTTGACCGGAAAACAGCACACCGTGAACCCCTTGGGTTTCCCGATGGCGGAAAGATTGGCCATCTTCTCCATGTGGCAATACCCGATTTCGATACCGGCGAAGTGAGCTTCCCAAATGACCTTCGGATCTCCCGTCTCCTTGAATTCCTGCGCGAGAAACGGCAGCGGCCGGTCCCAGCTCCAGGCATCAATACCCACGACCTTCACCCCTTTCTCTGTGAGAAAGAGGGTGCTCTCGCGGTCCATACCCGCACCTTTCACGAGGTATTCAGCCCGGCCCCAAGCCGCGTCCGCTCCAGTCTGAATCAACACAATATCCAAGGGCTTGATTTCATACTGGATTCGGTCTAATTCTCTCCGGAGATCCGCAACGGAAATGCGCTCACCGTCTGCCTTGTGGCGAAAATCAAGAAGGACCCCGTCATTGAAACACCAGTCGAGCGGGATCTGATCGATCGTCAGGGACGGAGACCCTTTGTCCATTGTAGGATGATAGTGATACGGAGCATCGAGGTGGGTTCCGCTATGCGTCGTGAGAGTCAGGAATTCCACCGCCCACCCGAACCCCCTGGGCAACTGCTCCTTGGACACCCCCGGGAAGAATTCCTTCATCTGCTCCGCGCCCGCCGCATGGTCCAGGTATTGGATCTTAGGTATCATTATGGGAGGATCGCTGGGAAGGTCAGACTCAATGCTGATGCTGAGATCGACAAAACGCTTGCGGCTCATGGGTCCTCCTTTCAAACGTGTTCAGAGGCACTTCAAACCTACGCTACATCGGCTTCGTCTTCGGCTCGGACGTTTTCCTCACTTCTTTTGACCTTCGCCCTGAGGCCCTCCACAAAAATCCTGGCGCACTCGCGACTAAGCTCATCCTCGGTCACGAAATCCATTTTCTTCATCATATTCTTGTACATGACCAGGTTCCAAATCATCGCCTGGTAACAAAAGACTATTATTCGGGGGTCCGTCTTCCTAAAGGCGCCCTGCCGGATTCGCCGACTCACATAGTCCGTGAGCCTGTTCATCATGAGGACCTCTTTTTCCTGAAAGTGAACCTGGTGAAAAAGATCTTCCTTGAACCGCGCATACATGTAGATCTTAAATATCTCGGTTTCTTCCCTATTCCTCGAATGCTTGAGGGTATGGGCGGCAAACGCCTCGAATACGCCTACATCGTCATTCCTCCCCATCGGTCCCGCCAAGTCTTTGTCCATGGGATGAGAGCGGTATGCGGTCTCCGCAATGGTTCGGTAAATGCCGAGTTTGGAACCGAAGAGCTGGATGATGCGGGGGCGGCTTACGCCGACTCGGGCCGCGATCTCGTCGAGGGAAACCTCCGCGAAGCCCTTTTTGGCAAAGAGGGAACGCGCCACCGCGAGGATCTGTGCTCTGCGGTCTCGTGAAGGAAGCCTGAGCCGCTTCATGGAATGAGATGATAGAAATTCAAAAGATCGGTGTCAAGGATTTTCTTACTTACCTGTAAGTTACTTCGGATACCCCTTTGCAGCTCAATGATGTGAGGCAACGGGTCTGAGACTGAGGCGCGGGCGAGAAATTTCGGTCTCCGCTCGAACAGATCGGTAGGACCGGCATCCTGCCGGTCCAATGAAGGCTTTCTCATCATCGAATGACCGGCAAGATGCCGGTCCTACTATGGCGTCTGTACCTCTATCGGGCGTTGTCCCACACGCAACTGAATGGTTACCACCAGCCCCTTTTTCTCCTTGACTTGACCCAGGTGGTGCAATATTTTCCGTTTTGAGTCCTTTGGCGAGATTGCGGGTCGCAGGATCTGTCCGCTTTTTCGTCCACGCTTGATCCGGACAGGTCCA
>Ga0233422_10001241_pt1 | contig 11501 bp, 6 predicted proteins | sample Watercolumn_Mata_2_FD_182724 | JGI IMG/M metagenome (GOLD analysis project Ga0233422, IMG submission 182724) | Freshwater microbial communities from Lake Matano, South Sulawesi, Indonesia - Watercolumn_Matano_2014_110_MG | ecosystem: Environmental > Aquatic > Freshwater > Lake | place...
TGACGAATGTGTATGGCTCTACTATTGTATATGTGATAACTCCAGATACGCATTACCATGTAGATAGTTTACTTGTTGATGGTGTCAAGGTAGATTCGACACTGAGCTATACCTTCTTAGCGCTCGCTGCAAATCACAATATTCGCGCTGTCTTTGCAATTGATACATACTCAATTACAGCAACAGCAGGAACAGGTGGAACGATCACTCCGAGTGGCGATGTAAAAGTACCATGGAATGGAACTCAGGTATTTACCATTGGCGCGCTGAGGGGATACCTTCTCGATAGCGTTCTTGTTGACAATGCGAAAGTAGATTCAACAACATCCTATACATTTACAAATGTGATCACCACACATACAATAACTACATATATGCGGTCGAACATTCGTAGTCTTGTCAGTAATGGGACAGGTGGTGGCGACTGGAATAGTCCAACAACTTGGGCAGGCGCATTAGTTCCAGCTGAATTCGATACTGTTTCAATTGCTGGAACAGACTCCGTAAAAGTAACTGGAGAAGCAGTTTGTTCTGTATTAAAGTTAGCCGCTAACGGGCGCTTATTTGTTCCGGCGACTGATTCTCTGACAATAACGAGTCCGGATTCCGCAAATCTCATTGCTGGAATAATTAACAACTCCGGAAAAATCAAATTAACAGCTACAGGCAAATTGAAATTTGGTCAATTCAGTGTATATAAACATACACAAAATGGTGGAAGCATTCCATCGTCTATATGGGGTTATGGTTCAACATGTGAAATACTTGGACTTGTTGGGAATGCTCCGTCAAACGGTAATCAGAATTTCTTCAACATCGTTTGGAATTGCCCGGGTCAAACCGGTAACCTTAATATGGGCTGGAATGGAAACACTATTGGTGGTGACATTACTATTATTAATACAGGTAATTCGCGCTGGCAAATGTGTGCACCTACAGCTGGAACATCTGGCTCACCAAATACTGCCACAGTTACAATCAATGGAAACATAAACCAAACTGGTGGTGCGTTTTCATCGAACGGTACAGGTAATGCGTATACAGCTATCACTATCCATACTATGGGTGATATAAACGTTACCGGCGGAAATTTTTCAGTCAGTAGAGGAAGTCAGGGCAGTGGTACAGGTACTACAACTTGGTATCTCTACGGTGATCTTGTAATGGCAAATTGCACAACACAAAATTCCAATCCCATTGGAGCAAAATTTGTGTTTACGGCAAGTTATCATAGTTTGCTCACACACGGGGTGACTTTTGATGGAAATGGATTGCCAGTCGAAGTACTAGCAAACGTTACAGTCAATATTGACACCAGTGTTATAACCGGAGCTGGAATTTTCACAGCCATGGCAGGTTCGCAAATCGAAACGCGCCATCCAGACGGATTAAGTGGTAATCTAAAAACAACTGGTGTAATTAGTCTAAGTCCTCAAGCAAGCTATTACTTCTCTGGTTCGGTAGCACAAGTAACAAGTACAATGCTTCCGGATACGGTACATACTTTAACAATAAATAATGCCAGCGGAGTTAAATTGAGTAAAGCAACGGTTGTAAACGGTGTTCTAGTATTACATGCTGGCGTTCTTGACAATACATTACCGGTTACACTTGGACCTGGTGGATCAATTAACAAAGTGAATGGTTCAACGTTGTTCCCGGTGGGTTCGAAGACTGTTACAATCGCAGAAGCACGGAAAGATTTAAACGGCGATTTAATTGCTGATCACAAAGGGATTGATACTCTTATAGTGACGGGTGTAGTTACTTCACCTAATTTCCAAGCACCGGCACAGACTGCAATATTCATTCAAGATGCAACAGCAGGAATCGAGATCTTTTCCTTTACAGCTCCGCATACGAACATCCAAATTGGAGATTCTGTGATGGTGATTGGTGTTGTTGACCAATACCGAGGAACGGTAGAAATTATACCACTTCAGATGGATGCGACAAATGTAAAGATATTAAAACATGGGGCAGCTGTACCTGCGCCAATTAATATATCTGTGCACGAATTTGCAGCCAATCCTGAAGTTTATGAAGGATCGCTTGTAAAGGTAGATTGTGTGACTAAAGCAAGAGGTACGTGGCCAGCAACAGGTTCAAATGGAAGTGTCTACGTAACAGCTTATCCTTCCGGCGCAGACACGATTCAGATGTTTATCGATAAGGAAACAGAAATCGATGGAACAACAGAGCCAAGATATCCATTAAATGTTACGGGTATCGCTATGCAGTATTCGTCAGGATCTACAGTATATAATAATGGTTATGAACTTGTTCCACGATTCTTGACAGATATCAAGGCATTGGCTGCACCAATTGTAATTGATGCACAAAAGGATGAATTCTATAATTCATTAACCGGCCCAGACAACGGTTATTTGCAGATTAAAAACTATGCTGCAAATGATAACGGCACACCCAGAAACAACGAAGATCTATCAGCAAAAGTTTGGGTTGCATGGGATACGGCATGGTTCTATATGTATTCGGAAGTCATTGACGATACAATTTCAGGGAATTCGCGAAATACATATGAAGAGGATGGATTAGAATTGAAATTTGATGCTCAGCCTTACGATAGTACTGTAAATTCGATATGGCCAGTCGGAATTACTGCATTAGGAATGGGAACTTCCGGTGTTGTTAATGCAGATAGCTTGGCCGGCATTCCGGATTCGACAGCAAAGCAATGGGCACGCAAAATAATCCCTGGCGGCTATGCATTAGAAGTTGCTATTAAATGGTCAGCCGTAGGTATAGGTACTACAGGGGCCGAAAAAGTCTCTGTCGCAGAAGATAGTGTTTTCGGTTTGGCAATCTGCTTCCATGATAATGATGGCCGCGCAAGACGTGAAGCATCGATTGAATGGGGTGCAGCCATGCTGGATGCAGTGTGGAATACTCCGAAATATCTTGGCACCGTCAAATTCTTAGCGGATAATAAGCTTTCATTTATTCCGAAGAATAAAATGACAGGCCTAACGAATCCGATACCGTATGATGGCACACCATTCTATATTAATGTCGATGGTGCGAAGGACAATATCTACAATTGTCTAACGGGACCACAGGATGGGTATCTCCAAATCAGGTCCTATGCATGGAATGATAATGGAAAACCATCCAAAGATAATGATCTGTCTGCAAAGGTGTGGACGGCATGGGATCCCACGTGGTTCTATCTGTATACAGAAGTGAAAGATGATACGCTCTGCGGTAATGCTCCTTATGCATACCAGGAGGATGGGATGGAACTGAAATTCGATCCTCAACCAACCGACACAATCAAGAATTCAATATGGTCCGCAGGCATTACTGCCTTAGGAATGGGTTCTCCCGGTGTTATTGCTGCAGATAGCTTGAGTGTCATTACCGAACCAACAGATAAACAATGGGCACGAAGAAAAATCTTTGGTGGTTATGCATTAGAGCTCGCAATGAAATGGTCAGCCATCGGACAAGGCATTACGAATGCGGAAAATGTTAAGGTGGAACAGGACAGTGTCTTCGGATTAGCAATCTGTTTCCATGATAACGATAGTACAAAGGCTCGTGTTGCCTCAATTGAATGGGCCGCGGTGATGCTGGATGAAGTATGGAATACGCCTAAATATCTTGGCACCGTCAAATTCTTAGCGGATAATAAGCTTTCATTTATTCCGACGAATAATATGACGGGCGTAACGAATCCAATACCATACAATGGATCCAATTATACCCGAACTGGAGTCAGTGAAGAACAGATGATGGTACCAGAATCGTTTAGTCTTTCACAAAACTATCCGAATCCGTTCAATCCGAGCACGACAATTGAGTATGCCTTACCAACACGTAGCATAGTAACGGTAAAGATATATTCAATTCTCGGACAGGAAGTTGCAACATTGGTCAATGGCGAGCAAGGCGCCGGTTATTACCGGACTGTTTGGAATGCTTCGAATCAAGCCAGTGGTATGTATTACCTACGCATTACTGCACAAACAGCGGATAGGAGCAGTGCCAGCTTCACGAAAGTGAAGAAGATGATGTTGATTAAGTAATTCTGCGTTTTTTGCAGAATCTTCCTGAATTTTTTAGTCAGGATAAATATGAAGGGGTGTTCAAACGAGCACCCCTTTTTTTAATTATCTGATAAATGTCAGACATCTCGCTGAGTATATACAATGGAAGATGTCGGACATTTTCCTTTTCTTATTATGTTACTAGTACCTATTTGAAAATCATTCAACAATTGAAAGCTCTTCTATGAATACGAAGAAAAGAATATTGAAAATATGTATTGGACTTCTCGTGCTCGGATATTCCGCACCGGCTCAGGATACTTCGGCAACACAAAAAAAAATCAGACTTGTTGCTGAAGCCGTTCTGAAGGATGCCACATTTCAATTTGTCGATCAAACAAATGGAATGCGATATGTTTTTCCAAAAGACGCGCCCGCGGATGCTAAATTACGTCCGGAAAGTCCATATACCGATTGGCGATACTGGAATGGAGTGCTGAATAATGCATTGATGAAACTAGGTGATGTTCTCAAGGAACCTCGATACTCACGATTTCCACAAAAGTTTTTTGAATTCGCATTTGATCATTATCAGTACTTCGAAGACCGTTATAAAAATGAAGGAAAATGGAATTACCCATTTGGAGAGTTGTTCATAATGGAAGAGTTAGATGACTATGGTGCAGTCGGCAGTAGTCTAGTCACGGTTTATCAAACTGATCCTCAAGACCGATATAAAACGTATATCAATAATGCGGCAAAGTATATTCGTTTGAAACAAAATCGTTTGAAGGATGGAACATTCGTACGATCATTTCCACAGAAGTGGACACTTTGGGCAGATGATTTGTATATGAGTGTATCGTTTCTTTCTAGGTTGTGGGAAGTATCTCAAGATAAGAAATATCTGGATGATGCAATTCTGCAAGTTGTCAATTTTCACAGGTATCTTTTCGATGTGCAGAAGGGATTGATGTACCACTGCTGGTTTTCCGATGTGAACCAAAATGGTGTTGCATTTTGGGGGCGCGCAAATGGTTGGGCGTTGTTAGCTCAAGCAGATTTGCTCGATCGTATTCCTGAAAATCATCCAAGACGTAAAGAATTAATATTGTTATTTCAAAGACACGTTTTGGGACTTGCTCGGTACCAGGGACCTGATGGTTTGTGGCATCAATTACTGGATAAACCTGATTCTTATCTTGAAACATCTTGTACTGCGATGTTCACGTATGCAATTGCGAGTGCGATAAACGAGGGCTATCTCGAGTCACGTTATGCATCAATAGCGCAACGCGGATGGGAGGGAGTCATGTCCAAGATTCGAGACGATGGGACGGTTGAAGGTGTATGCACAGGAACAGGTGTTGGGGATGATCTTGTGTTTTATTACCACAGACCTACACCACACAACGATGTGCATGGGATCGGTGCTGTAATTCTTGCTGGAACTGAAGTAATGCGATTGAATACGAAGTGAATTAGTTATAGAAACGCTCATTTAATCTTCACCTTCTACCGGACTACAACATCCAAGATGTATTTTCTGGACAATCCCCATTTTTTAGAAAAACGAATAGAATCCTTATTGGCAGTCATTTACGCTCCATACCTTCGGCAACGGAGCTCAGACAAGAGAACCAAGTTCGAAATGATTACAACATTTTTGAGATGGCCTCTGCTCATTACGTAATTCGAAAAAATGTGTTTGATAACTTAGTGTTAGTTATGTAAATTCAATTAAACCGTTTCAATGGTTTTTCCAGTTTGTTCAAATTTCCAGATTTATATTAAGCAAAAAATAAAAATACCGAGACATATGTATTATTAATTCATCAATGGATTTAAAGAGTATGAAAAAAATTAAAGAAATCGCAGCTAAACTAAGAATTATAGAAGATGATCTCATCCTTTATGGAAACTACAAAGCAAAAATTCCTTTGAAGTATATAGATCGTGAGAAATACAATAAGAATAATTTGATTTTAGTTTCCGCAATTTCTCCCACTCCAGCCGGTGAAGGGAAAACAACTATTTCTATTGGATTGACGCAAGGAATGAACAGGATTGGGAAACAAACTACAGTGGTACTGAGGGAACCTTCACTTGGGCCAGTTTTCGGCATAAAAGGTGGAGCAACAGGAAGCGGGCGTGCTCAGATAGTGCCGATGGAGGACATTAATCTACACTTCACTGGCGATTTTTCGGCGGTTGAAAAAGCACACAATTTACTGGCTGCACTAATCGACAATAATATCCAAAACAAAAAGAATAATCTTGGAATCGATCCACGAACGGTCCATTGGAAACGTGTGATGGATATGAACGACAGATCGTTGAGAAAAATAATTGTCGGTCTTGGTGGAACGCTATCCGGTGTTCCGCGCGAAACCGGTTTTGATATCACGGCCGCATCTGAAGTCATGGCAATCTTATGTCTTGCAGAGAATTTATCTGACTTGAAGAATAAATTGGGTAATATTTTTGTTGGATTTACCTACGATAGAAATCCGATTTATGCCCGTGATTTGAAGGCAAGCGGCGCTATGACTGCATTACTCAAGGACACCATCATGCCAAACCTGGTTCAGACCATTGAGGGAAATCCGGCAATTATTCACGGCGGGCCATTTGCGAACATTGCACAAGGAACGAATACTGTTGTTGCGACGAAGATGGGACTTTCGCTTTCTAACTATGTCGTAACAGAAGCCGGATTTGCATTCGATTTGGGCGCGGAAAAGTTTTTTGATATTAAATGTGGGTATTCCGGATTATCACCAAAAGCAGTTGTGCTTGTTGCAACAGTAAAAGCGTTGAAGTATCATGGTCATGCAGATTTAAAAACTATTAATCAGCCGGATGTTGAAGCATTAAAGCGTGGGCTTGGAAATCTAGAAAAGCATGTTGAAAATATTCTTGCGTTTGGAATCCGTGCAGTGGTCGCCATAAATAAATTTGCAACGGATACAGAGGCGGAAATAAATGTCATTAAAGACAAATGTCGGGAATTGGGTGTTCCTGTTGCTGTGGCGGATGTTTGGGCGAAAGGTGGAGAAGGCTCGATGGAGCTTGCCGAAATTACGAGCGATCTCGCAGAAAAGTGTATGAACCGATACATTCCCACATACGATTGGAATTGGGACATACCCAAGAAAGTCGAGACTATCGCGAAAAATATATATGGTGCAAAAGCAGTAGAATTTACTGCGCGAGCTAAAGCTGACTTAGAGAAAATTGAAAAGCTTGGATTGGACAAGTTACCTATTTGTATGGCAAAGACACAGAATTCACTATCTGACGATCCCAAGTTACGCGGACGACCTGAAAATTTTTTAATAACCGTGAGAGAAATTGAAATCGCTGCAGGTGCGGGATTTGTCATTCCAATAACCGGTGAAATCATGCGTATGCCGGGACTTCCTGTTGTTCCTGCTGCTGAGAACGTTGATGTTGATGAGAATGGGAACATCACGGGATTGTTCTAAAATTGTTGATTTCTATTCACTTTATAATTATATAGAATTAATTAAGTCTATCTGGGATTTTAGATATTGGCAGCCGAAAGGTCGCGGAAGTCAATATTCGTTATTTGATTCAAAATAACTTTTTCAAAAGTTAAGGATATAATTTTATGAGTATTGCTGGACTAACCATCATCGGTGAATCTATAAACGATTCTGTTCCTTCTACACATGAGTTATTCGAGAAAAATGACATAACCGGAATTATCGAACTCGCAAAATCACAAGCAGAAGCAGGTGCCGCTTATATCGATGTGAATGTAGGTCTTCGCCCGCCAGGTTTCATGGCCGATCTTGTGAGAAAAATTCAGGAACATGTAACAATTCCCTTATCAATTGATACGCCTGACCCAGAAATTGCAGCAGCAGGATTGGAAGCTTATAATGCCGAAAGAGCCGGGAATCGAAAGCCAATTCTTAATTCAGTATCACAGGCACGTCTGCAGATGTTCGATATTTATAAGAAGCAACCCTTTATTCCTATTCTCCTTGTCACAGAAGGTAAGGGTGAGGGTGGTGAAATGAAGATGAATAAAACTGCTGATGAAACCTATGCAACAGCAAAAACCATGATGGCGATTGCGCGTGAACGTATCACTGGTGTTAAGAACAATGAGTTGATCATAGATCCGGGGATCTCACCAATTGGAAGTGATTCTGTTGGAAATTATAAACGATTGATTCAATCCATCAAACTCCTACATCAAGATTCCGACTTAAAAGGTGTTAATATGTCTGTTGGGCTGAGCAATTTCACAGTCATGTTGCCTCTTAAACGTGCAGATGGTTCACCTGTAAAAGGTCCATTAGAGAGCGCTTTTCTTACCATGGCGATGCCTTATGGACTTAACACAATCATTGGATCCATGAAGCGGAAATATGCAATCCTTCCCGAAGACAATCCGGCACTTCAATGCCTGAAAGATGTTTTGGAAATGGAGGGGTATGATGTGATAATGAGGGTAATGAGTTTTTATTCATAGGGCAAAAAGTCCTACCTAATTTGTTTTCGAGATGCAGTAATTCAGGAATTAAAATAATATGCCGATCGATTTTGTGACATACGATAGACCGACTATTTCAGCGCGCGAGCGAAAAGTTTCTCGCTTTCTCCTATTCTTCGAAAACATAGTCAAGGTACCTATTTTTGGTTGCCAGCGATGTGGTGAATGTGTTTTATCATCGACTGCATTTATATGTGGGCAACAATGTCCAAAACGAATGCGTAACGGACCCTGCGGTGGCACAGGTGAAGGCGGAACTTGCGAAGTATTTCCAGACCGGAAATGTGTATGGTATAGAATTTATTATCGATCCAAATTCCTCCATCGATTAAATTTGTTATACAAATTGAAAAAAATCCATAATTGGAATCTGGAAGGTACTTCAGCTTGGCTGAATGTATTCAAGAAACGGATTGATCCGCCTATTGGATTTGTTCGAGATGATTCGCAAAAAATAAAGGAAATAATTCAAAGTGGGACTTAGAGAAAAACTTGCATCTGGAACATTTATTGTTTGCGGTGAGATAGGCCCACCTAAGAGCTGCGATGGTAACGTTATTCGGGAGAAGTCGCAGTACTTCAAAGGTGTAGTCGATGCAGTCAATATTACAGACAATCAAACAGCTATAGTACGACTTTCCAGCATCGCTTCCGCAAAAATTCTCCTGGATGAAGGTGTCGAACCGATAATTCAAATGACTTGCCGGGATCGGAATCGAATTGCGATACAAAGCGATCTCCTGGGTGCGGCTGCTCTCGGTTTACGGAATGTACTTTGTTTAACAGGTGATCATCAAAAATTTGGCGATCAACCAGAAGCTAAAGGTGTATTCGATTTAGATTCGATACAATTGATAGCGACAGTAGCTAAAATGAATGGTGGATTTCTGCTTTCCGATCAAGAGATGAAAAAATCACCAGAATTTCTTATTGGTGCCGCAGCAAATCCATTTGCTGAACCATTTGAGATGAGGCTCATTCGCCTCCACAAAAAAATTCAGGCAGGGGCACATTTTATTCAAACTCAACCTGTTTTCGATTTGAATCGTTTTATGATATGGATGGAAAAGGTAGTCGAGTTGGGATTGCATGAAAAATGTGCAATCCTTGCAGGAGTTATGCCGGTGAAATCAGAAAAGGCATTATTGCACATGAAGAAAGAAGTACCGGGTGTCAGAATCGATGATGCATACATTGACCGATTAAAGAATGCCCGCGATCCGAAAGATGAGGGAGTAAAGATTGCGGTCGAGATAATTAAAAGCTTGCAGAAAATAAAAGGTGTACGAGGCATTCACATTATGCCTGTGATGTGGGAGAGCATTACTCCGTTACTTATTAAAGAATCCGGTTTGATATCGTAGGGCGAAATATTTCATTTTTAACATGAAATATTCGACTTTTGGAATAAATAGTAACGCTTTTAACATGTAACAATCCTTCGTAAAAATTCGTAGTCTTTTAAAGATTTTTGAATGTCTTTAGCGGTAAGCTGATTATGCAAGGTCAATACTTTGATCATAATATCAGCAAATTATATAAGTAAGTGATGTTACACGGACAAGATTGATGCAGGGAAATTATTTGTTTTTCTCAAAGGCGGATTATTAAAAGAAATATTTCACACGTTAGAGAAGGATTATCGTTTGCGAAATCTTGTGAGTGCTTATGAAGATGTGGTGAAAGCAGGGGTTCGGTTGAAGAATAAGCGAGCCGCATTGTATCGAGGCGAAGGGATGCAGCAACGTCAGAGATTTGATGATCAAGCTTGCAGAAACAAACATCGGAAATGTAACGAAGAAAAAGATTGAAAAGAAATTAACACATCAGGACGAAGAAAAATTAAAGGAGGCAGTTCAGGATTGTCTCAAGATATTGATTCAATTTGGAATTCGTGAAGATCAGACAGTACTCGGTACCATTAATGCAGGACATCCGGGTGGAATGTTACCATTAACCATGAATGAAGCACAGACACTTCATTCTCATCTCCTTCCTACAAATCTATACGTAGCGGATGCAACACTTTTTCCTTTCTCGTTAGGGAATCCACCAATTCTTACCATCATGGCACTGGCAAAGCGAATTAGTAAAATTTGCTTGCAATCCAATTGAAATAAAAAGATATCCTAAGTATTCTTTTGAAAATCATACCAGCTGAACAATTAATATTGTCTAAAAAGCTGAAAATAGTGGAATAGGGCCTGAATTTTTCACTTGCTTTTTTAAAACATCCTTATTAGTTTTGAATCGGTTCAATTATATTTAAACCTGTTTATTTCAATGTAATCAGTCGAAATGAGCCAGTTCAACATGTTCTTTTGCGATTTGCCACAAAAATCTAATTAGAAAATTCAAAAAAATAATTCTTGAGGAGATACACAATGTCAGCTGAAAGAGACAATTTTGTTGCATCGAAGCTTTCGAAAATGACCCTGGAAGAAAAGTGCGGTCAGGTTCTTACATTTACTTGGCGCGGCGCTTACTTGACGCCCTCAGGGTTCGAACAGCTCACCCGGCTTCATGCCGGCGGCCTTTGCCTGGAACCCTACGCGTTGGAGACTTGTAAGAATTTGTATTGGGGGCGTTCACAAGTCGATCCCAACTTCAAGAAACCGAAAGACTGGTTCGATATCGCACACACCTACTTCGACGACCGCAGCTTCGGCGTAAGCGTAACTCCTGAGGAACTTACCGAGGCGCTCAACAAACTTCAGCAAATCGCGATGAACCGGCCTACGGGAATTCCCCTGCACATCACCATCGACATGGAAGGCGATTTCAAGAACGACTATTCATCCGGTCATGTCATCCAGTTCCCGCCGCCCATGGGCATCACTGCAATTGGTGACCTTGATCTTGCATACAAGGTGGCGAACACACTCGGTAAGCAAATGGCTCTCATCGGCGTCACGCAGTTCTACCACCCGGTCTGCGATGTCAACATCAATCCATTGAATCCC
>Ga0233422_10001242_pt1 | contig 11493 bp, 12 predicted proteins | sample Watercolumn_Mata_2_FD_182724 | JGI IMG/M metagenome (GOLD analysis project Ga0233422, IMG submission 182724) | Freshwater microbial communities from Lake Matano, South Sulawesi, Indonesia - Watercolumn_Matano_2014_110_MG | ecosystem: Environmental > Aquatic > Freshwater > Lake | place...
AAGCGTGATATGGTGACTGAGGAAAGGGTCAGGGAGCGGATGCAGTTTCAGTTAAAGGATGCAGAAAAGGCATCCCTGGCCGACTTCGTGATTATAAATGACGGGACGAAGCTGGTTGTTCCACAGGTGCTTGAGATCCACAAGAAGGTGCTGCAACAATCGGCTCAAAAGCATTCAAAACAAACAACGGGTAAGTAAATCAGGAATTCGTGGATCTCATTAAAATATCGGCAGTTTCATACCTCAACACCTTTCCGTTTGTATTTGGCATCAAGACCAGTGGTGAACTGGAAGACGTTGAGCTCGATCTGGATATACCGTCAATGTGCGCGGCCAAGCTGAAGGCAGGGCTGGTGGATCTCGCTCTTGTCCCGGTGGGCGCTATTCCGGAGCTCAGCCAACCCCTGCTCATATCAGATTTCTGCATCGGCGCTGTTCGGGAGGTCAGAACAGTCATCCTGGCCAGCCAGGTTCCCCTGAACAAGATCAGGGAAATCGCGCTCGACTATGATTCACTGACCAGTGCGCTCCTGGCAAAAGTTCTTGCGAAACATTTCTGGAAGATCAATCCCCGGTGGAATCCCCTGAAGCAGGGAGTTGCGGAGAATCCCAGTGGAATCGACTCCCTGGTTGTGATCGGGGATAAGACCTTTGAAATTGCCAAACAGTATCCTTATATTTACGATCTGGCGGAGGAATGGATCACTTTTACTTCCCTCCCGTTTGTCTTTGCGGTGTGGATGTCGCTCAGGTCTCTGCCGGAAGGATTCCTCGCGAAATTTAACCTGGCGCTCTCGTACGGTATTGAACACAAGGAAGAAATACCCGATTTCTTCAGGAACCGTATACCGGCCGGGATTGACGTGATGAGTTATTTCGACGAAAATATCTCGTTTGTTCTGGATGCAAAGAAACGCAAAGGGATGAACCTCTACCTTAACTATCTCAGGGAACTATAGAACTGCACCCTCTTTCCTGGTATGGTCCCAAAGGAAGGATCTGACTATCTTTTCACCGGATATCCCCTCTTCTTTGCCATATCCTCCAGTCGTTTCTGGAATCCTGATTTTTTCGGGGCTTTTTTCTTGTTGGCCTCGATCTGAGCATGCAGCTTTTTTTCGTCGATCGTCCGGCGGATCAGGAAGATCTGGGCAAAGGTGAGCAGGTTGGCCAGCAGATAGTAATAACTCAGTCCGGAGGAATAATCATTGAACCAGAAAAGGAACATGATGGGCATCAGATACATCATCGTTTTCATCCCCGGCATTTGTTGCTGGCTTCCGGCCATCATCTGATCGTTGATCCGGGTATAGAGAATGCTGGAGATGGTCATCAGCAAGGCGAACAAACTCACATGATCACCGTAAAATGGGATCGAGAATCCGCCGGGGAACGTCCATATGGAATCATACGAGGAGAGATCGGATGCCCACAGGAACGGTTGTTGGCGTAACTCGATTGAAGAAGGAAAGAACCGGAACATTGCGATAAGGATGGGAAACTGAAGCAGCATGGGAACACATCCCGCCAGGGGATTTACCCCTGCCCGTTTGTACAGGTCCATGGTGGCCTGTTGTTTCTTCATCGCATCCTCCCGCTTGGGATACCGTTTACCGATCTCGTCGATATCCGGTTTCAGCGCCCGCATCTTGGCGGAAGATTTATAGGTCTTAAATGCGATAGGGAACAGAACGATCTTCAGCATGATCGTCAGGATCAGGATAATGATTCCATAATTCCATCCGAGGTTTCCGAAATAGGTAAAGACCGGGATGACGGCAAACTGGTTGATCCAGGCCATCAGGAAGAAACTCCATCCCAGCGGGATCTGCCTTTCCAGGTCGATATGGTATTTCCGGAGAACATAATATTTATTGGGTCCCAGGTAAAACCGCATCGGAACGGCTTTCGTTTCCTGGGGGGAAAAGGGAATGCCTACTTCGGCATACATTGATTTCAGGTAATTCCCTTCCAGGGGTAGGGTAAGCGTTTGGATCCGCGGTTCAGCAAAATAATTACCGGCAATCAGGGTGGTCAGGAAGAATTGCTGCTTGAATGAGATCCACTGGACCTTCTCGTTCCGGAGGTATTTCTCTTCGTCCTTGGTTTCGCTCAGGTAATCAACCTTGTCATCCAGGTATTTGTAATAGACGGTTGAATTCATCCGTTCCATCTTCAGGCTTTTCTCTTCGCGAACAAGGTTGGCCTTCCAGTTGAGCACGAGGTAAGTAGTGGATGGGTCGATGATGTCGTGCATCGCAACAAAATTAACCCGGTAGCCGATCATATATGCATCCCCATAAACGGTGTATACGAATTCAATGTATTTCTCAGGATTGAATCCTCCCTGGGGCAATTCGGGGTGCACACGCAGGGCGAACTGAAGGGAATCTTTACCTGTAACCACCATAGAGTCGGCATTCAGCCACCGGTTCCCGATCCAGTGAGGTTGGAAATACAATCGTTCCGTGTTGATCAGCCGGTTCCCGGCAAAGAAGGAAAAACCAAAATGTAGCGAGTCGGTATTAAGCAGAACTGTAGGCTTTTGCTCCCAGCTTTTGAAGTTTTTCAGTTCGGCCTGCTCAATGTTTCCTCCTTTCAGGGAAAGACGGAACCGGATGACATCATTCTCCAGTGTAATGTGACCGTCGGTTCCGGTGGCAGCGCCGGCAAACAATCCCAGCTCGTTCCGCAGCGCCACCCGGGCCTGGGCAACAGTGTCGGTTGTTTTGGCAATTTCCTGAAGTTCCCGTTGCCGGATCAGGTTCTCAACAGAGTCCCTGAGGATTTTCTGCCGTTCCAACGAATCCCTTTTCTGTTGCATCACCCGGGCCAGTGAATCCTCCCGCTGCCGTCGGGCATCCGTCTCTTTGCGGGAAGGAGTCATGAAATATGCATAAGCGATGAAAATTCCGAAGATCAGAACAAGCCCAATGATGGTATTTCTGTTCATCTTACTTTCCTTTATCTGTTTTTCCGGAATGATCGAGCGCCGCTTTTACGAAACTGACAAACAACGGGTGCGGTGTTTTTACAGTACTTTTATATTCAGGGTGAAACTGTACTCCGATGAACCACGGATGGTCCTTCAGTTCGATCATCTCCACAAGGTTATCCTTTTCATTGATACCGGCTGCGATCATCCCTGCCTGTTCATATTTCGGGCGGTAATCATTGTTGAATTCAAAGCGGTGACGGTGACGCTCCATAATATTTTCCTGCCCGTAAATCCGGAAACTGCGGGATCCTTTCATTAACCTGCACGGGTAACTCCCCAGCCGCATGGTACCGCCGAGGCCCACAATCTTTTTCTGCATCTCCATCATATCTATCACCGGATGTGAGGTGGATGGATTGAACTCTGTGGAATGGGCGTCTTTCAACCCTATCACATTCCGGGCAAATTCAATCACCGCACATTGCATCCCAAGACAGATGCCAAAAAAAGGGATTCCCTGTTCACGAGCATACCGGATGGCGTTGATCTTTCCTTCGATGCCGCGTTCCCCGAAACCCGGAGCCACCAGGATCCCGTCAAGGCCCCTGAGCTTCTCCCCTGCATTTGTTTCAGTAATATGTTCCGAATGGATGGATCGGATGAGTACCCTGCACTCGTTCGCTGCTCCGGCATGAATGAAGGACTCGTTGATGGATTTATATGCATCCCTGAGTTCCACATATTTCCCCACAAGCCCGATCCTCACTTCCCGGGCAGGGTTCTTTAACTTCTGGAGAAAACGTTCCCAATCCCTGAGATCTGGTGCGGTATCGCAGGGCATATCGGTCTTTTGCAGGATCTCCAGGTCCAGGTTTTCTTTTTTCATCAGCACCGGGACATCATAAATCGTTTCGGCATCGATACACTCGATAACGGAGGTGGGTGTGACATTGCAGAACAAAGCGATTTTGTTTCGTATGCCCTCGTTCAGTTTTTTCTCCGTCCGGCACACAATGATGTCAGGTTGCACTCCCTGCTCCTGCAGCATCTTCACAGAGTGCTGGGTAGGTTTGGTTTTCAGCTCGCCTGCGGCTGCGAGAAAGGGCACCAGCGTGAGATGCACCACTGCGGAATTCCTTCCCATCTCCCAACGCAACTGCCTGACAGCCTCAATGAAAGGGAGCGATTCGATATCCCCCACCGTTCCCCCGATCTCCGTGATGAGAAAATCGAGATCTCCCTGGCTGGCAAGGAGCTTGATGCGGCGTTTTATCTCATCCGTGATATGGGGTATGACCTGGACCGTTTCGCCCAGGAACTCTCCCTCCCGCTCCCTGGTTATCACCGACTGGTAGATCACACCTGTGGTTACATTGTTTGCCTGTGAAGTCCTGACGTTGGTGAACCGTTCGTAATGCCCGAGGTCCAGGTCAGTTTCCGCGCCATCATCCGTTACAAAGCACTCGCCGTGTTCGTAAGGATTCAACGTACCGGGATCAATGTTGATGTACGGATCCAGTTTCTGGATGGCAGCTGTGAATCCCCTTGCGACCAGCAATTTTGCAATCGAGGAGGAGATGATCCCCTTGCCCAGGGAGGAAGTTACTCCTCCGGTTACAAAAATATATCTGGTTTTGGACATGGTTTCAGTCAGGATCAAAAAAGAAGGTGCAAATTTAACTGTTTTTCCCGTTTGACCTGTGCAACTGTCAGGGAGATTCCGGTTTCGGGCTCAGGCGGCGCTTGATGGCAAGGATCTCCGAGGCGATCTCTTCAATTGGTTTTGATGTAACGGATACAATCGGCCAGTCATGCTCCTGGAAGATATGGCTGGCATAGGTAAGTTCTTTCTTGATGAAATCCAGCGATGCATATTCCACTGCGCCACCCCCGAAGGACTGCTGGCGGGCCGAGCGGAGGGTGGACAGATCGATTGCCTCGGTGTTCAGCCCGAACACAGTCCCTACAGGGAGCGAGGAAAGGATCTCCGGTGGAGTGACTCCCAGGATCACCGGGTAGTTTGCAACGAACCAGCCTTTAAATGCCAGGTAAATGCTCATCGGGGTTTTGAAGGTACGTGAAACACCAACCAGCACAATTTCTGCCTTATCATACTCAAAATATCGCTGCCCGTCATCATGGTTAAATGCAAACTGCATGGAATCAATCCGTTTAAAATATTCTTTGTTCAGCGAATAGAACAATCCCGGCTCCTGGGTAGGTGAATTGGCCAGGTACAGGGATAATCGTCCCAGCAACGGGCCCATGATATCGATCGCATGGAGGTTATGGATGCGGGTGATCCTTACCATACTGTCCCGTAATGCTTGTGATACCAGGGTATGCACGATCAGACCCTTTGCCGATTTGATCTCGGGAATAAGATCCTCAATTTGCTTCCCGGTACGGATCTCCGGCTTCAGGATAATCTCCACCTTCGCATCCGGATACTGTGTAAGGGCAGCTTTCAGTGCATATTCGGCCGTACGCCCGGTTCCGTCGGAAAGGATGAAGATGGTCTTCACGGATTTTTTCCTGCGAATCTATTCTTTTTCCATACGATCTCCAAATTAAACATGGTCATCCCGGCGTGAAAAATAAATGCTAATTTTACACACAGAGAATGAACACTCAAACAAAAACCTAATAAATCCGCGCTATATGGGAACAATTAAAACGGGAATCAATGGATTTGGCCGGATCGGGCGGCTCACATACCGAGCACTCATGACCAGGCCGAATGTGGAAGTGGTCGCGATCAATGACCTTACAGATGCCGCAACACTGGCGCATCTCCTGAAATATGACTCGGTGCATGGGAGGTTCCCCGGTGCCATATCCGTCGAGGGGGAGTTCCTGGTGGTGAACGGGAAGAAGATCCGGGTGATGGCTGAACGTGATCCTGCAAATCTGCACTGGGGCAAGCTTGGGGTGGAGATAGTGGTAGAATCGACCGGGATCTTCCGTAACCGGGAGAAAATGGGCAAACACCTGACTGCCGGAGCCAGGAAAGTGCTTCTTTCCGTCCCGGCCGATAATCCGGAAGATGTGGATCTGACCGTTGTTCTGGGTGTGAATGATGGATTGATCGCCTCCGGCATGCAGTTGATCTCCAATGCCTCATGCACCACAAACTGCCTGGCACCAGTAGCAAAAGTCCTGAATGACCGGTTCGGTATAGCCAAAGGATTAATGAATACGATCCATTCCTACACCAACGATCAGATCATTCTGGATGCACCTCATAAGGACCTGCGCCGTGCCAGGGCAGCAGCCATGTCGATGATCCCGACAAAAACCGGCGCTGCCAAAGCCATCGGCCTGGTGATCCCGGAACTGGAGGGAAAACTGGATGGATTTGCTGTCCGGGTTCCGACCCCCGATGGATCCCTTGTCGACCTCACCTGCCAGTTAAATACGAATACCACGAAAGACGAAGTCAATGCCGCCATGAAATCGGCAGCCGAAGGTGCGATGAAAGGTATCCTTGAATATTGCTCCGATCCTGTGGTGAGCATAGATATTGTGGGAAATCCCCATTCCTCGATCTTCGATTCACTGCTTACGAAAGTGCTCGGAGGGAATTTTGTTAAGATTGTCTCCTGGTACGACAACGAGTATGGTTACTCATGCAGGATGGCGGATCTGGTCGAAAAAATCGCGAAGTAGGCGCAACAGCGTACCATAAAACGATATGGAGTCGATCCGCGGGATTTACAAGACAGGTTGCGGGCCTTCCAGCAGCCACACTATGGGTCCGCGGAAAGCAGCAGAACAATTCCGTGGCCGGTTTCCGGGAGCTGCCTCATTTGCCATCACCCTGTACGGAAGCCTCGCCGCCACAGGGAAAGGACACATGACCGACCGGGCGATCCGGGAAGCCCTGAACCCGGTTCCGGTTACCTTCACCTGGGAACCCGCGGTATTCCTTACGCCACATCCCAATGGAATCCGCCTTCAGGCATTCGACCGCGACGGGAATCAGCTCGGAGAATGGACGACGTACAGCATCGGCGGAGGAGATATCAGCGACACAGGAAAATCAGGGACAGGGAAAGCCATATATCCTGATCATAGCATGAAAGCCATCCTGGATACCTGCAAAAACAACGGCTGGAATTTCTGGGAATATGTGAAGGAATACGAAGATCCGTGGATCTGGGATTTTCTTGCCGGGATCTGGGATGAAATGAAAGACTCGGTTCACCGCGGACTGGAGGCCGAGGGTGTTCTCCCGGGCGGTCTGCATCTTCCCCGGAAGGCATCTTCCTATTTCACGAAAGCCAAAGGATTTACCGGCACAGCCAGCCGACGGGCATTTACATTTGCATATGCTCTTGCGGTGGCCGAAGAAAATGCTTCCGGTGGAAAGATCGTCACTGCCCCTACCTGCGGCTCGTGCGGTGTGCTCCCGGCAGTTCTCCATCTCCTCAGGGACCAGTATGAGTTCAGTGAGAGGAAGATTGTGTACGGACTGGCCACTGCCGGTCTGATCGGAACCCTGATAAAAACCAATGCCTCCGTTTCCGGCGCTGATGTTGGCTGCCAGGGAGAGATTGGCAGCGCCTGCTCTATGGCTGCAGGCGCTGCCGTTCAGCTTTTCGGGGGAACCGTTGCCCAGGTGGAATATGCTGCCGCAATGGGAATGGAACATTTTCTTGGTTTGACCTGCGACCCGGTAATGGGGCTGGTACAGATCCCCTGCATAGAACGGAATGCCTTTGCAGCAGGCCGGGCATTGGATGCCAGCATGTTTGCCCTTCTCTCCGACGGAAACCACCGGGTAAGCTTCGACCGGGTGATCGAAGCTATGGAACAAACCGGTCATGACCTGCCGAATCTTTACAAAGAAACCTCGGAGGGAGGACTGGCAGTTACATTTGACGATTGATCAGGGAAGCCGGAGGAACGGTTTCGGGTGGGAATCGAATACAATCTTCTGCTCGGGTGTTAGGATGTTGCGAATCTCCCTGTCATGGCTCACCTGCTGTTTCAGTATTTTTGTGTACACCCCTCCGATCTCCTGGATTGTTTGTTCAATACCTTTTTGGTCCGGCTCATCACCTGTGAGCAGGACTACCAGATGAGCCTCTTTTTCCCGCAAATGGTTTTGAAGGGTGCTGATCACCTTTAAATTCCCCAGGTCCGAAATTTTCAAAGCAGCTTTTTGCTCATCCGAAAGATCCGGCAGGATTTGCGCAGGTGGTGGCGGAGGAACAGGCACTCCGGGAGGAGGAGGAGGAGGAGGTGGTATTGCGATATCCGATTCCGGATGCGGAGGAGGCGGTGGCATATCTTTTGTGTTCTGCGCGATTCCCTGGAAAGATCCAAGGATGACCAGGGCAGTCAGAATGACCCCTGTGATTGGCCTGTTTTTTGTGTTCATATAACTTTGGTTGTTAAGGATTTAAATTATTGGGGGAGATCCGGTGTATGACCTGGTCAATCACGGCATGGAAATGCTTTGCCTGTTGGGGAGAATAGATCTGCCGCAGTTCCAGAAAGTAATCGACCATGATCCGCTCCAGTTCGGTCTGTTGCCTGCCGAGGAGTCCGGTCAGATGCCCCATCCGGGCTGAATCAGGCCGGTCCGCTGCCAGTTCTTCCAGTAACCGTCTCTTATCTGCATGATATACCCGTAACAGCTCCTCACTCCGGCGAACAAACCTTTCAGTGGCATGCTGAATCCTGACTTTCTGATGATCAGAAAGATGTAGTTCTGAAGCCATGACCGCTTGCAGGTCCAGCGGCGGTGGCGGTGGTGGTGGCGGTGGTGGTGGGATCTCCGAAATTCCGGATTGGCGCGGAGGATTCCTCATGATCCAGAGGGTAGCCAGGCTTCCGAGGTTCAGGATCACCAGCACCGCGATCACAACAATGAGCACCCGTTTATTGGTAAAGTAATCCATGACGAATTATTTGATATGCGTATATAACTGAGAAGGAGACGGATCCAGGTAATACACCCTGGCAGCCGGTTGCTCAATGGATTTTTCTGCCTGCCTGACTGAAACAACCTCATGCAATCCAACTCCGATCGATACACTGTTCAGCAGGATCACCAGGGCCAGGAAGAGGAGATTCCGGTTTGCAGTAAGAAAACCGGGCACGATTGACCGGCTTTCCGACCTCTCGGCCCATCGCCGGAGAACCTGTTCAGGAAATGCATCTCCGGGAGAAATGCGCTTCGCTGAAGCTTCACCGATCAGGGCATCCAGCGTATCAGTCCATGGTTCCATCTCTTAAATAATGTTTTTTTGACGGTATTTATCTTCCAACCTTGCGGTCAGAACCTGAATAATATCTTTTCTCCATATACCGGGCAATATTTTTCTTTGCCCGGTGGATCAGTGATTCCACGGCAGGAACCGTGTTTCCCATTACAGTGGCTACTTCTGCCTGCGGCATTCCCTCCAGCTTGTGCAAGGTCCAGGCGATCCTCTGGCTCCCTGGAAGGTGTCCGACAGCCCGTTCCAGAAAAGCCTGCTGCTCCCGTGCGATCATCTGCGAAAGCGGGGTGTCGCCGCTGGCAGGAACCATCCCTGTTTCGCCGGGATTCCCATGCGATAACCTGACAAGATATGCAAATCTCTTTTTTCTCTGGTGTTTTCTTAACAAGTCCAGGGATTTGTTTACGGCGATCCGGTAAATCCAGGTGGACAGAGCCGAATCGGAGCGGAAATGCCGGATCGACAGGAATATCTCGATGAACACCTCCTGGGCCGTATCCCGGGCTTCATCCTCCGATCTCAGGAATCCGAAACAAATGTTCAAAACCCGTTCACTGTACAGGTTGACCAACTCCACGTAAGCGGATTGATCCTTGTGTTTCAGTCGGTTTACCAGTTCCAGATCCTTCAACGGGATTCGTTTTCCTTATTAGGACGACAAAAGGTACGGAATCCTTTGGAAACGGGCCGATATTTTTTCATTATGTTTGCGCCTTTAAATCCGGCCCCATGCTCAAATACTGGATTGCCCGCCAGATGGTGAAACGAACCAAGAACCGGCAGTTCCCCGTCGAGTATCTGGAACAAAAACATGTGGATCCCGGTGAACCATTCCCGAACGACAGCTCGTACTTTTACGGAGGCGACAAGGAGGGTAATGCCTTCATCACCCGGATGGCCTTCCGGGGACCAGACAGGCCCCATGAATACTGGCTTGATTTCTACCTCAAGGGATATGGCTGCTTCGGGCTCAGGGATGATCCCGGGCCCGACGGAGAAGGATTTCAGATGGGGAACCTGAAATACCAGCCCGTTGAAACCGGGAAATCCTGGCGGGTGTCTTTTAAAGGGAATGTGCATGATGAGCTCAGGAAGGAGCACCAATGCTCACTGGACCTTCTTTTCACCGGGGAACACCCTGTATATGACTTCGCCCGGAGCTCCGATCAGAGAATGATCGCCCGGGCCATTGCCTCTGAAAAATGGACAAAAGAGTTCTTTCACCAGATGAAGGACACGCACCAGGTTCATTACGAACAGACCGGGAAATTCACCGGCACCATAACGCTGGACGGGGATGTTCACCGGCTCGAGATGGTGGCTTCACGCGATCATTCCTTTGGCTCCCGGAACTGGCTTTCCTGGGACCGGCATTATTGGATCACCGGAGTCTCTGATACCGGGATCCATTGGACGGTAACCACAATTAAATGGCAATTCCTGAACCGGCTTACGGCCGGATTCGTTATCGGGCAGGACGGATTTACCGATGCTGTCGTGGAATGTACCGACCTGGATACGGTTTCCAGGGATCAGCTGCTCCCCAACCACGGCATTGTGGAACTCGTTACCCGGAGTGGAAAACGTCACAGGATAGAATTCCGGAGAACCGGGGAATTCCCATATCTTCATGATGGCAAATATCATATGCGGGAGGGGATCGGCAGGTACAGGTTTGACGGCGAAGATGGATTGGGAATGGTGGAATTCGGATTTCATTCCGACAGATATTCCCTCTGACCAGATAAAAAGCTGCAAACGGCTTGAAACACTCCCAAGGCATAATCCGGTTATGCGACATCCGTGACGAATCGGTTGGCGGTAAAGCCCGTGGACTGAAGTTGCTGCTGGATTTAGGATTGCCTGTCCCGGATGGATTTGTTTTGATACTCCCTGATCCGGAAACGTTGGATGAAAAGCTTCTTCAGCAGTATCTTTTCTTGCTGGGTGATGGCCCCAAAGCAATCCGGTCATCGGCCATCAGCGAAGATAGCCAGACAGCTTCCTTTGCCGGGCAGTTCGAGACCATCCTGAATGTGTCGGGTATAGATGCAGTCCGGCAGGCTATTAATACCTGTGTTGGTACGGCCGGAGCTGAACGTGTCAGAAACTATTCCAGAAACCGGATCCCCCAATCCGATTCACGCATTTCTGTGCTCGTACAGAACATGGTTCCGGCCAGCATTTCCGGAGTCCTGTTCACAGCCGATCCCGTAACACACCGGCGCGACATGTGCGTTATAAATGCAGTGAAAGGAACATGAGATGTGTTGGTTTCAGGTAAAACGGATGCACATCATTATTAAGTTTTCCGGAGCGGATCCA
>Ga0233422_10001243_pt1 | contig 11492 bp, 7 predicted proteins | sample Watercolumn_Mata_2_FD_182724 | JGI IMG/M metagenome (GOLD analysis project Ga0233422, IMG submission 182724) | Freshwater microbial communities from Lake Matano, South Sulawesi, Indonesia - Watercolumn_Matano_2014_110_MG | ecosystem: Environmental > Aquatic > Freshwater > Lake | place...
TCGTCGCGAACAGGACATTCATAAATGCCCCGCTCAGCGGAATGAATGCGAAAAGCACGACTGCCATCACGGCGAGCCAATCCACGCGACCGCCTCCAGTCAGCGGAAACAGAACGATGCCCACCCCCGCAAGCCAGATCAAACCGAAAACACAACCGCCCACGCGAGAGGTCAGAACTGGTTGCAGAATCAATCGCCCCGTGTTTTTGTCTTCACGCAGTTGCAGTGCCGCCATGTCATCTACTCCTCGCCGTCATTATAGCACGCGTTGCGCCGCGCTTCAAGCGGTGGACGGCAGATGGCGTATGGCATATAGCGAATAGCTATACGCCGTCAGCCATATGCTATTAGCCATACGCGAATAAGACACCAGCGGTTTGACAAATCACCGCCCTTCACCTATGATGCGTCGCAATGCAGAACAGTCCGCTCATCCTGGCATCCACGTCGCCCCGCCGGCGTGAACTGGTCACGCTGTTCGGCGGGGCATTCCAATTTGCCGCCGCCGATTTAGATGAAACACCGCGCGCCGACGAAGCGCCGCATGATCTCGTGCGCCGCCTCAGCCGCGCCAAAGCCGCCATCGCCGCGGACGAGAACCCGGTTGCGCTCGTCGTCGGCGCGGATACAATCGTCTGGCTCGATCACACGATCATCGGCAAACCGCGCGACCCCGACGATGCTGCGCGAATGCTGAGACTCTTGCGCGCGCGCCCGCATATCGTCTACTCCGGTGTGACAGTTCAACATGGCGCGCGCACGCTGACCCCAATCGCGACGACGACAGTCTGGATGCGCAATTATGCCGACGCCGAGATCGCGGCGTACGTCGCAACCGGCGACCCGCTCGACAAAGCCGCTGCGTATGCGATTCAGCACGACCACTTTCGCCCGGTCGCGCGGATTGACGGCTGCCACGCGAATGTGATGGGCTTGCCGTTGTGTCATTTGTATCGCGCGCTGAAATCGTTCGGCGTTGCTTTCGCAGAACCAGATCGCGCGTGCCAGACGCATTTGGGAATCGTGTGCCCAGTGGCGCGCCAGATTCTTAGTCACCCGTCAACCGCAGACAGCCAATCGTAAATCCTGTTCGCTGTACACCGTTCGCCGTTTACTGACAATGGATACTCTCTCTACCCTCAACCCCGCGCAACGCGACGCCGTCGCCGCCGTCAATGGTCCCGTTCTCGTGCTTGCGGGACCCGGCAGCGGCAAGACGCGCGTGCTGACACATCGCGTCGCGTATTTGATTCGCGAGTGCCGCGTCGCGCCGTTCAACATTCTTGCCGTCACGTTCACGAACAAAGCTGCGCGCGCAATGCGTGAGCGTCTCATGCAACTCGTCGGCGAAGCAAATCTCAACGATTTGACGATCGGCACCTTCCACGCGACCTGCGCGCGCTGGTTGCGCCGCGATGGTGAGCGCGTCGGCTTGGGGCGCGGCTTTGTGATCTACGACGAGGACGATCAGCAAGCGCTCATCAAGCAGGTTCTCAAAGAGATGAACCTCGACGACAAGGTCTATCGCCCGGGCGCGGTGCTGGGCGCGATTGGCAAGGCGAAGAATGATCTGATTCCGCCGGACCAGTACGTTCCGCCGTCGTACTGGCACGAAGCGATCGGGCGCGCGTACACACGCTATCAGCAATTGTTACTGGAGAACAACGCCGCTGATTTCGACGACCTAATTATGCAGACGGTGCGCTTGCTCCGTGAAAACCGTGACATTGTGGAACGCTACCAGAATCGTTTCACCTACTTGCACGTGGACGAATTTCAAGACACGAACATGGCACAGTACGTCTTGATGAAATTGCTCGCGGACAAGTATCGAAACCTGTTTTGCGTGGGGGACGAAGACCAGTCAATCTACGGCTGGCGCGGCGCAGACTATCGCAATGTCCTCCGCTTTTCGCAGGATTTTCCGAACGCGCAAGTAAAGCTGCTCGAACAAAACTATCGCTCGACGCAGACAATCCTGGACGTGGCGCAGGCGGTCATTCGCAAGAATCCATCGCGCCACGCCAAGCAACTCTGGACGGAGAACGCGCAAGGCGTGCCGGTCACGCTCTTTGAAGCGTACGATCAGGACGAAGAAGCGGCGTTCATCGCGGACGAAATCACACGCCTGACGCGTAGGGGCGCCCCGGGCAGCCGCCCGTATCACGCGCGCGAGATCGCGGTCTTTTACCGCACAAACGCGCAGTCGCGCACGATTGAAGACGCCTTCGTCCGGCGCGGGATGCCGTACCAACTCGTCGGCGCGATGCGCTTTTACCAGCGCCGCGAAGTTAAAGATTTGCTGGCGTACTTGCGCCTGATTCACAATCCGAACGACAGCGTCGCCTTCAACCGGGTCATCAACGTCCCGCCGCGCGGCATCGGCAAAACGACGCTGGACCATCTCGCGCGTTGGGCGGAGAGGCTGGGCGTTTCGCCGTACGCAGTGCTGCAACAACTAAAGGATGCGGGCGGAACGCTACGCGTGAAGGATGAAGAGAATCATCCTTCTTTTGACGCGCGCGCACACAAAGCGCTCGTCGCATTTGCGAATCTGATTGACGAGTCCATCGCGGCGCGGCCGGAAAAGAAACTCGCGGAATTGTTCGAGCGCGTCGTGTTGAAAACGGGCTACGAGCCATACATTCGCGACGGATCAGAGGAAGGTGAGGATCGCTGGGGCAATGTCGCGGAATTGCAGCGTGTCACGAGCAAGTACACCAGCGCGGCAGCTGACGTGACACTCGCGCAATTCCTCGAAGAAGTCGCGCTCGTCGCCGATATTGACACGATGCGTGATGATGTAAGCGCACCGACGTTGATGACGCTCCACACCGCAAAAGGTCTGGAGTTCAAAGTCGTCTTCATTGTCGGCTTGGAAGAAGGATTGTTCCCGCACTCGCGCTCGCTTGAAGACCCAGCGCAAATGGAAGAAGAGCGGCGCTTGTGCTACGTTGGCATCACTCGCGCGAAAGAGAAATTGTACCTCGTCCGCGCATTTCGGCGTTCGTTCTACGGAAGTTCGGAACCGGGTGAGCCGTCGCGATATTTGAAGGATATTCCGCGCGAGCTCATAGTAGACAATCGCCGATCAGTCGCCAGTCACCAGAAACCGGGATTGAGTGATCGGTATTCAGATTCTGAATGGCGGTCGCGGCGCGCAACGGATGATTACGATTTCGACGAAGAAGAAACGCCGGCGCGCCCACGCATCACACATCACGCATCACACACCACGCGTCGTCATTCGACTGCATGGCGCTCCGCTCAGGACGCAACACGCGCCACGCCTCCTGCACTTCACCCCATGCGCTTTCACCCTGGCGACAGGGTGCATCACGCGACTTTTGGCGAGGGCGTCGTCGTGTCCAGCCAAGCGATTGGCGAAGACGAAGAAGTGGAAATCGCATTCGTCGGCAAGGGTGTCAAACGCCTGAGCGCGCAATTCGCGAAACTAAAGAAAAAGTAGAGACGATGCGTCGCATCGTCTCCACGCCTCTACCCAGCAAACCGTCCAATCAACTCGCGCACAAACAAGATTCCCTCGAAATAATCAGCCAGACGAATACTTTCGTTCGGCGCGTGATTGCGCGAATCGTGCCAGCCAACCCCCGCGCCGACCGCCGGAATCCCCAACGCCTGACACAGCGGATACATTGGGCCGCTGCCCGCCATCGTCGGATAAACGACGGGCGCTTGCCGGTACACGTGCCTCGCCGCGTCAATCGCCGCCCGCACAATGGCGGAATCGAGCGGCGAGCGCGCGACCTCTTCGCCAGTCTCCGTCAATTTCACTTCGATGTCCGCAAAGCCGCGCCGCGCGAGGTGTTTTTGCAGCAGATCCAGGACGAGATCGGGCGACAAATTCGGCACGAGCCGAAAATCAATCTTGGCGAACGCGTGATTCGGCAACACGGTTTTTGATCCTTCGCCGATATAGCCAGAGTACAAACCACAAATCGTACACGTCGGCTCGTACAGATATTTCTTGAGCAATTCGATGCCGGTGAGATTGCGGATGAACGACGCGATTCCCAAATCGGCTTTGACTTTATCCTCGTCGTAGGGAATCGTCTTGAGCGCGTCCATCTCCGCGGCGGTCAGCGCGCGCACATGCTTCATCAGATCGTCCACCAGGATATGGTCGTCCGCGTCTTTGAGTGTCGCGAGCGCCCAGACCAGGCGCCACGCCGGATTGACGACGACCGCCGCGCTCGCGGAGTGCAGATCGCGCGCGGCGCCGCGCGCGTGGAGTTCGACGTAGACAATCCCTTTCACGCCGCACGAAATCACCGGGCGGTCGTTCACGTCCTTGTACCCCGCTTCCCACAGGCAGCCGTCCGCACCTTCGATCAGCGCTCGATTTTCTTTGACAAACTGGGGCAAATGGAGGCTGCCGATCTCTTCTTCCCCCTCGACGACAAATTTGATTTTGAGTGGCAGTGCGCCCACCGCCGCCTGGTACGCCTCGACCGCGTGGATGCGGCACATCAAATTGCCCTTGTTATCCGCCACGCCGCGCGCAAACAACTTGCCATCGCGAATCACCGCGTCCCAGGGACCACTCTCCCACAGTGCCAGCGGCTCGGGCGGCTGCACGTCGTAGTGATCGTAGATGATCAGCGTGCGTGCGCCCTCGCCAATTTCCGCGAACACCACCGGCGCGCCGCCGGCAATCGGGATCAGCCGCGCGCGCGCGCCGAGTCGCTCCAGGCGCGCCAATACCTTGTCCGCCATTTCGCGCATCCCCCAATTCTGCGCGGCGACACTCGGCTGCCGGCAAAAGTCCTGCAACTCGGCCATGAAGCGCTCTCTGTTCGCGCTGACGTAGTTTTGAAAAGAGTCCATGGTGTCCTTTCAATCGTGAAACGGGATGCGGGCTGCGGGAATCTTCACGTGTCACGTTTCACGCACACTTGCCCCGGCGGTAACGCAAGTGCCAGGGTCACGCTTCCAGAAGCGCGCGCGCCTCTTGTTCTCTATCGCGCGGCACCAGCACCTGGGCTTTGCCGATGCCGTTCACGGTCATCGGAATCACGCTTTGCGCTTCCGCCCGGATGATTGCGGGAATGCCTGCACTCTCAAGTTTGCCCTTGATGATCTCCGCGCGCAGCGCGCCGTGCGTCGTGTAAACGACGACAAGTTCCTTATCCCTGTTCGCCATCCGCCCCCTCCGCTCTCATCTTTCCCCTCTCACACTTGCCCTGGCGGGAACGCAAGTGCCAGGGTCTCGCCTCTGTTGCGTTGCGCGCGCGAAAATCAAGTACCCGGTATGCGCGACCATCCGGTCTTCGGGGCGCAAGCGCTCCGCAACCGGTTTGTAATGCCGCGTCAGGATCTCGACGACCTCGATATCCGCCCAGCCCCCCGTGCGTTCCATCTCCAGCAAAATATCGGCGACCTGATTCGTCGTCGGCACCAGCGAGCCGAAAAAACCGCCACCTTTGAGCGCGGCATGCGCCTGCGCGAGAAAGAGCCACGGTTCGCGCACGTCGAGAAACAGCGCGTCGGCATCCCGTTCGTCAAAGCCCGCGCGAATGTCGCGCTGTTTCAATTCCACCACGTCGAGCGCGCCTGCGCGCTCCAAATTCTTGCGCGCCAGTTCGAGCATATCGTCGCGCTCTTCGTAGGTATAGATGCGCCCGTGCGGACGGACCAAGCGCGCGAGCGCGAGCGTCAGCGCGCCGCTGCCGGTGCCGCACTCGACGACGCGCGCGCCGGGAATGATATTCATTCGCAAGATGAGATAACCAATCTCTTTGGGATAGACGATCTGCGACGCGCGTTTGACGCGCATCACCAAATCGTACGTCGCGGGCTGCAGCAGCAGGTACGCGTGATCCAGTTGCGTTTTCACCACACTGCCAAAGGGCTGTCCGATGATGGCGTCGTGCGGGATGAAACCGTGGTGCGTATCCAGCCGTTGCCCCGGCGTCAAGCGTACCATAAAACGCTTGGCGTCCGGTCCGATGAGCAGAACGAACTCATTCGCCTGAGCAATGTTCACAGAATAGTCTACTCCAAGCCGATTTCACATCACGCGAATTATAACCGGGCATGCGAATTCTGGCAATCCCGGCGATTGTACACATCTGGTAGGAGCAGCGCCCTGTTGCTGCCCAATATAGGCGGTGCCTGCCCAATCCGGGCGACCGTATGGGATCGCTCCTGCCTGTGTGCAATCACCACCCGGATACCTATTGACAGAGAAGCAACCTCCTGATATTCTATGCGTGGGCACATCCCGCTGCGGCGGGATTGTGCGCCAGACCTGCTGATGAGATTTGCATGGACGACCATTCTGCCAGACTGCACACGCTCCAACGCCTGACTCGCAAAATCACCGCGACACTGGCAGTCGAGGCGTTGTACCGCGCCATTTACGAAAGCACGCACGAATTGATGGACTGTGACGCGTTCTTCATCGCGCTGCAGGACGAAGCGCGTCAGGTCTGCGATTATGTCTTTCAGATCGAAAACGACGTGCGTCTTCCGCCCGTCCAATTGCCGCTTGCCGATGGATTGGCAAGTCGCGTGATTCGCACGCGCCAACTTGTTGACTATGCCAATCTGAACGGCACGCCCCCTTTCCCCATCCAGCACTGGGGAGGCAAACATCAAGCGCGGTCGGTCCTGTGCGTCCCGATGATCTTTGGCAATCGCGTGCTCGGCGCGCTTTCAGCCCAGAGTTATCGCCCCAACGCCTACTCCGATGCCGATCGGGAGATCCTGTCCATCTTTGCCGGTCAAGCCGCCGTCGCGATCCACAACGCGCGCCTGTTTGCCGAGACCCAGCGCAAGATCAGACAACTCGCCCTATTGAACCAAGTCGGGCACATCATCAGTTCGACCATCGAAATCGGTCATCTGCTCGATCTCATTTACGAACAAGTCCGCCAGGTGCTTCCCTCTGACACCTACTATGTAACCCTGGTGAATTGGGAAAATCAAACCCTCGAATTGAGAGTGCTCGTGGATGAAGGCGAGCACTTTCCTGCCACTCAGATCCAGTTGGGTGAAGGTCTAGCCTCCCTGGTCGTGCAGCGCCGCGCGCCGCTGATTCTCCATAACTTGCCAGAAGACTATGGACGCCTTGGCATCATACGGATCCCCGCGGGGCGATCCAAGCCGTCCTTGTCCTGGCTTGGCGTGCCGATGATCGCTTCCGAGCGGCTGATCGGCGTGCTTGCGCTTGCCAGTTACCACCCCGCGGCGTTCGACGAAGAAGATGCGGAGGTTTTACAGAATATCGCGACCCTCGCCGCGATCGCCATTGACAACGCCCGGCACCACGCGCGCGCCGAGGAGCAGGCACGCCTGGACAGTCTGACCCAGGTTCTCAATCACGGATATTTCCTCATGCGTTTGCGCGAAGAGGTCACCGGCGCGCTGGCGACAGCACACCGGCTGTCGGTCATCATGCTCGACATTGATCATTTCAAAGAGTACAACGACGCCTACGGTCATCTCGCCGGCGACGCGATCTTGCGCGGGACGGTCCAGGCGATTCGCTCCAGCATCCATCAGGCGGATTTAGTGGGACGTTGGGGCGGCGAAGAATTCGCCATCGCCTTGTTGGAAACCGACCAAGCGGGCGCGCTCAGCGTGGCGGATCGCATCCGCGCGACCCTCGCCCAACTCAATCTGACTGACGACCAAGGGCGCGCCGTCCCTGTGCCAACCGCCAGCCAGGGGATCGCGACTCTGCCTGAAGATGGCGAGGATGCGATCGCGTTGATTGACCGCGCCGATCAGCGGCTGTACCAAGCCAAGGCGCGCGGGCGCGATCAAATCAGCGGCACAGGAGGGTAGGGGCGAACCTGTGTGTTCGCCCTCCATGAGAGGGCGTTCGCCCACCGCCGGATGGCGCGTTCGCCCACCGCCGGATGGCGCGTTCGCCCACCGCCGGATGGCGCGTTCGCCTGCCACAGGGCAGACACACAGGTCTGCCCCTACGTGGATGCGGTGGCGGCGAGGGCAAGTTTGCGCGTGCGGGAGAAGCGTTTGATTTGCGCCTCCCGCCGCATCGCCGCGCGGCGCGAGGGCAGGCGTTCGTGATACAGTAATTCGACCGGGCGGCGCGCCCGGGTATAGCGGGCGCCGCGTCCGTGTTGATGATCCCGTAGCCGCCGCGCTATGTCGAACGTCCAACCCGCATAGAGCGTTCCATCCGCGCAGCGCAGCAGGTAAACAAACGCGGCGCGTTTCATCGGTTTGCCCATCCTCATCCGGATTATATCTCGATCATCGCGTAGGGCAAATAGCGTTTCACTCGATTCAAGTTAGAATCAGATCAGAGACGGAACACGTATGAGTACGCCAACAATCAACGTATTGCTAATCGAAGACAATCCTGATGTGGCGCGGTCGATCCGCCAGATACTCCAATCCCAACGCGGCAATGCTTTCCTGCTAGAGGACGCCGATCGACTTGACGCTGGTCTGGAGTGCCTGCGCGCGGATCGGCGGGACGCCGTCCTGCTCGATCTCTCCCTGCCCGACAGCACCGGGCTGGGTGCACTCACGCGGGTGCGCGCCTGCGCGCCGCACACGCCGATCATCGTGATGACAGATCTGGACGACGAAGCCCTCGCGCTCCAAGCCACGGAGCAAGGCGCACAGGACTATGTGATCAAGGGGCAAGCCGATGGGAATACGCTGGCGCGCGTGATTCGGTATGCAGTTGAGCGCAAGCAAGGGGAAGGGCTGTTGCGCGCGAGCGAAGAAAGATTTCGCGCTCTCGTCGAACACAGCCATGACGCCGTCACCTTTTTGGCGGCGGATGGAACGGTGCTTTACGATTCTCCTTCAATTTCGCGCCTGCTCGGATTCACTCCGATGGAGCGGATTGGGCGGAGTGTGTTCGAGTTTGTGCATCCGGCAGAACGCCCGCGCATGGCGCAGGGCTATGTCGAATTCGTCCAGCAACCGGGCGCGGTCGCTCCGTCGGAGGCGCGCTTTTTGCACAAGGACGGTATGATACGTTACATCGAGGGTGTGCGAACCAACCTGCTGCACGAGCCAGCCGTCCGCGCCGTGGTGGTCAATTACCGCGATGTCACCGAACGCAAACGCGCCGAAGCGGAAATCCTACGCCGCAACCAGGAACTCGCCACGCTCAACCAGATCGGTCAGACGCTTGGCAAACTCGCCACCCCCACCGAAATCTTGGAGACGATCTTCGCGATGGTGGGACGGGTGCTGGACAATCGGAATCTGTACATCGCACTATACGACGAGGGCAGCCACTCCATTACATTCCCGGTGTATACCATTGATGGAGAGCGGGTCACGCGCGCGGGGCGTCCGTTCGGCGACGGCGTGACCGAATACGTCATCCGCACGCGCACGCCGCTCTTTTTGCCCCGCGATTTTCAAGCCGGCGTCGGCGCGCGGGGGATTGCCCCGCGCGGCAAGCCTGCCCGCTGCTTTCTGGCGGTGCCGCTGGCGTCCGGCGGCAAGGTTGTCGGCGTGCTCGCGCTGCAGGACTATGAACGAGAGGATGCTTACGACGAACATCACCTGGAATTGTTGACGATGATCGCCGCGCAAGCCGCGGTCGCCCTGGAAAACGCGCGCCTCTTGGCTGAAACGCAATGCCGCGCGTTTGAGCTCGATGCGTTGAATCAGATTGCCAACGCCGCCAGTCATTCGTTGAATCTCGATGATAGTCTGAATAACGTGCTGGACGAACTGACACAGACCCTGCGTCTGCCCAAGGCGTGGATCTATCTGCTCGATCCGCAAACCAACACCCTGACCGTGCGCGCAGAGCGCGGCTGGGATCGGACACTCAGCGAACACAATGTCCTGCGCTTGGGCGAAGGATTCAGCGGGCGCGTGGCACAGGCGGGTCAACCGCGCTCCGCCAACCTGGAGGGGGCGGATATCTCGACCCGCGATAAACTGCTTGAAACGGGCTATCGAGCCATTGCGGCAGTCCCACTGGTAACAGAAGGACGGGTCATCGGAGTTCTGGGAGTCGCCAGCGAAACACGGGATCGGTTTGACCAGTCGGCAATGCGGTGGCTTGGCGCGGCGGGGAATACCATCGCCGCCGCGCTGGACAACGCGCGGCTGTTCGCCCAAACGCAGCAAGACCTGGCGCGCACACAGTCGCTCCACGAACTCAGCACCCAGATCCTCTCGGCGCAGACAGTCGCGGACACCGGAGAGACCATCGTCAGGCAGATCGTGCGCACGGCAGGCATTCACTCTGCCAGCATCCGCTTGCTAGACCCGCAAGGTCAGGTCACTTTCGAAACGGGCATGGGTGCGCATGGAGGGCCCTACTCTCACGCGCCCCCGCGTCCTAATGGCGCGACGATGCGTGTCTGGCAGACTGGCGAACCGCTCATCGTCAGCGGACAAGATCCGGAGAGTGGGCTGATTTCGCCTGCCGCCGCCGCAATGGGAATCCAATCCCTCATCGGACTACCCTTGAAAGCCGAGCAGCGTGTCCTCGGCGTACTGTTCCTGCATTACCCGGCGCCGCGCGCTTTCTCCACCGAAGAGATTCGGTCGTTCGGCATCTACGCCAATCAAGCCGCGATAGCATTGGAACGCGCGCGTCTGTTCCATCAAGCCCAACGCCGACTCACCGAATTGGAGGCGGTCAACACGATTTCGACGGCGCTCCGCTCCGCGACCACGCTCGACGAAATGCTGCCGCGCTTTTTGGATGAAACCCTAAAGTTGTTTGAAACGGACAGTGGTTTTCTCTCACTCTATGACCCGGAGAGCAATGCCCTGCACCGAGCCGTCGTGCGCGGATTTCGCGCTAATCTGGCTCCGGTACCCATTCACCCGGGTGAAGGGATCGTCGGGCATGTCTTTGCCACTGGCGAAGCCTACTGCACGCGCCAGGTCATGAGCGACCCGCACGCGCTTGAAGCGACCCGCGCCAGTTATCCGCCAGGGTGGGGCGGCGCGTGTGTCCCCATCCGCGCGGCAGCTGAAGTGATCGGCGTCCTCTTCGTCTCGGTGAGCTTGCCGCGCAAAATAACTCACGACGAAATGCGCCTCTTGGTCACGCTCGCCGAAATCGCCGGCACGGCGATCCATCGCACGCGCTTGCACACCCAGACCGAACAGGCGGTACAGCGTCTCACCGCGCTGCGCACGATTGACAACGCCATCAACGCGAGTCTCGATTTGCGCGTGACGCTGAACGTCGTGCTGGGGCAAATCAAGACGCAACTGGGGGTGGACGCGGCATCGGTTCTGCTCCTCAATCCACACATGCAGACGCTCGAGCCGGCGGCGAGCCAGGGTTTTCGCAGCCCCCGCACTGAGAAAATCTACTTGCGCCTGAATGAGGGCTTGGCGGGGCGCGCCGTGTTGGAACGCCGGACTGTTCTTATCGCCGATTTGCCAGGCGAAGGCGCCCGCCAGACGCGCGCCGCCGCGCTCGCAGCCGATGGTTTTGTTGCCTATGGCGGCACCCCCTTGCTCAGCAAGGGGGTGGTCAAAGGGGTCTTGGAGATCTTTCA